>JACCDI010071543.1_pt1 | contig 10347 bp, 10 predicted proteins | sample 7442791 | NCBI WGS metagenome assembly JACCDI01 (sample SAMN15323434, study PRJNA562643) | freshwater metagenome | isolation source: river surface water | place: USA:Blue River Watershed | collected 2017-08-15
CCTAAATGGAGGGCGTAGCTCAGTAGGTTAGAGCGACAGATTGTGGTTCTGTAGGTCGTGGGTTCGAAACCCATCGTTCTCCCCCAAAAAAACCTATCCCAACCGGGATGGGTTTTTTTATAAAATTCAACCTATGTCTTTTTTTATCATCCCCATTCTTAGTGCTTTTTTTGCTTGGTTTATAGCTTGGTTTTTTGTGAAAGCCATTTTCCTGAATTGGAATCAACAATGGATACAACAAATACAAAATATGGATTTGGGCAAGCTCCTGAATGCAAACACTTTGGACGCTCAGTTTGAAGCGACCCTACCCCTCATTGAAGCACAACTAGACCATTTCTTCAAGGATAAATTAAAAGAGAAAATGCCCATGATTGCCATGTTTATTGGGGATCAAACCATCCTTCAATTAAAGTTGGTATTTGTAGAAGAATTAAGACTTATTTACCCCACCATTTTAAGGCATGTAGCGAAAGACTTTCAAAACCAATTGGCTCTAAATATGCAAAGCCGCTGGAAGCCCGTATTGGAACCTTTGTTATTAAAATCAACCAAAACCTATCGCCAATTTGCCTTTGTGCTGGGTTTTGCCTGGGGTATCCTGCTAGTATTGCTTATTCAACACTTTTAATTGCCGCTTATATAATCCAATGCCCGCTCTTAGATGATATAGTGCATCTTTGTAGCTGGAATAAACCGTTCCTACAAAACCATATCTAATACAATATGAAATATATATACATTCTCGTTTTTAATTGCTTATTGCTGTCCTCCGCTTTTGGGCAAGTTCCTGGTATGGGCGGAACAAGAGGTGTTGGTGCAGCTGCCAATAATATGGGCCATTTTTATGGAAAAGTGGTAGACGCAAACAATAAAGGCATTGATGGTGCGACCCTTCAATTAAAGGGGAGCAAATTTGACCCAGCTTCCAAAAAAGCAACCGAAGTAATATTGGGTACCATGTTAAGTGCTTCCAATGGTGACTTTAGTTTTGAGAATCTGCCAGTGATGGGCAATTTTAAATTGATTATTTCTGGAGTAGGTTATAAGAAATTAGAAAAAACATTGAGCTTTAATATGAAAATGGCTCCTGGTCAAAGTATGCAAGATATGATGGCCATGGTAGATAAGGATTTGGGCAATATCAAATTAGAAGAATCTGCCAATGACCTTAAAGCGGTGACCGTCTCAAGTACTGCGAAGCCTCAATTTGAAATGGGTATCGATCGAAAAATTTTCAACGTAGAAAAAAACTTGACTAGCCAGGGGCAAACTGCCGTGGAAGTGATGAAGAGCATCCCCAATTTGAATGTGGACATTGATGGCAATGTAACTTTAAGAAATGCTGCTCCCACTTTACTTATAGACAATAGACCTACTACCCTTACCCTTGATCAAATTCCAGCAGACATCATTGACAAGGTGGAAATAATTACCAACCCGTCTTCAAAATATGATGCGACAGGCGGCAATGCAGGGATTTTAAATATCGTATTGAAAAAGAATAGAAAAAATGGTTACAATGGGGGTGTTAGAGCCGGCGTTGATATGCGTGGAAAGTTTACAGGGGGGACTGATTTAAATTTAAGAGATAGTAAATTTAATTTCTCTTTAAATGCCAACATGAATGGTAGGAAATCAATTGGAGTCTCCACCACCGACAGAACCATTTTAGGCGCTCCTGTACCAACCAGTGTGCAAACCATCAATAACAATACAAGTGAGGGCTCCTTTAACTTTTATCGAGCTGGAGTAGATTATATTGCTGACAATAGAAATACATTCTCTTTATATACCAATATTTTGAAAGGAGAAATGTTAAGTACTGGAATACAAACCATAGATTCTAATATAAATAATATCAACAGAAATTATAATTTAGACAATGCTAGCAATTTTAATTTTCTAAACAAAGGTGGTCAATTAAGCTATAAGCACTTATTTGCAGACAAAGGGCACGAATTGTCTTCTGATTTTAATTACAATGAATCCAATATAGAAAACTGGTCATTGATTAATTCAAGTCTTTTCAATCAAAAAGCAATTGGCAAAGGGAATAATAAAAATTATACATTCAGTATTGACTATGCTCGCGAATTTAAAAACGATGTGAAATTTGAAGCAGGTGTAAGGTACAATGAACGTACCGAATACAATAAGCGCGATCAATTTAGAAATGATGTATTATTAGATGCTGTAAGTAGTCAATACCAATATGGTGAACAAGTGTATGCTGCCTATACAAATTTGAATATGAAGAAAAATAATTGGAGTTTCCAATTAGGTTTGAGAGCAGAAAGCAGAAAATACACAGGAAATATTTTAAATAAAGCAGGTCTAGATTCTTTGCCTTTTGAAATGAGTTTCCCGATTTCTCTATTTCCAAGTGCCTTTATAAATTACAAATTAAGTGATAAGCAAGACCTGCAAATCAATTATTCCAAAAGGATCAACCCACCGAACTTTTTCCAATTACTTCCCTTCCCGGACTACAGTGATCCTCAAAACATTACAGTGGGAAACCCAGCTTTAAAACCACAGTTTACCCATTCATTTGAGGTAGCCTATAATAATGCATATGCTAAAGGTTCCAACTTTTTGGCAACGGCTTATTATAAGTACAGTACCGACTTAATCACAAGCTATGTGTATAGAGATATCAATAGAGCGTCAAGTTCACTGGATAGCGCCTATTTTAGCTCTACGATTAATGCCAATACTGCAACAGTATACGGTTTAGAGCTAAGTAATAAAACAGCCATTACAAAGTGGTGGGATATGAATTTGAGTTTCAATTTATTCAAGTCTGCAGTTAATGCAACCATCCCAGGACAAAATGTAAACAATGATTTAACTAGCTGGTTTAGCAAGATGAACAATACCTTTAAACTACCTGCAGGATTTACTTTCCAATTTAGCGGAAATTATCAAGCCAAAACCATTCTACCACCAGGAGGAAATAGCAGTGGCGGAGGCGGAGGCTTTGGTGGAAGAGGCGGAATGGGAGGCGGCGGAGGCTTTGGTGGTCCTCAATCTACAGCGCAAGGATTTAATTTCCCGAATTACGAATTTGATATGGCCATTAAAAAAGATTGGACTTTGAAGGGTGGCAAAACAGCCAGCTTATCTTTTAACGTAAATGATGTATTCAAAACAAGAGTGAACCAAACATATTCAGAAAGTCAATTCTTTGTACAAAATGTTTCACGCTTTAGAGATCAGCAATTTTTTAGAGTTAACTTCTCATTCCGTTTTGGCAAGTTTGATGTAAACTTATTAAGAAGAAAAAGCACCAAAGGAGACGAAGGCGGCGGCGGAATGGATTCCATGCCACTACAATAGTAGCTCAGGGTGAACAAAATATAAAAAAAAGCCAGGCATTCATAACGCCTGGCTTTTTTTATGAACACCATCTCCGGTTATTTTTTTTCTTCTTTCCCTTGCAACATAGGTACAAATGAAAATTCCTCAAAGGACTCTCTTTTTGCAAGCCCATCTTTTTTCTTCGTAAGTCTTAGCATTCTTTGCACCCCATCGGACTCGTCCACTGGAATCACCATCAGCCCTTTTACTTTTAATTGCTCCCATAACTTTTCAGGGATGTTGGGAGCGGCTGCTGTAATGATAATTTTATCAAAAGGAGCCAATGAAGGCAATCCTTGAAAACCATCTCCAAAGAAAAACTGAATGTCTGGGAATTGTTGTTTAAATAAGTATTGTCCAGTTTTAGCAGCTAACTCTTCCTGTCTTTCGATGGTAAATACCTGTGCCCCCATTGCTGCTAAAATGGTGGTTTGATACATACTTCCAGTCCCAATTTCCAAAACCTTCTCTCCTTTTTTAATATTGAGGAGCTGGGTTTGATAAGCCACCGTATAGGGCTGAGAAATGGTTTGATTGGCTGCAATGGGGAAGGCTCTATCCTCGTAGGCAATTTTATCAAAAGCTGAATCCAAGAAAAAATGTCTTGGAATCATGCCAATTGCATGTAAGACGCTTTCGTCCGTTATTCCCTTTTCCTTTAATTGAATGACCAATTGCTTTCTAAGGCCTTTATGCAAATAAGTATCTTCTGTTTTACGCATGTATCTATTTAGTTTAACTGCATATCAGTAATGATACCCTTTATTTTGTGTTGTAATTGATCAAATTTTGCATCAAAATCATGAGCGTTTTCTAATTTTGTATTGACACTAAAATAGAATTTGATTTTAGGCTCCGTACCGCTTGGTCTTGCAGAAATTTTACTGCCATCCTCCGTTACAAATTGCAATACATTGCTTTTAGGTAAATTGATTTTCCAGGTCTCTCCTGTCAATAAATTTTTACCTTCTTGCAATTCATAATCCAATAAGGTAGTGACTTTAGCCCCATTAATGGCCACCGGAGGAGCTTGACGATAACCTTCCATCATTTGCGCAATTTCTTGCTGCCCATTCATCCCTTTTTTAGTAATGCTTATTAGGTTTTCATGATAAAAACCATATTGAACATACAATTCAATCATTTTATCAAACAAGGTTCTGCCCTTGCTCTTTTCATAAGCAGCCATCTCACACAATAAAGCAACTGCACTTACCGCATCCTTATCTCTTATTTCATTACCAATCATCAATCCAAAACTTTCTTCTCCTCCAATTACATAATTTTCTTGCCCTTGTTTTTCTTTAATCAACTCGGCAATCCATTTAAATCCAGTTAACACATTATAGCATGCCACTTTATTTTGTCTAGCCACCTCGTTAATCATTTCTGTAGTTACAATGGTGGTAATGACCATGTCATTTCCCTTGGCAATCCCTTTAGCACGACGTGCCTCCATCATATAAGCAAAGGCCAAGACTGCAGTTTGATTCCCGTTCATTAAAACCCATTCTCCCTTGTGGTTCTTTACCCCCACACCCACTCTATCCGCATCTGGGTCGGTACCTAATAAGATATCCGCGTCTAAAGCAGCTGCTTTTGCTAAACCAATACTCATGGTTTCACTTTCTTCTGGATTCGGATAAGCAACCGTAGGGAAGTTCCCATCTGGAATAGCTTGTTCATCTACTACATGGACATTGGTGAATCCAAATTCAGCCAATACTTTTGGAACCAAGGTAATACCCGTTCCGTGAATAGGAGTATATACAATTTTCAAATCCTTTTGTGCTGCAATCACTTCTGGATAAACACTTAAAGACTTCACCATTTTAATATAGGCTTCATCCATTGCATTACCCATCAATTGAATATTCGCTTCCCCTCCACTCCATTTTACTTCGTCCACAGACTGAATTGCTTCTACCTCTGTAATTACATTTTTATCGTGCGGCGGGACTAATTGTCCCCCATCATTCCAATAAGCTTTATATCCATTGTATTCCTTAGGATTATGCGAAGCGGTACAAACCACTCCAGCCTTGCAACCCAAATGGCGAATGGCAAAACTTAATTCAGGAGTCGGTCTTAAAGTTTCAAATAAATAGACTGTAAATCCATTGGCAGCAAAAACCTGAGCGGTGGTTTCTGCAAAAAAACGGGAATTGTTTCTGCTATCATGTCCAATAGCTACGCTTACTTTTTCACCAGGATAGGATTTTGCTAAATAGTTGGAAAAGCCTTGCGTAGCCATTCCAATCGTGTATTTATTAATTCGATTGGTCCCCACTCCCATAATTCCCCTTAATCCACCGGTACCAAATTCCAAATTCTTATAAAAGGATTCTTCCAATTCACTAGGTGTATTGGCTTGCATTTCACGTATTATTTGCTTGGTAGCCTCATCATAATTACCCGTTAACCAATTAGCTACTTTTTGATCAATTGACTGACTCATATCGAACGATTTAATACTGTTTGAGAATAACTGGCAAATTAAATAATTCCGCTTAAAATATCCCCTAAATCGGGCATTAGTTTTGATGTGCATTATTTGAGGGTATTTTACGGCCATTCAAGGGTTAAATGGGTTAAATTTGTACCAATCCATTCTGAATTAATAAAACCAAACTATGGCAATGATTTTGGAAATTTTATTTGCCCTTATTACAGGAGCCGCATTTTTCCTTTTTGGCAAAAACCTTTTAGCCATTAGAAGAAATATATTGATTGGTAAAGACCAAGCATTGAATGATCAACCAGCACTTCGCTGGAAAAATGTTTTCTTATTAGCACTAGGACAAAAGAAAATGTTTCGCAACCCGTTGGTGGCCTTTTTGCATTTAATTGTTTACCTGGGTTTTATCATTATTAATGTAGAACTATTAGAAATCATTGTGGATGGAATAACTGGAAGCCATAGAGCTTTTGCTCCCTATTTAGGTAGTTGTTATGATTTTTTCATTAATAGTTTTGAAATTTTAGCTGCCCTTGTTTTACTTGCCTGTGTAGTATTTTTTACACGTCGTAACATCATTCAAATAAAAAGATTCATTAGCCAGGATTTAAATGGATGGCCTCGCTCTGATGCCAATGCCATATTAATCACAGAGATTGTTTTAATGAGTTTGTTTTTACTTATGAATGCTGCAGACCCAACTGGTAATTTCATAATTTCTAATCATATAAAACCCTTGTTAAGCGGATTTTCCGAAGCGCAATTAAATACCATTGAACACTTCGCATGGTGGTTACATATTTTGGGTATATATGCTTTCATGAACTACCTGCCTTATTCAAAACACTTGCATATAATTTTGGCATTCCCTAATGCATACTATGCTTCTTTATCACCCAAAGGCGAAATGCACAATATGGTGTCTATACAAAATGAAGTATTGTATGCCATGCAGCCAGAATTAGCGCCAACGAATGCAGCTGCTCCCGAAAAATTTGGTGCTAGGGATGTTATGGACCTAAGCTGGAAAAATTTAATGGATGCCTATAGCTGTACTGAATGTGGAAGGTGTAATGCTGCTTGTCCAGCCAATAGTACCGGAAAAATATTGAGTCCAAGAAAAATTATGATGTCAACCCGTGATCGATTAGAGGTGGTAGGCAAAAACATAGCTAAAAACAAACAGTTTGTGGAGGATGGTAAATCCCTCTTGCACGATTACATAAGTGTAGAAGAATTAAGGGCTTGTACTACTTGTAATGCTTGTGTGGAAGAATGCCCAGTAAGCATTTCTCCAATGGATATTATTATTGAATTAAGACGTTCGTTGGTAATGGAAGAAAGCAATGCCCCAGTAGAATGGAATGGCATGTTTAGTAATATTGAAAATAATTTTGCACCCTGGAAATTTTCACCTGATGACAGAGACGCCTGGACGACTCAATCATAAATAATTGAAAATTACAATCAAGCTAAAGGAAGCATAAAATAAGATCGTATGAAAGTAAGCACAATGGCCGAATTCATGGCAAAAGGAGAACAACCAGAAGTATTATTTTGGGTAGGTTGCGCAGGTAGCTTTGACCAAAGAGCGCAAAAAATAACCAAGGCATTTGCAACCATATTGGACAAGGCCGGTGTACGTTATGCCATCTTAGGAAAAGAGGAGTCTTGTACAGGCGATCCTGCTCGTAGAGCTGGTAATGAATTCATGTTTCAAATGATGGCCTATCAGAATATTCAAACATTGAATGGATATGCAATCAAGAAAATTGTAACTACTTGCCCGCACTGTTTTAATACTTTAAAAAATGAATACCCTGCTTTAGGGGGCGTATATGATGTAATACACCATACCGTCTTTTTACAGGAATTGATTGAGGAAGGAAAAATAAAATTCACAGATAGTAACGAGTGGAAAGGCAAGTCCATTACCTACCATGACAGTTGCTATTTAGGTAGAGCAAATGAAATTTACGAAGCCCCGAGGAAAGTATTGGAAAGCTTAGATATGGAATTGCGTGAAATGAAAAGATGCAAATCCAAGGGACTTTGTTGTGGAGCAGGTGGCGCCCAAATGTTTAAGGAAGAAGAAAAAGGAGATAAACGTATTAATATGGAACGTGCCGATGAAGCCATTGAAACCAAGGCCGATTTTGTGGCAAGTGCCTGTCCTTTTTGCAATACCATGATGACCGATGGCATAAAAAATAGAGACGAAGTAGTAAATACAGAGGTATTAGACATTGCTGAAATTATCGCCAAAGCAATTCAATAACTCGTCTTAGTATAACGAACATAAAATTTGAAAATGACTGTAGCATTAGAAAATATATTACCATCCAATTTTCATCCTCAATCTAAAGTGTGGATTTACCAAGCAAATAGAACCTTTTCTATGGGGGAGATTTTTCAAATAGAAGCCTTGCTTGAAAATTTTACGGCTGTTTGGAAAAGCCACGGCGATCCTGTTAAAGGATTTGGGACTGCCCTATATGGCCAATTCATTATATTAATGGCAGATGAATCTTATACCACCGTTGGGGGATGTAGCACAGATAGTTCGGTGCATGTGATTAAAGAAATTGAAAAAATGACCGGTGTACAAATGTTTAATAGAGAGCTATTGGCTTTTTGGGTAAAAGGAAAAGTACAAACCATCCCCATGGCCCAAGTAGCTTATGCTTTAGAAAATGGCATTTTACAAAAAGACACGCTGTATTTTAATAATTTGGTAGCCAATAAGGCAGAAATGGAAGCTAAATGGATGCAGCCTATTAGTGAAAGCTGGTTAGGGAAAAAGTACTTGAAATAATTAAGATGAAAACAGTTTACGCTATACCCAATTGCAATACCGTAAAAAAAGCCCTTGATTGGTTAAAGGACAATAAAGTCGCTTTTGAATTTCATGATTATAAAAAGAAAGGGGTGACTGCAACCCTATTAACTGCTTGGTCCAAGCAAATTGGATGGGAAACTTTAATTAATAAAAAAGGGGCTACTTGGAAACAATTGCCTAAGGAAATTCAAGAGACCATTACTACTCAAAAAGCAGCCATAGCGCTAATGACAGAAAAAACATCTATCATCCGTCGTCCTCTCATTGAAGAAAACGGAAAAATTATAGCAGTTGGTTTTGACGAAATAGCATACAAAAAAGCCCTAAAATAATTTAGGGCTTTTTTATTGAAGAATTTTTAATGCAAATCCTAGACTCTTTTTTTGATAAAAGAAATAACTACAAACAATTCAATACATATGCCTGCCACCATTAGTACCCCATTAACAAATTCATACTTATGAATTGAACTTAGAAATACACTCAAAAGTATAAGTGTCATCCCAAATAAAAATCTAACTAATAGGCTGGTTGATAAAATAACGTTTTTCATGAGAATAATTTTATTTAATTAGGTTTAATTCCAGTGCATTTAACAACAGCATATGCTATATAAGAAATGGCACATGGATTAAAGGTACAGGCAAAATCACAAAGCCAATCATCTGAACATTTCTTTTTTGCTTCCTGATAAAAAGCATTGAATTGTTCCTCAGTACAAAGCCATCCTCTGTTAGATTTTATACTAAGTATGGTATTTGGATCAGTGAATTGAAGCCCATTATTAAAATATATTTTAGGACTGGACACAATGGTTTCTCCAATAAAACTATCATTGGTAACTAGTCGGCCATTCAGCGAGGAAAACTTCACTGTTGCTGGATAGTCATTTCCTTTTTGGAAATCACTCTTCTCTCTTATTAACGAAAGGTGAGTTTGAGACAAAGTGTCAATTACAAAAAATATATCTTTTTCAAATAGGCCAGCATTAATGAACTTAATTTGTAGGCCAATTAAATTTTTATAGCCTTTAAATTTAAAGCCATACAAAATGGTTTTAGTAAAATCAATAAGCGAATCTGGAATTGATTCTGACGAAAGGAATGACTTCACCAAACTATGATCCGTAGAGATTGAAGTATAGTTTTCAATCTCTGGCACTTCGGAATGAATGCTTTTCAATTGCCGATCAACAAACAAATCTTCATTCAAATTGATACTCTTTTGACAAGAAGTATCAAAAATGGCTATAAGTAAAAATAATACCAGCGTAAAAACAGAACCAATAGTTTTTTTCATAAAAGTAGATTTAGCTATGAATCTACTTTATCTGTATATGGTAATTAAGCGTATTTATACGCTTATCAAAAAGCCCTAAAATAATTTAGGGCTTTTTGATTGAAATGTGAGTGAATTTGCATTCACTATTCATTTGTGTCTATTTCAAAGCAGCTGTTAATGCATTTTCTAAATCCTCCCCTCTTAAATCCTTGCCAATGATAACTCCCTTTGGATCAATTAAGAAATTAGCTGGAATACTTTGAATGCCAAACTGCACGGCAACAGCATTGTTCCAATATTTTAAATCACTTACCTGGGTCCATGTTAATCCATCTTTTTTAATAGCTTCTAACCATTTCCCTTTGTCCTGATCCAAGGATACCCCTAAAATGGTAAAGCCTTTTGA
>JACCDI010619657.1_pt1 | contig 10344 bp, 9 predicted proteins | sample 7442791 | NCBI WGS metagenome assembly JACCDI01 (sample SAMN15323434, study PRJNA562643) | freshwater metagenome | isolation source: river surface water | place: USA:Blue River Watershed | collected 2017-08-15
AATTCGCCGAACTAGGAATTATAAAGTAAAAGGCCTTGAGAGCCACTGAGAGATAGGCGGGGGAATATCCCATCCGTGAGGTTGTCGTTTTAAACGACATTCATGAAATCCACTCAATGAATTTTTTCCACCACGCTTTCTTCACTACAGTTTTGGGTTTTTGAGATTTATATTTGCCATAATGCTGAGCCGTATAAACCTCATCCCAAAACTGTAATTCATCATTTAAACCGCTATCGCTGAGATTTTTTAGATACTCAACGTATTCACGAGTGATGGTGTGGGGTAGATCATGACTGGTTAGCCATTGTTGGACTCTCGATTCCTCGCTGCCATCATCATAGGGTGTGAAATCAATGAGCGTTCTTTTGCTTGTTGCGAATGAAAAGGGAATCCAGTGCTTGCCAAATGGTTGGTGACCATGTTTAGTGACATAGCTGGCTCGATAAGCGTCAATGGCTTTGATCTTGGGATTAGATAAGTCTGTGCTTCCCGGAAAACGGGTCAGTAGTGAGCCAAAAGCTTCTTTAACACGCTGTGAGGGCTCTCGTCGGTTTTCCTCAAAGTCTAGGTAGATTAGTAAGGGAATGCTAAGAACTTCAGCGATCTTTTCTTGGGTTTGGCCAATTCGCTTTCGGTAAAACGCAAAATCATTGTTCTTCATACTGATCTCCAATTTAGCTATTTCGACGGATGTCTGGGCATAGCAAGTAGGAATAAATCCGCCCAATAAAAACCCACCAATCGGTGGGTTAGTCGTTGTTGATTGCCCGCAGGGAGCCTCATCTTTTTAGCACCTTACTGCGCAAGCAGGTTGCTGTGGCGACTAAGCCAACTCTTGATGTAGTTCTACTGTATCAGTTTATTTTCAAAATTAATATACCTCTTTAGAATGAAATTAACTTTCTTTTTTTGAATCGTAATGATTGGCATACATCTTTAAGATAGCAAAATTGCTAGCAAGTATTTGTACTCTTTCTTTTGCGTAGTCATAGGGTTGAACATATACCCGGGGCTCACCCTGAATGATGGGGATTTCGCCATAAAGAGAAAATTGGTCATAAGCCTCTTTAGTAGTTTTCCCATCATTTAAGGATGCGATTAATTGCTTATCAATAGTTTGTTTCAGACAATGAATAGCTTCATCCGCAGTATCAAATACTCCCACTGGCAATAAAGATCCAAGATCTGGAGGAGTGAAATTAGCCTCGTGAGTAACTACTCTGTATTTTTTTTCAATCATACATTCTCACTAAATAAGAAATTATTAATTGAGTTTATCTAACAAATTAACACAAAGTACGATTAGACTTTATAACTTACTAAATCAATTAGATTGATTGGTGGGCATAGTAGTTTTTGGATAAACATTTTCTATTTGGATAACAAAGTCAGCTGGGTTAAGAGAACGTATACGAAGTTATTTGCTATGCCTAAAACCACCCATGCCATCCGATCGGGAAGTTGATCCATCACTGTGCCTAAAACCACCCATGCCATCCGATCGGGAAGTTGATCCATCACTGTGCCTAAAACCACCCATGCCATCCGATCGGGAAGTTGACTGAGCAAAAGCAGTTGACACAAAGAAAATAAAGATAGCGAATGAAATAATACTTCTGTAAGTGATTAGGATATTCATAAGGAATTATGATTAACTTTAATTAATAAGATGATAGGTAATTGCTTACAATTAATAACAGTATATTAATACACTAGTACGTATTCTTTAAAAAGAAGAATTATTAGTATTATGGTATCGCCGGTAACTTATGTTGAGTATCATCAAATGACATTAATTTCAGTCTTCTAAATATTCTTATCCGTGGTTACGTTTTAATAATTAGTCATCATAATAAAGATAAAATATAAAAATCCTTTATGCGAAAAGCTACATACAGAATGAAATTTACCCAGATCATTTAAGCAACTAGAGACTAAAAATTACTTTACTAAATGGATAACCTAAATAAAAACTTTGGTAAGCTTATTTTTTTCTTATGCATCAGCATTTCTGTAATACTCAGCATTAAGAAAGAATTATTTTTAGGCCTCACCTTTTTTATATTTGCATTAATTTTTTTACTTATAACTTATAAAGCTTCACATATTTTTTCATTTCCGGCTAAGGCATGGATAAGACTTGGAGTTTTGCTTAGTAAATTTTTTAATCCTATTACGTTGGGTATGATTTTTTATTTGCTTATTTCGCCAGTTGGAATACTAACTAGAATCTTTGGTCGCGATGAATTATTGCTTAAGAAAAAGAATGTTAAAAGTTATTGGCTTTATAGAGATAAAAATACGGAACAATCAAATTCGTTTCAAAGGCAATTTTAGTCGCCATGGATTTTCTAAAAGAACTCTTTTTATTTCTTCGGCTTAACAAAAAGCTATGGTTACTTCCCATCATCTTGGTGATGGTTCTACTTGGTGGGCTTCTCGTCTTTGCTCAGGGCTCAGTCATTGCCCCATTTGTTTACACTCTTTTTTAGATGAATATTCTTGGCATTTCTGCCTACTATCATGATGCGGCTGCTTGTCTAGTTATCAATGGAAAAATAATTGCGGCTGCCCAAGAAGAACGATTTACCCGAGTTAAGCACGACCCATCTTTTCCGAATCATGCAATTTCCTATTGCCTCAAAGAGGCAGGTATTAGTGCAAATGACTTAGACCATATTGTCTTTTATGACAAACCTTTTCTAAAGTTTGAAAGACTACTTGAGACCTATTTAGCATTTGCTCCAAGAGGATTTAAATCGTTTGCGACCTCTCTTCCCGTTTGGCTCAAAGATAAACTTTTTCAAAAATCAGTGATTACCAAAGCAATGACTGATCTTTGGGGCAAGGATATCCGATGGGGAGACCGACTTCTTTTTTCTGAACATCACTTAAGCCATGCTGCTTCTGCTTTTTTCCCATCTCCGTTTGAAGAGGCAGCTGTGTTGACTATGGATGGTGTTGGAGAGTGGACTACCACCTCATTAGCTATTGGTAGTAAAGGTAACAACCTAGACGTGATCAAGGAAATTCATTTTCCACATTCCTTAGGACTTTTGTATTCCGCCTTTACCTATTACACAGGCTTTAAGGTGAATTCTGGTGAGTACAAGGTCATGGGCTTGGCCCCATATGGGGTTCCACGCTATGCCGATCTTATTAAAGAGCATCTGATTGACATCAAGGATGATGGTTCATTTCATTTGGATATGACGTACTTTGACTACTGTACCAATCTTAAAATGACCAATCAAAAGTTTGATGCTATTTTTGGTGGACCCCCGAGAACACCCGAAACAGATCTTACTCAGAGAGAAATGGATTTAGCGGCATCCATTCAAAGCGTAACCGAAGAGGTTGTGATCAAGCTCGCGCGAGATATTGCAAAAACGACAGGGCAAAAGAATCTCTGCTTAGCAGGCGGCGTTGCTCTTAATTGTGTTGCGAACGGCAAACTCCTAAAAGAAAATATTTTTGAGCAAATTTGGATTCAACCGGCTGCAGGAGATGCGGGTGGGGCGCTTGGTGCTGCAATAGGGGCTTATCATCTGCATGCCAAAAAACCAAGGATTCAATCCAATAGGGTTGATGCCATGAGCGGTTCTTATTTGGGACCCTCGTATAGTCAAGATGCAATTGAGCAATGCTTAACTGCTCTTGGAGCAAAATTTGTCGTTTTAAACGACATTGAATTAATTGACTTTACTGCAAAAGCATTGGCTGATGGTAAGGTCATTGGTTGGCATCAAGGCAGAATGGAATTTGGCCCTCGCGCCTTAGGCGGACGCTCCATTCTGGCTGATCCCAGATCACCGATTATTCAGAAGCAATTAAATCTTAAGGTGAAATTTCGTGAATCTTTTCGACCATTTGCTCCCAGTGTCCTAAGGGGAGATGTCTCTGAATGGTTTGATTTGGACGCAGACAGTCCTTACATGCTTTTGGTAGCTAACGTATTACCAAAAAAACAAATCACCATGACAGAGATAGAAAAATCTCTCTTTGGAATTGATAAGCTCAATATTCCAAGATCTGAAATCCCTGCAGTTACTCACGTGGACTATTCAGCAAGGGTCCAAACTGTTTGTCAAGAAACAAATCCAAAATACTTTGCTCTAATTACCCGTTTTAAGGAGCTTACAGGTTGCCCCGTTTTGGTGAACACCTCTTTTAATGTAAGGGGGGAGCCAATCGTAGAGTCGCCAAAAGATGCATTTAATTGTTATATGAAAACACAAATAGAAACTTTAGTGATAGGAAATGCTGTTTTATCTAAGTAAGTAACTGATATTAATAATAATTTAATATAGGGTAAACCCTTGTTACCTATTTGAAACTATTAAGAAATATAATCAAAGTACCGTCTATCAGTAGCAAAACTAAGGAGCAATCATGAAAAAAAACATTCGGTCCTTTTTGGTACCTACAGTTGCAGCTATCGCTACCTTAATCTCTAATCCTAGCTACTCCAGTAATCATGCTCTAGCAACTCAAGAACAAGACAAAGAATCTAAAAATCGGCTGTCATCGAACGATCTTAATGAGAAATTCTTACAAATGGCTGTGGGTGAAGAATTGCACAATTTAGTATTAAAAAGAAATGAGGTTGGTCAGACTTTCGCATACCACTATTCTCACCAATCACATAGTTCACATAGATCACACATGTCTCACTATTCAAGTAGATAGTTTTATTAGGCAAAATGAGTTGTTAACACTACGGATCATTAGTTGACTGCGATATCGGTAAAAATTGATTTTGATTGCAAAATCTTTTCAATAGAAACAATTAAAAAATCTGCTTACCGATATATTGATAAATTTTCTATCGATTTACATCAAACACAAGATGTAATTTCTTGCACGCTTAACTTTGACAAAAAAATAAACACCGAGTCGGCCGAGCTTTTAAAAGAAAATTTTAAGAAAGAGGTTTTGGATCAAGACTTAAGAGAAAGTATTGCCAAAGAAACACTTCCTATTAGAAATCTCATATTAGCTCATGCTTTTTCAAAAACAAGTTTAATAAAAGATGGCTAAATTTAAGCCAATAACCTTTTATTCGAAACCACAAAGTAAATATCAGCTTTTACCATTTAAATATAGCGAGCTAGATGCAAAAAGGTATTTACTTAGTAATATAGCCGGCGAATATTTAGCTGTTGATAAAACTGTTCTAAAAAAATTTGTAGAACATAAATTAGATAGCAGATCAGCAGAATACATAAATCTAAGAGCAAAGCATTTTCTCCTTGATGAGAATAATAATATTGCATTAGATCTTTTAGCTCTAAAAGTTAGAACAAGATATCAGTCCCTTTCAAATTTTACTTCACTTCACATTTTTGTTGTAACGCTACGATGTGAACATAGCTGTCCATATTGTCAAGTATCAAGACAATCTGAAGATAAAAAAAAGTACGACATGACTTATGAAATAGCAGATAAAGCATTGGATCTGGTGTTTTTATCACCATCAAAGACCATAAAAATTGAATTCCAGGGAGGAGAACCTCTATTAAATTTTGATTTAATCAAATACGTTGTTCTTTCTGCAAAAAAAATAAATCAGTCTCACAATAAATTTTTAGATTTTGTTATTGCTACTAACTTAGCATTGGTAAATAAAGAGATTCTAAATTTTTGTAAAGAGAATAAAGTTCATATTTCTACATCGCTAGATGGACCTAAAGATTTGCATAATAAAAACAGACCCAGACCTGGTAAAAATAGTTATGAAAAAACCATAGAAGGAATTAATTTATCAAGAGATTTACTTGGTAGAGATCAGGTATCTGCATTAATGACTACTACAGAAATGAGTTTAGAGAGAGTTGAGCAAATTATTGATGAATATTTGGATCAAAAGTTTAATGGGATTTTTCTTAGACATTTATCTCCATATGGGTTTGCTATAAAAACAAAATCTTATATGGCCTATTCAACAGATCGATGGCTTAACTTTTACAAAAAAGGGATCGAGTACATCATTGAATTAAATCGAAGAGGTATAGATTTTCGAGAATATTACGCTTGTACAGTCTTAAAAAAAATGCTGACAAGTGAAGATGCGGGCTTTGTCGATTTGATGAGTCCTGCTGGAATAGGAATAGCTGCTGTTGTCTATAACTATGATGGAACAGTTCACCCGTCTGATGAAAGTCGAATGCTAGCAGAAATGGGTGATAAAACATTTTGTTTGGGAAATGTTTTAGAAAATACATATGAAGAAATCTTCACATCCGAAGCATTGCTTAAACCTCTAGAAGACTCGTTTACTCTGAGTGTCCCAATGTGCTCAGACTGCGCATATGAACCATATTGTGGCTCAGACCCTGTATATCACCATGGAATATCAAAAGACTTCATTGGACGAAAACCAGATTCCGACTTTTGTCATAGAAATATGAGTATTTTTAAGTATTTAATTATTCGAATGGAACAGGATAATTTTGTAAAGCAGCTTTTTTTAAAGTGGGCAAATGACACATGATTAATTTATACGGTAAGTTAAATTTAATAAGTGGATCAGAGGTTCCAAAGGGCCCATTAACTCTTACAACTGATCCAAATTTGCCTGAAGCAATTGCAAAAAATTATGGGCTTATAAGTGATGATGAGAACATAAAGACTAACTTTAAAGTGGTGCTAAGAAAAAAAACCACAAAGCAAATTAATACGACAGAATTTTTAATTCCACAAGAATTAAATCATCTAGAAGATGGTGACATTATTTCAATAAATCCTAAAACTTTTTTTACAAGAGTTTTATTTAGATCTAAATCAAAGCAAAATTCAATTTTACTTACAGAAAGGTGTAATCATTATTGTTTAATGTGTTCACAACCTCCTAAAGAAATAGATGATTCATGGATTTTGAGTGAAACAAAAGAATTAATAAAAATACTACCAAATAATTTATCAGAGATAGGTTTCACTGGAGGAGAGCCAACATTATATGGAGATGATTTTATAGACCTAATGAGGTTAACAAAATCCTACCTACCGAATACATCTATTCATATCCTAACAAATGGAAGGGCATTCAAAGATATCGACTTCACAAGAAAATATGCTGAGATTCAACATGCTGATATGGTGCTTGGTATACCTATATATTCCGATGATCCTGTTAGGCATGATTATGTAGTTCAATCCCCCGGAGCATTTTCAGAAACACTTAAAGGAATTTTAAATTTAAAAAGTTTAGGACAAAAAGTTGAAATTAGAATAGTAATTCACAAGCAAACAATTGACCGCCTTTTAGAGCTGTGTGAATTTTTAGCACGCAATCTCTTGTTTGTTGATCATGTTGCATTAATGGGTTTGGAAATGATTGGATTTACTAGGGCAAATATCGACGACTTATGGATTGATCCATTAGAGTACAAAGATAAACTAAGTCAAGCTGTTTTATTGTTGAAAAATTATCGCATGAATGTATCCGTTTACAACCACCAGAGATGTTTGGTTAACGATGATGTTATGTTTGCATATCGCAAGTCAATAAGCGATTGGAAGAATGAATATGCCCCTGAGTGTTTAGATTGCAAAAAAATAAATGAGTGCGGCGGTTTTTTTTCATCAGGCATTAAATATAAATACAGCCCGAGTATCAAAGCGTTTACTTAAATGAATTCTAAAAAACTACATTTAGTTACTTATTTGCTTGTAATTATAGTAATAATTATTCTAGATTTTGTTGCTGGATTTATAAATGAAACAAAAACACATAGAACAATAATTACCTCTTTTCGTGGAGAAGTTGTCCCAATCCAAACTTACACGAATAGTTTAATACCCAATTTAAATAACTCTTTCATAGACGAAACTAAATCAGTCGGAAAAAGAAATGTACAAACAGATAAGTATGGTGTACTAATTGGGCCCGAAATAAAAGACAAGGATGGAATTGGGATTGTTTTTCTGGGCGGGTCAACTACTGAAAATAATGAGGTAAATGCTGAATATCGCTTTCCTTTTCTCGTGTCATCAATACTAAACAAGTTCGATCATAAATTTAATAGTTTTAATCTTGGGGTACGAGCACATACAACGCAGAATAGTCTAAATTTATATATCAATCATCCATCGCCTGATGTACACAAAGCAAAGTATGTTGTTGTAATGCATAACATTAATGATCGACTAAAACTTGCTATTGATGGTAATTACTCAGCAAAAATACCGACCACTTCTCCTAATTCGTTCTCTAATTTTTTAGTAAGTCTCAGAAATCTTTGTTTTACTTTTTGGAAATTTGTTGTTTCAAAAAGTAATATATTTTTCTTAATTGACCTACAGATTAACAATCTTTTTGGAAATAAGAACTTACAAGTTACGGAATCAAATATAGATAAGCATTCAAAGCTAGGTGCGGATAGTTTGGCTTATTTTGAAAATAATTTGAAGCTCCTAATAAACGTTATACGTACAAAAGAAGCTACCCCGGTTTTAATGACGCAACCACTTGGCTTTGAATCAGAAAGTCAAAAATTATTTAATGAGTCCATAAGGAAAATTGCAAAAAAATTTCAAATTATCTTAATTGATCTTGAATACGAGGCAACAAAAATAACAGATATTCGAAAATTATTTTTTTCTGATGGCATTCATTTCAACAATCACGGCTCTAAGTGGGCGGCAGATGTAATATCAAGTCACTTCATTAAACTTAATACATCAAGTATTTCATCAAAAAAAGAAGACCACACTTGTCCGCCACTTTTTTTTAATGCAAATAATTTTGTAGGTGCTCCACTTAGTAATAATATTTTTCCTGGAAGGTATCCATCGCCAGATAGGAGTGGTAAGCATCTTCTTTATCAAGATTTTAAAGAAGGTAAATCATTTATCTCGCTAGTTAATATTTTAACGGGTGAAAATAAAGTAATCATAGAAAAGTCTGGTGAGAATTCTATTGAACATCCAGTGTGGTTTGATGAAAATAAATTTATTTATGGTGAGAAAAATGGTTTTGAAAGAAAGATTTTTTTATACGATATGGATAAGAAGACTTCTAAACCAGTTCTTTCTGATCCAAATTTCTATGGAGCCATAGCAAATGTGTCTTCAAAAGGTGAAATAGCTTTCGCTGGTTACCAAAAAATTAGGACTCAGTTCACAAATCCTGAGATTTACTATATGAAATCTATTGATTCTCTACCAATCAGACTAACAAACACTACCAATGAGAATTGGCGACCATTTTTTAATGATAAGGAAAATTCAATTTATTTTATTTCTGCAGAAGATGGAAAAAAATTTGGGATATATAAAATTTTTATCGACTCTAGAGTTGTTGTTCCCGTAACCTCAGATCCTAATTTGATTCACTGGGATCCTGCTTTATCAAGGGATGGCTTACTATTTGCATATGCGTCAAAAGATTTAAGTAATTTTGATATTTTTCTTGTTAATAATCGTAATCAATCTCAGCTTTCAAGAAAGATATTTTCAAGTGAGGACGAATGGGATCCATCCTTTAGCCCGGATGGACGTTATCTATTTTTTGCTGGAACCTCTCCATTTGGGTCACAAATTAGAGCAATTTGTGTTAATTAATATATAGCTTTTAGGCAATAACGTTGTGGATATTTACACAATAATTAGTCGTATTAAATTTTCTTATTAAACGAATGCCATCCCTTGAATTTCTTGCATACTATTTTCTGAAGCTCCCTATTAATTTAATTGTAATTATTATCTAATGTAATTGGGTATCACAATCAGTTAGCTATTGGATACTCTTTTTTTAATAAAAATTAATCTTAAAACATTTAAATTGTCGTTTAAAACGACAAATTTTTCGGTTGTCCAAAACTAAATTCTGAAAGTAAGCTGTGTTTTTCACGAAGCCAAACCCGTGAACGCACAGATACTTGCTTTTCTAAATCCTGAAAATTCTGAAAAACCCAGACTAAGTCCTCACCTCAAAAAACTAGAGAATCTCGCCACAGGTAAATTAGTTCACATTCGCGATGGTGAAGTCACGCTGTACAAGCGAACTAAAAGCGCTCGCTGGCAGATGACCTTTAGGCTCTACAACAAAAAGTGGCTGCGTATTACCACTGGCTATAGTGATTTGGAATACGCTAAAAAGAAAGCAGGTGAGATCTACGATCGCGCTCGCTTCATGGAAGAAATGGGGTTTCCCATTAGCCCTAAGAAATTCAAAGTGGTAGCTGAGCAGTTAATCACAGAGCTCCAACAGGATTTAGACAGCGGTGTTGGTAAAAAGATCTATGTGGATTATCTGTCGGTACTCAAAGCCTATCTAATCCCATTTTTTGGTAAGTTCGACCTAGCTAAGATTGACCATAAGATCGTCAGTGACTACGA
>JACCDI011195173.1_pt1 | contig 10340 bp, 8 predicted proteins | sample 7442791 | NCBI WGS metagenome assembly JACCDI01 (sample SAMN15323434, study PRJNA562643) | freshwater metagenome | isolation source: river surface water | place: USA:Blue River Watershed | collected 2017-08-15
CAGTTTTCCCTGCTCGATGGAGCAGCAGACATTGGTCGTTTATTTAAAAAAGCACAGGCCGATGGCATGAAAGCCATGGCCATTACCGATCATGGCAATATGTTCGGGGCTTTCAAATTTGTGGCCGAGGCCAAAAAATATGGTGTAAAACCAATTGTTGGGTGTGAGTTTTATGTAGTAGCCGATCGTCATAAAAAAACATTTACCAAAGAGCACAGAGATCAACGATTTCACCAGCTTTTCCTAGCAAAAAATGCCAAAGGGTATCAAAACCTAGTGAAGCTATGTTCTTTAGGTTATATGGAAGGCTTGTACAGTAAGTGGCCCCGTATAGACAAGCAGTTAATTGAACAATACCACGATGGGCTCATTGCAACCACCTGTTGTTTGGGAGCGAGTGTTCCACAGAGTATTTTAAAAGATGGAGAAGAAGCCGCCGAAAAGGAATTTAAATGGTGGTTAGACCTCTTTGGGGAAGACTATTACATCGAACTCCAACGTCATGATATACCGGAGCAAGAAAAAGTAAATGAGATCTTACTCAAATTTGCCAAAAAATACGAGGTGCCGGTCATTTGTTCCAATGACTCTCATTATGTAGATCAGCAAGATGCCAATGCACACGATATTTTATTGTGCGTAAACACTGGCGACGTTCAAAGTACGCCCATTGCAACCGATGAGGAGGGAGGCCGTGGCTTTAGGTTTGGTTTCCCAAATGATCAGTTCTTTTTCAAGACCCAGGCCGAAATGGCTCAACTTTTTCACGACCTGCCGGATGCCCTCGATAATACCAATGAGATTGTTGATAAGGTGGATGTATTGGAATTGAAAAGGGATATACTATTGCCCAATTTCCCCATCCCAACTGAATTTAAGATACACGCCGATGATACCCTCAATCAGTGGGAATACCTGAAAGATATCACATTAAAAGGAGCAAAAAATCGCTATGTAGACATCAGCCCTGAAATCCAAGAGCGCCTTGATTTTGAGTTGAATACCATTAAGCTCATGGGTTTTGCTGGTTATTTTTTAATTGTTTCTGATTTTATTCAGGCTGGCCGCGATCTGGGCGTCTTTGTGGGTCCTGGTAGGGGCTCGGCTGCCGGTTCGGTAGTGGCCTATTGTATTGGAATTACCAATATCGACCCCATCAAATACAATTTACTTTTTGAGCGTTTCCTTAATCCCGACAGGAAATCCATGCCCGATATTGATACCGATTTTGATGATGCCGGTCGACAAAAAGTGATTGATTATGTGGTAGATAAATACGGTAAGAACCAGGTGGCCCAAATCATCACCTATGGTTCCATGGCTGCAAAATCGAGTATCAAGGATGTAGCGAGGGTGCTCGATCTTCCTTTGGCCGAGTCAAATGCGCTCGCCAAGTTGGTTCCAGATCGTCCGGGGACAAACCTGGTTCAGGTGCTCACCGCCCCCATCGACGGTATCAAAAAGGATCTGGGCAACGACGATCTCGAAAACGTTAAAAAACTTAGAAAAATATTGTCGGAAGAGAAATCAATCCATGCCAAAGTGCTGAAGGAAGCCATGGTATTGGAAGGATCGGTTCGAAACGTAGGCATACATGCAGCCGGTATCATCATTGCCCCCGATGATTTAACAGATATTATTCCGGTAGCTACTTCTAAAGAATCCGATTTATTGGTGACCCAATACGATGGGAGGGTAATCGAAGACGCCGGGGTCATCAAGATGGACTTTTTGGGCCTCAAAACGCTCACTATTATTAAAGATGCACTTGCTTTAATTAATCAAAACCATGGTTTGGAGATAGACATTGACCACATTCCGCTGGACGATGCCAAAACATTCGAGCTTTATCAGCGAGGTGATACCAATGGTACTTTCCAGTTTGAGAGTGATGGTATGCAAATGTACCTCCGCGACTTGAAACCGGATAAGTTTGAGGATCTCATCGCAATGAATGCCCTGTATCGTCCGGGACCGATGGTTTACATTCCACAATTCATCCAACGAAAACATGGCCGCGAACAAGTAAGTTACGACCTTGCGGATATGCAGGAATACCTCGAGGAAACTTATGGTATTACGGTTTATCAGGAGCAGGTGATGTTGCTTTCGCAGAAACTGGCCAATTTCAGTAAAGGAGATGCCGACGTTTTGCGGAAAGCCATGGGTAAGAAGCAGATCGAGGTATTGAATAAAATGAAATCGCAGTTTATGGAGGGTTGCGAGGCAAATGGGCATGATCCGAAGATTTGCGAAAAGATATGGACCGACTGGGAAGCCTTCGCTCAATATGCTTTTAACAAATCCCATTCTACCTGCTATGCATTTGTAGCTTACCAAACGGCTTATCTTAAAGCCAATTATCCGGCCGAATACATGGCTGCGGTTTTGAATAACCAGGGCAATTTGGACAAAATTTCTTTCTTTATGGATGAATGCCGTAAGATGGGAATTCCTGTGCTGGGTCCGGATATCAATGAGTCTGATCTGAACTTTACAGTCAATAAGAAGGGGGAAATCCGTTTTGGAATGGCAGGAATTAAGGGAGTGGGAGAAAAGGCCGTGGAGTTTATTGTAGAAGAAAGAAGAGCGAAAGGCCCTTATGTTAGTATTTATGATTTTGCCCGAAGAATTAATTCCAGGGCAGTAAACAAAAAAGTATTTGAAAACCTGGTTTACAGCGGATCTTTTGACGGTTTTGAACCCAACCGAGCCAAGTTTATGGAAAAAACGGATGGTGGCCTGACTAATTCCATCGACCGACTGATCAAATACGCCAATGATTATCAGAATCAGCTGAATTCATCGCAAAACTCATTATTTGGAGGTACCAGCGATGCTCATATTCCTGAGCCAGCCCTGCCGGAATGTGAAGAGTGGCCTTTGCTGGAGATGTTAAAGTATGAGAAAGAAGTAATCGGTATTTACCTTACGGGCCATCCATTGGATAATTATCGCTTTGAGATCGATCATTTTTGTACGCATCAGGTGAAACAATTGAGTTTGCTCAATCGGATCAAATCTGGAGAGATGATGGAAGAAGATCAGGCTGAATTTTTGAAGATCAGAGGCCGTGAATTGGTAGTGGGTGGCCTGGTATCCAAATCAGCTCACCGAACTACCAAAACGGGCAAACCTTTCGGTTCGTTTGTATTTGAAGATTATCACGAATCGGTGGAGTTGGTGCTTTTTGGTGATGATTATGTAAAATTCCGCCAGTTTATGGAGGATGGCTATTTCTTGCAATTACGAGGGGTAGTTTCTGAACGTTTTAGACAAGAGGGTAATTGGGAATTCAAGATCAACAGTATCTCTTTACTTTCTGAACTGAGGGATAAAATGGCGAAAGTGCTTACCATTCAGCTGCCGCTCAATGAATTGAGTGATGAATTAATGACCCAGCTTGATGAGATGGTAAAATCAAATGCCGAACAACATCGGGAAAGGAAATGTTCATTGCGTTTCCGCTTGGTTGATTTTGATGGAGGTAATGTACTTGAAATGCCAGCAAAAAGCTTGAAAATCAACCCGAGCAATCAATTTTTAGAGAAAATCAAATCTCTAAATGGCCTCAGCTATAAGTTGAATTAGTGTCAGAATGCCCGACATTTTTGGCAATGAATAAACTAAATTTTAAATTTGAACATCATCTAAAAAATTAATTATCATGGCATTACAAATTACAGACGCCAACTTCGACGAAGTGGTATTGAAATCAGATAAACCGGTATTGGTAGACTTTTGGGCAGAATGGTGTGGTCCTTGCCGCATGGTGGGTCCGGTAGTAGAAGAGTTGGCCAAGGAATATGAAGGCAGAGCGGTAGTGGGTAAAGTGGATGTAGATTCCAATCCAGAGATTTCCATGAAATTTGGTATCCGTAATATTCCAGCTTTACTGTTCTTTAAAGGCGGTGAAATTGTAGACAAACAAATTGGTGCGGTGCCTAAATCGGTTTTATCCGAAAAATTAAACAAGCAATTATAATTCGTTAGAAAATTGAATAGGATCCGGTCAGTAATGACCGGATTTTTTTATGTGCAATGGTCAAGTGCTTCACAAATAGTTTCGCAAGCAAAACGAATGGCTGTTTCGTCAATAACGAGGGGAGGGGCAATGCGCATGGCGGTTTCGCAGTGCAAGAACCAATCGATGATCAAACCCTTTTCCTGACAATATTTCGAAACTTTTTCTACTAGTTCAAAACTTCCCAGCTCCATGCTCAGCATCAGTCCTTTACCTCTGATCTCTTGGATCATCGGGTGCTTCAGCAGTTCTCTAAACAAGACTTCCTTTTCAGCGACTTGATTATATAGTTGCTCATCCAGTAAAACTTCCAGTGTAGCCAATCCAGCCGCACAACTTACCGGATGTCCGCCAAAAGTGGTGATATGACCTAAAATAGGGTTCTCCTTTAACACATCCATCACTTCCTTGCTTGCGATAAATGCGCCCATGGGCATTCCGCCACCCATTCCCTTGGCCAGCAGCAAGATATCCGGGATTACCCCAAAATGTTCAAAAGCAAACATGCGGCCGGTGCGGCCAAATCCCGATTGTATCTCGTCCAAAATCAATAAGGTGCCCGTTTCTGTGCAACGTTTTCTGAGCGCCTTCATGTAATCTTCTTCCGGCACCCGAATGCCTGCTTCACCTTGGATCGTTTCCATAATTACGGCCGCTGTGTGTTCGGTAATTTGACTCAGCTGTTCGGTTTTGTTGAAATCGAGGAACCGAATATCGGGTAATAAAGGGCGGTAGGCTTGTTTATAATGTTCATTCCCCATCACACTCAGTGCACCGTGTGTACTTCCATGATAGGAATTCTTGAAAGCAATAATTTCGGATCTGTTAGTGAAACGTTTAGCCAGTTTGAGCGCTCCTTCTGTGGCTTCCGCTCCTGAGTTTACAAAGTAAACAGATAAAAAAGGTGCAGGTAAAACCGAAATCAGTTTTTTTGCAAATTGAACCTGTGGCGCCTGAATAAATTCACCATAAACCGTCAAATGCAAGTATCGGTCAACTTGATCCTTAATAGCTTGAACCACTTTAGGGTGACGGTGACCCACATTACTCACCGCAAAACCTGAAATCAGGTCTAAATACTTTTTCCCGCCCGGACTATAGAGATAGAGTCCTTCACTTCGCTCAATTTCCAACATTTTTGGACTGTCGGAGGTTTGCGCAGTGTTCAACAGGAAAAGTTGTTTATGGCTAAGCATGCTCAAAAATACAAAAGGCCTTCGGATTATCTCGAAGGCCTTTTCAAAAGAACATGTTTTTTAGCGGTATTATTTCCTGCGTTCTTGCAGGCGTTTGATTAGCTCTCGTCTGAATTCTTTTTCAGCTTCATATAAATGCAGGACTTTTTCTGAAGAAATTACTTTGCTGAATTCGCGGGTATATTTTTTACGTATTTCGAGCATCCGACTTTCCATTTCCATTTGTTCGTTTAAACGTTCATCTGCAGATTCTTGTTGTTCGGCTTTACGTTCAGCCATTCGCTCTTTTGCCAAAGCTTTCACTTCTTTTTGGTATTGATTATAAACCGGCCAGAATTTCTCGGCTTCTCTTGGACTTAAGTCAAGTTTCTGGGTCAGGAAACCGATTTTAGCCGATTCCAGTCTCTCCATTTCCATGCGTGGTTTTGCCATGCCTGGTCTTGGTCCTGGCCCTGGTCTTGGTGCAGGTCGTTGCTGGGCAAAAGTACCGGTCATACAAAGGATGACTAATCCCATCAGGGCGGTTATAAATTTTAGATTTTTCATAAATATTGATTGATATAGGTTTCTAATTCTTGTTCGCTGGCTCCTGTACTCAGCCCAGGTGTTCCTTGCTCTCCCAGTTTATCGATGATCAGGGCCGCATCTGCATCCTCGAGGTTCATTTCCAGATAGGTCACAATTTCCTGATCGGGGATTTCGTTCCAGTTCACTTTGGCCGGAGCATTTTGTTGTAAATTAAGATATAAATTGATGCCCAATATGCAGGCTAAACAAGCTGCAGCGGCATAGCGGGTCCACATCGGAATGATCCGACTTTTTGCAGAAGTTTTTGTATCTGCTGCAATCCGCTGGTGAATCCGATCCGAAAGCGTGTTGAAATAGCCTTCAGGAACTACAAATGGATTGATCTTTTCCATTTGTGCCAGTGTTGGCGCTTTTTCCTGCCAGTTTTCAATGTTTACTTTCTTACTCATTTGTTTTTAAGATGGATGATGAATACAAAGGTTTAATCTTGAGTCAATAAATAATCCTCAATTTTCTTTACGGCCAAGTGAAAAGAAGCTTTCAGTGCGCCTACACTGGTACCCAATGCGGCCGAAATTTCCTCATATTTCAATTCTTCAAAATATTTAAGCTGAAAGATCAGCTTTTGTTTTGCAGGCAAAGTTTCCATGGCCTCATACAGCTTTCGCTGAATTTGCTCGCCGTTCAAATAATCTGAAGAGGAGAGGTTATCGTACAGCGAATTCTCCAGATCATCCAGAGAGGTTTGGTTTCGTTTTTTCTTCTTTTCGAGAAACTGCAGGCATTCATTGCTGGCAATGCGGTAGATCCAGCTGTATAGTTGGGCATCCTGACGGAAACCATCGAGGTTCTTCCAAACCTTGATGAATACTTCCTGTACCAGGTCGTCGGCATCGTTATGATCGATGACCATGCGGCGGCACAGCCAATAAATTTTTTGCTGATATTTTTGGAGAAGCAACCCGAACGCATCGTTCCGGCTGCTTTCCTTAGAGAATTTTTCTAAAATTTCAGAATCGGATATCAGCATCATTTATGTTATCAAGGACCTGAACTCCGGCTGAAACCGGGCTTTAGCCCCTGGCTTGTTTTCTGGCTATCACTTTCTGAACAGCCTTTACAATGGCCTCACTGTTCAAGCCGTATTTTTCCATCAATTGATCAGGTGTGCCGCTCTCGCCAAAGCTGTCATCAACGGCCACATATTCTTGTGGAGCCGGTAAATGCTGCGCTAAAACTTGAGCGATACTGTCGCCCAAACCACCGAGGCGGTTATGTTCTTCGGCAGAAACCACACAGCCGGTCCTGGTCACTGATGTTAGGATGGCTTGCACATCCAAAGGTTTAATGGTGTGGATATTAATAATTTCGGCATTGATACCCATTTCTGCCAATTTTTCTCCCGCTTCAATGGCTTTCCATACCAAGTGGCCAGTCGCAAAAATGCTTACGTCGGTTCCTTCGCTCACCATCCAAGCTTTTCCGATTTCAAATTTCTGGTCCGGATCGGTAAATACAGGAACGGTAGGGCGGCCAAAGCGCAAATACACTGGGCCTTCATGTTCCGCTATCGCGATGGTGGCAGCTTTGGTCTGGTTATAATCGCAAGGGTTGATTACGGTCATGCCTGGTAGCATTTTCATCATGCCAATATCTTCGAGGATCTGGTGCGTAGCTCCGTCTTCGCCCAAAGTCAAACCGGCGTGAGAAGCACAGATCTTTACATTTTTATCAGAATAAGCTACTGACTGACGGATCTGATCGTACACCCGGCCGGTAGAAAAGTTTGCAAAAGTTCCGGTAAATGGAATTTTACCACCAATGGTCAATCCGGCGGCCATGCCGATCATATTGGCTTCGGCAATACCTACCTGGAAAAAACGCTCCGGAAATTCTTTCTGGAAAGCATCCATTTTTAGCGATCCGGTTAGATCGGCACAAAGGGCCACTACTTCTTTATTCTTTTTTCCGGCTTCCAATAATCCGGCACCAAAACCCGAACGGGTATCTTTTTTTTCTGTATAAGTATATTTTTTCATGGTGATTTCCGGATTAATAGTCGCCCAAAGTTTCTGCTAATTGTCCTAAAGCATTGGTCAATTGTTCATCGTTAGGTGCAATGCCATGCCATTTATGAGAGTGCATCATGAAATCGACACCGTTGCCCATTTCGGTTTGCATCAAAATCAAAATCGGTTTACCTTTAAAAGCTTTGGCTTTCGCCAGGTGCAATACTCTAATCACATCGGCCATGTCGTTACCGCTCATTTCAAGGACTTCCCAGCCAAAAGCTTCCCATTTGGCCCTCAGGTTGCCCAATGAAAGCACTTGCTCGGTGGAGCCATCAATTTGCTGGCCATTCACATCAATGGTAGCGATCAGGTTATCTACTTTATTGTGGGGAGCGTACATGGCTGCTTCCCAAATCTGGCCCTCCTGAATTTCGCCATCCCCATGAAGGGAAAACACCAAAGAAGTATCGTTATTCAACTTTTTAGACAAGGCGGCACCAATAGCAACCGAAAGTCCTTGTCCCAAAGAGCCCGAAGCCATGCGAACACCCGGCAAATGTTCGTGGGTGGTAGGGTGGCCCTGCAGCCTGCTGTTGAGCTTACGGAAAGTGGCCAGTTCTTTCACGTCAAAATAGCCTGAACGGGCTAAAACGCTGTAAAAAACCGGTGAAATGTGACCGTTGGATAAGAAAAAAAGATCTTCACCTTTGCCGTCCATGTTGAATTTTGGATCGTGGTTCATGATCTCGAAATATAAAGCCACCAGAAAGTCGGCACAGCCTAAGGAGCCGCCGGGATGTCCGGACTGGCAGGCATGTACCATGCGTAAAATATCTCGTCTTACCTGGCTGGCTGTTTGAGTGAGTTGCTGAATGTCTGTAGCCATAAGATGGGTTTCTTGGCTACAAAATTAAGAAAGGCAGATGGAAGCGGATGTTTAAGTTTTAAACATCCGCTGGTTTTTATTCACAAAGTTTAGCCTACTAAATCCAGTACCTGCTGGCTGGAGTTTTTGGTATCCACTTTTTCAATGATATGTGCAATTTTGCCTTCCGGATTGATGATGAAGGTTTTACGGGCGGTACCCATATAGGTTTTGCCATACATACTTTTCTCTACCCAAACGCCGTATGCTTCCACGATATTTTTATCGGTATCGGCAATCAAATTGAAAGGCAGGTTATATTTGTTGACGAATTTGGTATGCGATTTTTCATCGTCGGTGCTCACGCCAATCACTACATAGCCTTTAGCCTGTAAAGCCTCGTAGTTATCTCTGAAACTGCAGGCTTCGGCGGTACAGCCCGGGGTATCATCTTTTGGATAGAAATAAAGAATGACGGTTTTCCCGGCAAAATCGCTCAGGGAAATGGTTTCGCCGTTTTGGTTTTTGGCACTGAAGGCAGGAGCCTGGTCGCCGGGGTTTAAATTTGCCATGTTTAAAATATTTTACAGATTAAAATTCGCTTTATAAACTGAGGTGTTTCCTTTTTTATCAGCAACACTCAGCTCCAGCTGATGTTTTCCCGGAAGAGTTTTTTCATCAAAACGATGCCATAAAGTGGTGGTCTTTTGATCATACTCCATCAATACCCATTTTCCGTCTATTTTGCCGGTAAAAGTGGCGATGCCAGAAAGCTGGTCTGCAATTTTAAAGACGATCCGTGAAATACCCGTCATGGTTTTGCCATCATTTATATTCATGGGAGTGATTTTTGGGGGGATGGTATCCACACGAATATGAAAAGTGCCGAAATTTTTGATCTCCGATTTCACAAAACCATTTTCGAAAGTTCCACCCTGCGAAACGCCTCTTTGGTCAACTAATACTGCTTTATCCCGTAATTCAGGTTTTAAATTGGCATCTGCTTTGACAGAAAGCGTGCAAGGAAGGTGCAGGGGCGTATTTTGCCGATGAATACGGTGCTGTTGTGAATACGTCCCCGGAAGTTTGGTGCCCAAGCTGTACTCAAATGAGATGGGACTGTACAATGCCCCTTTCGGAATCAGCAATTTTACGTCTGTATTATTGAAACGAAAATCTTCATTAAAGGTGTAATTTTTTAGTGATGAGCTTTTTTCGGAAGCATAGGAACTCATATTGCGCTTCACTTTAAAACGGAATGTGCTGGTATTGCCTGCCAAGTCGCTCAGTTTATACACCAACTCATGTAATTCATTATCCTCTAATTTAATTATGCCAGATTGCTGAGTATGGTATAAACCTAAGGCATTACCAGGCTCCACGAAACTTTTTTGAATACTCATGCCGGTTTTCTTCAAAGCAGCATAATCGAGGTGTGAGTTGATGGCCTTATTGGCATCAAAACTAAACTTATTCCAGGTGGCAGTGTAGATATTTTCGCCGTCTAGTGAGAGTTCAATTTTGTATAATCCGTAGGTGCCGCCTGCTGGCACATGCCGGTCAAATGCTACAATCCCAAAAGCACTCTCTGCACTTAGGTTGATTACCGGAGTTGTAGCTAAAGAATAAGTTCCTGCAGCTCCTTTTACTGCAAAATATTGTTTTGGTGTGTCTTCACTAAATGGCTCACCATTCAATTGGTAGAGATAAATACC
>JACCDI012013243.1_pt1 | contig 10340 bp, 7 predicted proteins | sample 7442791 | NCBI WGS metagenome assembly JACCDI01 (sample SAMN15323434, study PRJNA562643) | freshwater metagenome | isolation source: river surface water | place: USA:Blue River Watershed | collected 2017-08-15
AGGTCAAGTTTAATGGAAACTGGGTATAGGTAAGGATTACTTGCCAGAATTTTTTCGGATTGTTTTTTGATTTTGGCACTGAGTGAAGCGAAGTCGGAACCGCGAACGGAAATTTTGGGTTTCGAATCTTTCTTCGTTTTTCGGGATTCTTTCTCTATTTCTGGACTGGAATCTACGGCAACGGAATCTTGCACGGAGATGGGAGCTGGCGGTGTTGTATCTCGATTCATCAAATAATAGCCGCCACCCAATAGTACGACAACCGCTGCTATAGCTGCAATTAATACATTTTTATTTTGCCAAATCGGGGTAGGAGCGTCCTCTTCCTCATATTCCGTAGGAGCCTCGGTTACTGGCGGGGGCGTTATCTTCGTCTCAGGTAATTTGAAATCCGGATTGCCTATTTGCTTGATGGCCTCGAGGAATTCCTCACAGGATTGAAAACGATCTTTTTTATTTTTCTGTGTGGCATGTTGGATAAGCCGGTTCAAATCTTCCGAAGCAAACTCATAAATGGTTTTGGCGTCTTCCAGTGGCTTCGTGGTGATTTCTAAATAGATATCAAGTTCGGTATTGTATTTGGCATAGGGATTAATGCCTGTCAACATCTGAAAAAGGGTAACACCCAATGAATAGATATCACTTAATTTATCCAAAGCTTCGCCACGAACTTGTTCGGGACTCATGTAATAAACGGTCCCCATTTGGGTTCCATCCTTCGTTAAGTTACGGTTGTTGTCATCCAAAATCTTGGCGATACCGAAATCCAAAATTTTCACTGTTTGGAAATCTCGCGAAATGATGATGTTGGAGGGTTTAACATCCCGATGCACGATTTTTTTCTTGTGGGCATAGGCAAAACCCTTAAGCATCCCACTAAATATTTTGATGGCATTCTCTGTGGGAATAGGTCCTGATTCCCGGATGATGTATTCGTCCAAGGGAATGCCCTCTACATATTCCATGATCAAAAAACAGCCTGCCTCGTTTTCCTCATAGTCGTACATTTCGACAATGTTCGGATGTTTCAAGGTGGCCATGGTTTTGGCCTCATTTAAGAAGCGGGACTTAATTTGTTCGTTGGATAATAATCGCTTGTGCAGGGATTTTATCGCTGCTTTTTTGCCTACGTGTATATGCTCTGCCAGATAGACAGAACCCATTCCGCCTTCCCCGAGAACGGAAATAATTTTGTAGTTGGCAATTATCGCATTAATCATACAAACAAATTATAAAAGTGAAATGAGGGCTTTCTTAAATTCTAAACAATTAGCAAATCGATAGGCTGGATTCGTCGCTGTGGCTTTACTAATTGTGTTGGCAATATTCACCGGAAAATTTTTCGTATTGATACCAATCAAGTCTCCTTTTAATTTTTTTGCAAAGACTTCTTCTATTCCCAAACTTGAATCATAGGGAACTTTAGCTTTTAACAGGTAATACATGGTAATTCCCAGTGAATAGATGTCGGACAATTGCGTCACAAAGGTATTATTTACTTGTTCAGGGCTCATGTAATAAGGGCTGCCAACGAACATGGAATGGTTAACTTGATCGGATTGACGGGAAATCCCAAAGTCAATGACCTTAATAACTCCATTTGGTTTAATCATGATGTTGGCGGGCTTCAAATCGAGGTGTAAAACAGGTTTGGCCTGCATATGTGAGTATGAAATTGCATCGACAATTTGAACCATGATCTGAATGGCTAATTTCTCAGGAATACCGCTTGGAAAGTTCTTTTTCACATATTCATCTAAGGTAAGCCCCTCAATATACTCCATAACAAGGTATGGAGGATTTAGATTGAATCCCTTGAGTTGTACTATATTATGGTGATCCAAATAAAGGTATTTGTTTGCCTCTTCTTTGAACTTTTCTACCGCCACAGAATTTCCGTGAAATGACTGTCTCAACACCTTAATCGCTACCGGAAAACCGGTATGAGAATCAACTGCTAGGTATACAATCCCAGAAGCTCCCTCACTTAGCGTTTGTATGGTATCGTATTGTCCTAATCTCATTTAATTTTTGGGTTTGCCTTTTTTAGGCTGTTTAGGTGTGGATGCTTTTATTTCGGACTTATCTGTTTTTCCCTTAGTATCTGTTTTGTCGTCTTTGTCGGACTTATCCGTTTTTCCCTTAGTATCTGTTTTGTCGTCTTTGTCGGACTTATCCGTTTTTCCCTTGGTATCTGTTTTGTCGTCTTTATCGGACTTGTCTGTTTTTCCTTTGGTATCCGTTTTTCCTTTGGTATCTGTTTTGTCGTCTTTATCGGACTTGTCTGTTTTTGCTTTGGTATCCGTTTTTTCCGTAGTTTCTGCCCTTTCGTTAGGTTTTTCAGATTTATCTGAGGCCTCAGTTTTTTCAGATTTATTTACTAAATCAGGTTTACTTCCATTCGTTTTGGAGGATTTACTTTTTGCATTTAAGCCTTTAGTTTTTGAGGAGAGTTGTTCATTTTGAACTTGCTCTACCTCTTCCCCTGCCCCTGCCCCTTGTTTCTTTTTTATTTGATTAATAAAAAATGAAGTTAATTTGTAGGTGGAATCAGCCTTTTTATATTCAGTAATTAAATTATACTTCCCTTTTAAATCTTTAACGTTATTTTCATTTACCAACTTAGCGTAACGTGTGGGCTGTGTTGAATATTCGTAAATCAAACTCAATAAGGTCTTTTTACTAACCCAGTCTTCTAGATTTGTAGGTGCAGAAGTCTGGGTTTGATCTATAGCTTCGGGTTCTAATTTTGATAGTTGTTCCGTGTCTGTTTTCTTAACTAATTTTCCTGAGAAATTATATATTCCGACAAAAGTTAAGGCGAGTATCCCGATGGATGCTGCAGCAATCCCCAACATAATAGTTTGTTTCGAAGTAGATTTCTTCGGGGCCTTATTGGGGCTCTCAATCACATCAATTACCTGTACCGTAATATTATCGTGCCCTCCGCCATTTTTCGCCATCTGCACTAATTTCATGGCGCAAACATTGGGGTCGCTATGCTTGCGAACGGCATCCGTAAATGCCTCATGGGAGATAAGTCCGGAAAGACCGTCCGAGCAAAGGATGAATCGATCTCCTTTAACGGCTTTAATGTTATTGGATACCGTTGGCTCCTCAATCTCACGAATCCCCAGCGCTTTGGTAATTTCATTTTTTCGTGGGTGGTGTTCCGCTTGAATTTGGGAAATTAATCCTTGGTTCACCATCTCCTGAACCACGGAGTGATCCTTAGTGATTGGAGTTAATTGGTTATCGGTAAAACGATATGCCCGACTGTCACCTACGTGTCCTACGAGAATTTCATCTTGAAATTGCAATAATACTACTGCCGTCGTGCCCATCCCCTTACTGGTCGGACTAACTTTACTTTCAAAGTAAATCTGTTGGTTCGCAAACTTAATCGCATTTACGAGGGAAATAGTTGCGTTATCAATGGGTTTCGTTTGCAAAAACTCAGATATGAATCGGACAGCTGCCTCCGAAGCTTTGTCCCCACTATCGTGTCCACCCATTCCATCGCAGACGATAAAAGCCTTCGCGTCTTGATTAATATTCAATATTAGTTCACGATCCTCGTTAAGTTGGCGAACGAGTCCTACATCCGTTAAGGAGGCAAATGAAAAAGCGTATTTCGTATTTGACATCGCTATTAATTGTTGAATTTAAGTTTTACGTCCCCTAATTGGATCAAATCTCCATTGTTCAAAGGTGAAATGTCTATTTTCTGTCCATTCACCAACACCCCATTTGAACTTCCCAAATCTTGAATTACGAATTTGCCATCCGGCATGAATTTAATCGCAGCATGTCTTCTTGAAACCGAAGGGATATTAATTTGGAAATTGTTAGCTTCCTTATCCCGACCGATCGTGAAGTTTGATTTATCCACCCAGAACTCACCACGCATTCCATTGTGATTGTAGGTGATACGTGGGAAGGCATTCTTCTTTGACATCAAGGCATCAAGTCTTTCTTTTTCTTGTCGCTCAATTTGTTCCGCTTTTTCCCGCTGTATCTTTTCTTCTGTTTCCCGCTGTTTCGCCAAGATATTTTTGATTTCCTGCTCATGCTGGAATTCTTTTTCTTGGATCTCTTGTAAGCGTTTTGCTTTTTTCTCTTTGTAGGATTTCATTAAACGGATAGCTCCCCAAACCGCTAAAGCGATTAGTATAACCAAACAAATGCTTAACAAGACATTTGCCTTCACCCAATGGATAGGGTTGAATGGATATCTTTTGGGGATACCCATAATCTTCTTATTGTCGATATGGATGGCGATTTCATTCTCTGCTCCCGTCTTCGTTAGATTCGAGAAATAAGAAATCGTATAGTATTTACCCGTCGAATTTTTGATCATATCATCCAAGAATTGACTGATATGGTCCGCCGTCTCAAGCACGTTGTTTTGCTTGCTGACAAAATATTGCCCGTTGGTCACCTTACAAATTTCATTCTCCGTCACTGGCTGGTAGCGTGAAGCGCCAATATTATAGCCAATCGCATAAATCGGTATGTCTGTATTTTGGCTTAGGTCTGTAATTTCCTTGATGGTTTTCTGGCTTGCTATGTTAGGCAAGTCATCCGAAAGCATCAGGATGTTTTTGCTTGAAGCATCCTTGATTTTAGCTAAGAACTGTAAACCCTCGTCCAAGGCAAAATAAATGTCGGAACCCTTTTGCTGATTCGGCAAGAACGACTTGGCTTTGATGCTCTTAATTTTTGCGATGATTTCATCCTCATCGCTTGTTGGGTTTAAGTCCGTCAAGAACATGTATTGCCCCCCTCTAAACCAATCGAAGGTAGCCATATAAACCTTGTCATTCGAATTAATCTTTCCAGAAAGGCCCAGGGTGAGGACCGATTTGAAAAATGCGCGCTCATTAACCCCTTTAGGGAGGTAATGATTTTCAATCAAGATTAGAACGGTTTTGTTGGGGGCTAATTTAGTTTTGGCAGGCGCCCCAACCTCGAAAATGGATTTTATCTGAACCTTCTTATCATTTTCCCGAATCGAAAATGAGCTCGTATCGATGGGATAGATGGATCTACTCCAGACCGTCGTGTTAACCACCGGGAATTTTTCGAAATCGAATGTTTTGGGATTGATTTCAAATTTTTGAGCGTAAGAAAATAGCAGCACTGCTTGGAAAAGGAGTGCTAAAATCCATTTTGACTTGTTCATAGTTATCTTAAATTGCTGTTCTAAACTTTAAAATAGTTGAGCCGATTTTAATCTTGTCACCATCTTTTAATTCATAGGGAACCCCAACTTCAATCTCAGAATCGTTAATAAATGTACCATTGGCAGCCATTTCGTCTTTTAAATAAAAACGGTCTTTTTTGCATAGAAGCGATACATGCTTACTTGAGATGCTGTTATCTTCTGGAATCGATATCGTATTCTCTGGATCACGGCCGATGGTATTTGTACCCTCGTAAACTCGGAAATCTACGCCCATCGGATCAATCGTGTAGGATACTAACCAAGCAGTAATTTTACGAGATGGGCGTGCATTCCCCTCCCCAAATGACCCTTCAGCTGAACCCTCTTCGGTTTGAATGAAGGTGCGATTTAAATCTTTGGCTTTGCCAAATGACTCACCTGAACTCGGCTGTGCGCCAAAAAGTTGCGTTGAATCCAAACCTCCACCAGCCATGCCGCCGCCGGTAATCTGTGTTTTATTTAGGTCGACAGTGCCACCCGTTGCACCTGTAATGGATGTTTTATCCAAGTTATTGGATTGGGTGATTTGAGTCGAATTACCTGTTGGGCAATAAGGACAGGCCGACTGTGTATTCGGGTATAAATGGCCGTTAGGGCATTTTGTATAGTTGCTCATAATTGTTGAATAGATGAAATTGAAGAATTATTAAGTCAAAGCCGCAACGATTGCTGATGCGAAAATGAGGAAAAATAAACCGTATAATACAAAAATGATTAAGATCCACCAAAGCCATGCTTTAGCAAAGTTTTTCATTACGATGTATTTCGGATCGTCTTTATTTACCCAAATAATTGCCATGATGATGTTTACGATTGGCAATCCCAAAAGAAGGAAGTAAATCATAAAGTCACCGACACTTGGAACCTCTACATAGGAGCTTTGATTGTCGGAACCCGTATTTGAGTTACCACTAAAATCGATGTAATTCATCCAAGGTACAAGTGCATTTCCCGCCTTAACAATATCGTATTGATTAAGAACTTGAGTTCCATACACCTTGGAACCATTTACAAAAGTTCCGTTCGTTGAACCTAAATCAGTAATCGTAATTTGACCATGTTGGTGGTCAATTTTGGCGTGCATTTTTGATACACTTAAATCGTTGATAACGATGTCACAGTTATTCATTCTGCCAATAGTGAATGCTTGCATATTCGTAATTTTAGTTTTAATAGGAAAAATTTCAGATTCAATTACGTTTTTTCAAGTCACAAATACAATCCTTTTTTATTAAACGGTCACAATAATTTTTTCACTTTTCTGGCTGCAATGTCTCTGATGCTTTCCATTCATTTTTTGTCAGTGTTTTTTTTCTTTTTATCGATAGTTTGTATGCAAAAAATCGCAGATAAATGATACCTTGAATCGAGTTGCTCTATACTGAAAATATCCATTCCACTTGCATGCTGGAATCTTAAATTAACGTTCGATAAAAGAATGAAAACGCTTGATTACGACCGCTTTATTATTCCTTTTGATGCGCTGCCAGGTTTAGATGAAATGCCTGATTTCATTGCGGATACGCAATATTTACAGTTGAAGAATGCAACTTCTTTAGCATTTCAAGCTTTGAAATTAAAGCGGAAGCATCGCTATTCGATGGAGGAGCTAAAGGCGGTCTTGGATCAATTTGCCGACCTATTTAAGCAAGCTGATGCGGTATTAAAGTATTATTCTGCCAATGATTCGTTTGTCTATCATTATGTTGATTTGTGTGAACATTATGCGACACTCGAACGCCATCTATCCTCTGTTGCTAGCTTGGTTGAAATAGGGAATAATTGGGACTATCATTCCTCCGTTAAAGATCTGTTTAAGTGGAAGGAAGAATTTTCTGCCATTTATGAGAACACCTATTTTGTCGCTGAGTTTAGTTCTTTCCGACATATTTACGAGAACATTCGGGATGCTGCCTGGTTTTTGGAATATGATACGATTGCCGCAAAAAAAGCACTGCAGAAATATGCAGCGATTGATACAGCAGAAGATCAAACCGATCTCATTTTTTGGGTCTACGAGTATTATGAACTTTATGAACGAATTCGGGATCGATTTATGCTAGATTCCATTTTTGGAGACCCTATATCAGATTATCTCCCTATCTATCAGTTTTTAATTCCCAAGTCAGAGGTTCGAACGATGCTGGATTTTTTTGAACGGATGTCTGATTACCAATACCAGAGGTTAAAGTCACACCTTCGAAATGACCGTTAAATAACTTGTTTATAAGTCTTTGCCGACTTTCCTTACCTTGCTTAAAATATGTCCCGTATGAGAAAAATTGCCCTACTATTCTTACTGGTTTGTAGTTTTCCAAGCCTTTCCCAAAGTTATTATTTGCAGCACGGGATGAATATGTTTGATGCGAATGCATTGGATGAAGCTGAAAAAGCATTAAAAACGGAAATCGAAAAGCATCCGATGGAAACCCGAGCGTATGAATATTTGGGGCGTGTATATGATGCTCAGAATGAATACCAAAAGGCAGTTCAAAATTTTGATTTAGCTATTCGACATACCAATCGATTGGATACAAAGCGTTTATCCACCTTGTGGAAATACAAAGGTGATGTATTTGTTCGTACGCAAAGCCTGTTGGATCAGGGATTGGAATGCTATACGACGGCCTTGAAATTAAATTCACAGGATATTGCCATATTGGTCGCAAGAGCTAATGCATTTCAAGAATTGAAACGCTACAATGATGCCAAACTCGATAGTGAAGCTGCCTTGCGCATGGATGCCTTAAACTATGACGCAATTAAACAATATGTATTTGCATTGTTCCAATTGAAAGACCTGGATTTAGCTTTAAAATCAGCGAATTTATTGGTTACCTTAAAGCCTACGAAGGCCGACTCTTATTTTATTCGTGGTCGGGTTTTTGAAGAGAAAGGTGAAATAGCACAAGCAATTGATGATGCATATCAAGCGATTTTATACGAGGATTCAGAAGATAACCGAGACCAATTGATTCATTTGGCTGAACTAAATAAGGGGCTCGCACTCAACAAGGCAGATTTATTAGTTAAAGAATTTTCACGTAAAGCATGGATGTATGATTTACGCGCCCAAATTCATGAGGTTGATGAATCATATCTAGAGGCCATTGCTGATTTAACGCAGGCCTTACAAGTTGTCCGCGAGGATGGAGAATCCTATTATTTTTTTCGTCGAGGCTCGGTATATGATGCTTGGAATTGCAGCCAATTAGCTATTAATGATTTCAATGAATCCATCGCCCGAGATAAAAAATCTGCCTATACCTATCAAAGACGAGGGTATCATTACATGTTGATGGGAAGGGTCGAAGATGCTTTACGGGATTTTAATGCCGGAATTGAATTAAACCCGGAGGACGAAGATTTGTACCACCAACGCGGATACTTACATCTCTATTTTACCAAAAACTATCAAGCTAGTTTGGCCGACTTTAACCGTTCTCACGCGATCAATAGTTCGAATTTGCTTAATTTGATATACAGAGGTCGACTATATTCATCTTTTTTAAAAATGCCCAAAAAAGCTAAAGAGGACTTTCAAGCGGTTATTTCGATCGACTCCGTTTTGGATGACCATGAAACGCTACATTATTATGGGCTATTGGGTTTAGGAAAAGGGAATGAGGCGGCAAGTCGGGTCGAGGCAGAAGTAGCTAAATTTCAATCTTACACAAGCCACTACAATGCGGCCTGTGTTTATTCCATCCTAGGTGACAAGGAAAAGGCTATTGCACATTTAGATTCGAGCATTCGAAAAGGGAATAGAGACATTGAATTTATTCGTATTGAACCTGATCTAGAGTTTATCCGAAATGATAAAGCCTTCTTGAAATTATTAGCTGAATTGGAAGTTAAATTAAAGCCCTTGTTCGACAAAGAATCTATTCGTCAATCCACGACGCTTACGGGAAAGTATGCCAAAGGAGATTTTCAAATCCCGATTTATCCTGAAAAGCCAGGAGGTTCTTACGAAGTGAAGGCATCCATGAATGGCCTGAAAGTGGATATGCTTTTCGATACAGGTGCGAGCAATATTGTTATCTCGAAGGCTGAAGAACAATTTATGTTAAAGAATGGATATCTGAAGCAAAGCGATTTCCTTGCAGAATCTAAAATTGTTATTGCCGATGGAAGTACCGTTGATTCCCGAGTTTATAATCTAAATGATTTTGAGCTTGGAGGAGTTCATGTCTCCAATGTCGAACTAACCGTTGTCCCAAGAGAAGATGCCGGTATTTTATTGGGCCAAAGTGTATTTGCTCGATTTGGGAAATTTGAAGTCGATCATGATCGCAAAACCGTTCGATTTACAGCTAGATAAATGGAACTCGTTGACATGTCATCTCAATGCTAATTTTTTATCACTCAGGCTATACTTTCCTTCCATGGCTCATCGTTAAGTTTTATAGTTTTCCTCGCCTGACTTAACTATGAACAAAGCCGTATTTCTTCTTCTCTTTTTTTTTGTATCCCTTCTGGGTGCACTCGTATATTTTTTCCGTCCCCCGTCCCGTCGGGAAAAGAAGCAGGATCCTTGGGCATTAGCAAAGCGCTACGATGTGCGAGGTTTGGATTTGTCTCATTGGAACGGTCGTATTTTATATGATCGCCTTGGGGATTTGGATTTTGTGTTTTTAAAAGTCAGTGAGGGCGACAGTCGTGTTGACCCTAGTTTTGATCAGCATTACCGAGAATTTCGGGAACGAGATATTCCGGTGGGTGCCTATCATTTTTTTCGATTTGATATCGATGGGAGGAGTCAAGCGAGGCATTTTATTCGCCAATTAGATGGGAAGCGATTGCAATTACCTCTCGTGATCGATGTTGAACAGGACGGGAACCCCTTCATGGCACGGACTCAAGTTCATAAGGAATTACATGCCTTCATGAAGGAGCTTAATAAACACCATACACATAAGCCGATAATCTACACGAATGGGAATGGCTATGCCGATTTTATTGAAAATGAGTTCGACGACCATACACTTTGGTTAAGTGCCACCAATTCTTGGCGACCTGCCATGATGGATTGTACTTTTTGGCAATTCAACATTGATGCAGATCTAATGGCAATTACCCATCGGGCTGATTTAAATGTTTTTCGAGGGAG
>JACCDI011338890.1_pt1 | contig 10337 bp, 6 predicted proteins | sample 7442791 | NCBI WGS metagenome assembly JACCDI01 (sample SAMN15323434, study PRJNA562643) | freshwater metagenome | isolation source: river surface water | place: USA:Blue River Watershed | collected 2017-08-15
AACCGATGTGCCCATCATTAGTACTGCTGCGCTTACAAGTGCAATTTTCTTCATGAAATTCCTCTATGGTTAATTAACAAAAATACCTCAAACGAGAATATTGCTGTAATGATAATATTTTTATTAGAAATAGTAATCAAACATTATTTTTTTCCAGCTATTTGATCCTTAAGAATTTCCAGCGTTAACTGTTGTGAATCTTTTTTAACGGATGGATCATTAGACTGCGAGGCCAAATCAGCCCATATTCTGGCTTGCTCTAATGTGGGAGGCTGTGAAAAACAAGGGGCTCTAAGGTAGGCTCTTTGGGCCATAAAAAAACGAGCTGAACTGACTCCGGCTGAGGCAGATTCCCTAATCCAACGACATGATTCAGCAGGATCTTGAATACCTGTCCAAGTATCAGCGTATGCAAGACCAAAAAAAAGTTGAGCAAACGGATCACCCGCCTCAGCATAAAGCTTTAAAGAGGGTATTGATTCAGGTTTCTTTTGAAGGTATCCCTGTACAGCATTGGCTAATGGGCTATTTGCTTTTAGTAGTTTATGAAAAGCTTCGTTGTCGAGTGGTGGATTAATTCTAGTTGGAGGTGAAGCGGTTACTGCAATCTTTGATACTGATGCAACATATGGAGCTGATGCAACAGGTGGTTTCTGTACTATGTTAGATTCTCTTCTGTTGTCTAAGAATTTATCTAAATTACTAAAAAAATTAATTACGTCTTCCGGTGATTCAATTAAAGCTTTACCATCTGGATTGTATTTTGGGTCACACATTCTATTTCCAGGACCACAAAAAAGTAATGTCCTAAAAAATTCCCTTAGACCGCTCCCCTCCGACTCCTGTTGTTTAGGTGCCGAGTCTTGAGCCAGCGTATTAAGAGGGCTTGTCAAGATGGAGATCATCAATAATGATAGGATGATTTTAATTTTCATGAATTTAAATTCTCCTACTAAGTCTATTTTAAATTTTTTCACATTCATGCCTTATCTCTTTAAATCCCGTTGCAGCAAGCATAAAACATATAACCCAGGAGATAACTCCAATCACAATGAATCTTATATTACTTATGATTCCCAGGTCATCAAGGTCGATATTCCAAAGAAAATGAAGAGCAATTGAAATAACAAATAAAGCTAGAAATCTAGCCTTGATGAAAGCGTTCCAAAAACTTTGACATTCTTTGAATGACATCCAGAAAGCTGCCCCAGCTATTGCGGTCCAGGTTATGTGCATAAATGGGGCTAAAAAACCTCGCAACCATATGCTTAAGTTTAAAGCGAGAAAACTGTTGTACTCTAGTCCTGCTGCAAGAGCATATCCAGCAGACTCAAAAGCAGCAAAGCCAGTACCTACTGCAGCCCCATACAAGAGTCCATTTAAAATATATGGATGACGACCTTTAATAAAAAGCCTTCCCATAAAAACGACAGCAAAAATTTTTGCCAGCTCCTCTATTAATCCTGCTGCTGACGCTCCGTACACCTTATACAAGGGAAATGCATCAAATAAAATGAAACTAAATAAAAAAGAAAATGCACCGCCTATTACAAGTAATTTTATTACTTGAAATATTGAAATATTACGAGGAGTATTAATCTCATAAAATAATGTCAATACTGCAAATGGAACAGCAAAACATCCAGTAAATATCAACGCAGGGATTGCAATCATTGCAACCTGCTGATAAATATTGAGTACTAACAGAAAAATAAAATATGCTAAAAGTGTTGCCGAAAATATACGAACAAATAACCAAGGCTTTGGAAACTGAGCCATACCCAGTGATAGATGTGGTGTTGTGGACTCGGTTCCAATTACAAGGCGGTTTTCAATATCACTCCACGAATAACTCTTGAAGGTCTCCGAAAGAAATTCCCTGAGTGAGAATTGATGCAGACCCTCTAATTCTAGCTCTCTAGCAAGAACGCTCTTATCCGTCTCTTTAGTTGATTCCATGCTCAAGCCTTAGATACTGCAAGTCCAACATCATCAATAATTTTTCCAAGAGCACGATTTAGTTCTGGGCTTAAGTCACCCTCACCAACATAACCAGCATTTTCTACAACAACTTTCTCCAAGCCAATTAGCCAATCTCTTGAGTAAACCAAGGAAATTGGTAGAGCCGATGTAGGAAGCGGTGGAACACCTTCAAATTTTTTAAATGGTTCAAATGCTTTTCTTTTTGGATTATCGGGGGGTATTCCTGGCCTATCACTTAAGGGCAAATCAGCCATGCCCAGCTGATTTACAAAATCGCCTATTGTATTTCTAGCAATAATTGTTTGCCTATCAACAATCTTTTCCCACGTAGCACCAGCATTACTTTCTGCAGGATCTAATAATTTTGCGAGTTTACTTGAGAGATTTACTCTTTGAGCAGCAGTAATTAATTCTTCACCCAGTAAGTTTATTGAATGCTGATCCATACCCAATTGAATTAATTCATTTGAATCAGACCCAAGATCACGAATCTTGGAAGTCCACACATCTATAACTTTGTTTGAATACTGAATGGCCCGTGGATGACACGAATTTTCAGCGCTGGATTGAATACTTGACTTAGAGGAACCTTCGAGCAGTTTATCCAAATAATCATCAATATTTGAGTCTTGATTCTTATCTGAAGATTCACTGTTGATAAATTTTCCTGATGCAACAGCAAAATACAACGAACGAAGTTCATCAAGGGTAAGATTTATATTGTCAAGCAGTCGCCAAATATTTTTATCTTTTATGAGTTGTGCAAGTGATTTTTTTAAATTTGTATATATTTCTATTTTCTTGGCAACTTCTTTATCTCTACCCTTGTTGAAATATTGATCGAGTTTTGATAATAATTTGTCTGCAATATCTATAGCCTTATTACGAAGATTATTTGCCCTAAACTCAGGATTAGATAGGCTATTGATACCAGTGACAATTCGTGTTATTCCGCCATCAGTAGGCACCATTGCGGCGTCCCATGATTCGCCTGGATTATTAAAATGTTTTTGTACTAATTCATCTTCAGTAAAATAAGTCTTTAATTTGCTTAACCGATCAGCATGCGCTGGATTAATTCCGGTTTCCTTGCCGCCTTGGTAAGTCATATAAGCAGTATCTTTAATTTCAGGATTTCTCAACCAATAAATATTATTAAAAGGTTTTCCATTCCAATCCGATACCCAATCAAGATTTCCAAACCGCTCTAGTAAAGAACTTTTTATCCTATCTGGCCACCTTTGACGCTCTGAAGATTCACTATCACCACCTTTTGACTGAAGATCCATATCAAATTTGGTTAAAATCAAGAGAAGGCCCGGAGGAAATGATCCCCTACTCTCAGGTGTTTTCCCGCAAGTTTCTTTTACCCAAAGATCAATTAATGGGGCGTATCCGGTTACTTCCTGAGGACCCCAAGGAACGCATAACAGAACTGCAGAGAGCTCTTGATCTACTGTGTACCTTTGAAAAAGATATGCTACTTTTCCCCTTAAGAAAAGCTCTGCAGCCTGAGATTTCTTATCGCCATCAAAATTATCAGGATTAGAAATTTTTAGTCTGGAACGCGCTCCCGGAAAATCTAGAATATCGAGATCTTTCAAAAACTCCCAACCACTTTCAGGTATGGTTAATCTGAGCTCAGCTGTCAATGCGGCAAGAAGAGGTTTGGCGAGCTTAATTGGGCCGCACACCTCACCACCAATGATTGGGCAAATATTTACCAACTCTGTAGAGTTATCTCCAAGGCTACTTAAAAGTTGGGCATCCACAATGCTAGTCTGGGATGAGCTGGTAACTACTGCCTCTAATGGCACTAAACATTCACCGGCAAATTTGACACTACTAATTGCGTGAGCAAGCTTTTCGTACATTTCAGTAAACAGCGGAAAATCACGCCAAATAATGGCAAATAATTTTGCTCTTTCAGAAATACTTAAGTATGGAGCAATTGATATTGCAGCAGGCCAAAAATCAGTTTTTAAATTTCCCGCTAAATTTGCAAAATCTTTTTCTAAGTAATCTCTTAAATCCAATACATCTTCAGCATGTAAGGAACCATTTAATTGATTTTTTTCTAATTTATTAACAAGTACTTCGATTCTCTCCCTAATTTGCTCCTCTGATAATGGGGCTAAATCGAGATTTCCAGCATGATCAAAATCTGAGAAGAAACTATTAAACAAAATTTTTAGAACATCGCTTTCTGAAAGAAGCCTGATTTCAACAGGATAGTCTTCTGTTACTACAGATGGCTCTGAAAGAGAAAAACGAGTCACCACTCCAGTTGACTCACGGCCTCCACCTGGATTTATCTTTTGTAAAAAATCAACATATTCCAATCCAAGCTTCACCTTTAAACTATCTTGTGAGCCTTTTGATAGAGCAGAAACTAGGTATGATTTTCCTGCTTGAGATGGTCCAAATACCCCAACGCATGGAGCCCTTAACGACGAATCTTTAAGTTTTTTTGCGCCAAGGCGCAACCTCAAAAACGAATTAGTATTATCGGAGTGGTCCAAATGGACTCTATGGGATACAGAAGATGCTTTGTCATTCCAATCTAATGCTAATCCCGTAGCGTCAATTAAAGACTTGCAAATTTCTGATGTAACTTGATTTATTGAATTAGTGTTTTTCACTTTATGCCTCTTTTACATGCCCACTATCTAACCAATAACCAGCGTCATCTTGCAATGTTTGCAGTTGAAGTTTAAGGCCCCTACGATTGACGGTGGTTCCATCTACTGCTAGAACTTCCGCAATTTCAAATCGCTCAGTTTCTCCTTTTTTGATACCCCCCAAATCTCTCTTAAGCGTTACCTGAAGTGGAGTTTTGGGATGCAATCTTCTTCTGGATTCATCGTCAGAATAATCAAGAATGTAAATAAGGCTTGATCTCCAGCGATCAATTGGAAGTTGCCTAAAACCTAACCACATGGCACCTCTAAATTCAAAACTTTTTTCTGGAAGCAAATACTCAGGATCTTCTAATGAAACATCCGAATAAAATACATCTGATTCTGGAATTTGACCGTCACGCGATAATTTTCCAATATACCTAGTAGTTGATTTTAGAGCCAGCTTATCGCTTCTAAATAGAAAATTTGGAATTCCGCCCTCAGCTATAGTGCAGAGCATAGCACCTACAGCTGCTGTAGTTTTTGGGTCATCGATACATCCCAATCGATGAAATGGATACCAATTACCACTCCTAAAACCTTGCATCTGTATTACGCGATCAGGTGGTATTGCCATAAATGACTTAACGGTGGTAACAATACCTTTAAGCCTTGAGGGGCGACCAGTCAAAAGTAAAACATCCGCATTGTAGACATATACCAATTCACATAAAGCCTCTAAAGCACGATTAATTTCGGTACCAGACTCAACGGTACTATGCAGAGCTTTAAGATCTATAACAACCTGGACATTTAATAGATTAAAGTTTTTTGCGCCCGCAGAATTTGCAGCGTCATTGATAAACGATACAACATTGCGTGATGGGGGTGATGAAAGAAGCTCAATGATTGGTTTCTTCTGGGGCTCTAAGGATATAACCTTATCAATATTTTCATAAGCATGAAGAAGAGCTAAGCCAGATGGAGATAAAACCTGAGTTGTAAACTGTCTTCGAAGAGTTTTAAATTGAATATCTTCGTTAGCCCTGTCGCCACCAAATAATTCTTGCGTAAGACTGATAGGATCAGCAAGGCCACAATTTTTTAATTCTTCCTCAATGCTAGTAATAATGTGAGCCTGAATGATTCTTTTGAGAATATCATCGCCCGCAATAGTAAAACCCTCTCTACAGACTTGGTTAGGGATAATCGTTACATTATTCCCCTGACCTTCTAATAAATAATCCGCAATAACTAAATCAGTAGTTCCGCCACCGATATCGATGGAAGCTATTCTTAAAACATTATCAGCTCGAACATTAGCATCACCAAAAGGTCTTTTTAGTGATTTAAACATTGACGGAGCAGAACCTCCAAATTGGGAATTTATTGTTGAATATAACCAAACCACTTGGCCGCAAGTAGCCTCATCAAATCGAATAATAACTTCAGGCAAGGAGGGAGAATAAGAATCAACTGGTTGACCGTTTTCATCTAAATAACCAATTGATTGCCAAACTAATTTACAAGCTTGCAAGGCTCGTTTTTTTAAGATAGACTGTTCCTGGAGCGGCATCGCTGGTGGAAGAGTTAAAACAATTTTTGTAAGCGATCTTGCTAAATCATAGTTTGGCATTCGCAACCTTTGCCCTGGAGAATTAATTAAACCAAGGGTTTGAGATAGGATCTCTGCGATTGCAAACGTCATTAAAGAACTTCGTGAATATCTGGGATTAATAACTGGAAATCTGTTTGGATCATCATCATCCAAATCGCATAGTGCATCACCAGACTCATTAATTAAGCCAACAAAAATACCTTCATTAGCCAATGGCTCCAAGGAATGTGAATCTGGCTGATTAAACCTCCAATCTAAAGGAAAAGATGCCTCATCCCATAAATAACGCTTTGGGCTCGCCAAGCCAGTAGCGCCCTCTGTGCCACGACGTTTAGACGCAAGCCTAGTTGCTTCAGATCCAACTCTTGTAAATGTAGGCCAAATAAATGCCTCATTACGCCCACTTTCAAGCGAGTAAGAGTTGTAGCCAAACTCAACCTGAGAAAACTCAACTCTACTTTCAAATGGATCGGAATACACTAAATGAGTTTCACCAAGATCTCTAAGTTCAAGCGTATAAGAATTGGCTAAATTTCCTCGTTGATCTGGATGTTTTTCTAAAACCACAGCACAAGTTCTAGAATTTCCGATGTCCAAAATAAGATTAGCCTCAACAAAAGGTTTTCCACTGCGTTGAGAATTGGCTAGTAATTTAATCTTAGGAAGTCGAACTAATTCAGCAATCAGGCTCAAGGAATGTATATATTTTGCAATTGCTTCCGTGGGCCATTCTTGGATTTTTTCTCGAACCTCCTCTTTTGTGAGGGCAATATTCTTATTATTTACAAGACCATCTGCCCAACACTGATTTATCCACTTATCAACCCATGGCAGACCTATGAAGCTATAAAGATGATCATTTTGAGCATCTAGTCCAAAAACTTTTCCACTCACAATATCTTCGTGCGTTGGTGTTAAATACGAAGATCCAATTTTCTTTGGGATATTTGTATCAAATGCAAAAGTTAGGCGGAAATAATTACCCTCATCATCTGGTTGATCAAGTAGCTTGATTCGAACGCGTGCCCAATTCAGCGGCCCATTCACAAAGCTTCCATCTGAATTCATCTGGAAAAAAGGAATGGGCAACCATTTGGCATTAAAAGCTCTGAGTGAGTCATAACCTGAAGAAGATAAATTTACAGGACCTGAATATTTTTCACCCTTAGCTTTGAACAGATTCCCAAAAGAATCCTGGCTTAAAAGTACGGGAATCTTTACCTTTGAACCATCAGACTTAGTAACTTCGCCTTGCAAAAAATTACCTTCGGGTAATTTTTTTGGATCAGCACAAAATCCAAAATCTATAAACTGGATACCAGTTCCCGCAATAAGAGTGACTTGATTTTCAAACTTTGATAATTTGGCAAGCATATTTATTGTCTTTTTTCAAAAATACCATCACATTGTTTTGGCTGCATTGTGTTTCGATCAATGCACGAAAAAACACAATCAGCTTGCGTTTGATTTGGTCTAACAGTGCAGTTATAAGTATTAACTCGACGCTGAGAACCATCGGTACAGTTCAGCACATCCTGGAAAACATTGAAGTTTTTTGATCCATCAATACTAACTCTTGCAACCCCAGAACAGGTTTGCCCAACCATTTTAGTGCCCGCACTACCGTTACCACCAGTACCGAGATCTAAATCAATAACAATTTTATTTCGAGTCTTTAAATCATGAAGTTCGGTAACCAAAACCCACTTGCCCTCAAATACGCGTAAATCATTCTTTTTTAAAGCTTCGGGCGACAATATTTGCTTCTCATTCTCGCGATTAGGGGTTAAGGGCTCATTAGGTTTTAATGTCTCTGGACAATTGTTGGATGATTGCGAGCTGGGCGGGCAATTCAACGGATCGGAGACATTTTTATATAGGGGAAAATCAGAAGCACATGACTTAAGCAATGCCGGGATACCTAATAATAATAAAGCAACCAAGACCAACCACCATCCATATCTTTGCCACCAGGAACGTTTACTAACTGGATTATCAGAGCTAGCTATTTTTACTGAATTATTTACTACTGGCACCTGCGGCATGAGACCAGAAGCTTTTGCATGAATATTTTTTTTAAATCCCCAAAAAGTAATAACTGGTTTACCGTTTATTACGAAAATTTGATCATCGCTCGGAAAAGATTTAGCAGAATCTAATAGAGATGAGTATGTTCTTGCAGCCTCAGTTCCAATCTCATCATTAAGGCGCTTTCCTAATTTATCAATTAATAAAAATTGTTCTGTAATTTCCTCTTTAATTTTTACCTGTTGGTCATAAGATAAGTTTGAAAAAGGGGAAAAATTACCATCAATGGGACTATACCAATCAAGCTCGTTCGTTTTTTCATTTCTTACTGGAATTGCAAATATTTGAGAGGTGGATTCGCCCAACTCCTTTTGAATCAAAGTTCGAATTTGCTCGGCCGCTCTATAAACAGGATCGCCTCCAACACCAAGTGCTTCATGGTCGGATAAAAATCCGGACAATAACTTTGTGCTAGATGTATCCATGATTATTTATTGACGGCGTCTTTTACTATCTTATTTAAATCTGGCAGGTCTGAACCAGATGATGCAGATTTTGCAGGGGTATTTGTCGGACTTTTTGGTGCTGCCGAGTTCTGAGTCGGAGGTGCGGCAGGTGGGCTTTGAGCGGGAGCAGGTGGAGCGGCAGTAGGTGCTACTTGTTTTCCATCAACTGGTGATGAAGAGGGAATTATTTGATCACTTTTTGATGAGGAGGTTGAACGTTGTGTTAAGAGATATCCTGCAATAGCTAAGATTAATAATATTAGTCCAATAATAGGAAGTAGAGGGGCTCTTTTTTTTGTTTCTAGACTACTGTTTGGCAATGTTGTAGTGTTATTAGAACTACTACTTGATTGAATGGGTAATGGCAAATCTGGTAGGTTTGGTTTGCTATTGCTATCCGTGCTAACAATGGAAGCGCCCTTCGACACACTGTTTGGCTCTTTATCAACTTTACTAACTGCTAACTCTTGAGCTTCGCTCAAAATAACAGGGGGTTTACTAATTGGAAATGGTAACTCTGGAAGCTCATCACTTAATCCAGATGGCTTGGAAATAGTTGCGGAAGATTTGTTTGAATTATCCGGGCGGGAAGAAAGGACGCCACCGGTGAGAACGCCCAAATGAATTTTACCGCCATCCCTTTTTACTGAAACGCGATAGTTAGTGAAACTCAAATGCTTAATTATTTGAGGTTCCAAATTAACCCAAATCATCTCACTAGACAAGGGGTTAGAATTTTGATCAATATTTGCTGTAAACCAATGATCTGCGGATTGCCATCCATTAAAACCCAAAGTGTTATCAATTGTTCCAGCTTTTTGGATCATAAATTGAATAGGCCCAACTCCATCAACACGCTCGATTTGAATGTCGGCAGAATTGGGGTCCCCTTCTATTGGGACAAATAATTTAGTTTTAAAAATAACGGCCTCTACGAAAACGATCAGTAATGATTGGTTTAAATACTTTAATTACTATATTAATCTATAAAAATTAAAACTTTTTAATGTCGTTTAATTCTTCACATCAAATGAATAAAATAGTGTGTATATAGATACCCTATTAATGAACTCATTTTAGGGGGTTGCGGTACGGTGGGGTCTAAATCTGGAAAATTGATGTGGGGTACTCCCCTATAAACCCTCTGTAGTTATCAAAAGTTAGCCTTATTCAATTACTGAAACACAAGGGCTGCATTTTGCGCCATTGCCGCTAAATAACTAAGGAATTACAAAGTGTGGGTTCAAAATGGGGTTAGTCGCTCTATGAAGATATAAAGCATTGATTTATTTGAAAAAAAACAAAGTTATTGGCGGAGCGGACGGGACTCGAACCCGCGACCCTCGGCGTGACAGGCCGATATTCTAACCAACTGAACTACCGCTCCAGATACTGCATCATGCGCGTCACTGCATGACTGGCGTCCGCCGGGGGATTCGAACCCCCGTACTCAGCGTGAAAGGGTGATGTCCTAGGCCTCTAGACGATGGGGACCTTGGACTACTTGTTTTGTTGGTGGAGATAAGCGGGATCGAACCGCTGACCTCTTGCATGCCATGCAAGCGCTCTCCCAGCTGAGCT
>JACCDI010570395.1_pt1 | contig 10335 bp, 11 predicted proteins | sample 7442791 | NCBI WGS metagenome assembly JACCDI01 (sample SAMN15323434, study PRJNA562643) | freshwater metagenome | isolation source: river surface water | place: USA:Blue River Watershed | collected 2017-08-15
GCCAAGCAGAATTAACTCGGATATTTCTGGCCAAGCTGGCTGGTACTCCAGTATTTGATCCCAACGCAGAACGAGTTGGAAAGATTCGTGATGCCGTTGCGGCTATTAGACAAGACAATTTAGCTCCGCGCATTCTCGGCTTTATTGTTGAAGTTCCACAGCGCCGTAAGATTTTTATACCAATTACAAGAGTCACCTCTATTGATGATGGTGGAGTATTCATCACGGGTTCTTTGAATATTCGCAGATATCAACAGCGTCATGGCGAATTACTTTTACTAGAAACCTTTTTGGATCACCCCACGCGTTTGCTTGAATCTGGCAAGACAGTGGTAATTGAAGATATTGGCATGGAGCGCCAAGATAACAAAGATTGGTACGCCTCTTACATTCACGTCTTGAAACGAGCAGGCACCTTCCGTCGTGGCACAAGCACCACCGTTAAGTGGTCTGATGTTGAGTTTGATTCCGCGCACCACACTATTAATTTGGCCGCGGTAGATGAAGATATAAATATGCTACCGGCGCAAGAAGTGGCAGCTGCACTTCATGAGTTGGATGTCGAGCGGCAAACTGAGATCGCCCGAACAATGGATGATGAAAAGTTAGCTGATGTTCTAGAAGAGATGGATGATGCTGATCGTGTTGCCCTCGTTTCACAGTTAGAGGGCGAGTTAGTTGCAGATGTTTTAAGCGAAATGGCACCGGATGATGCCGCGGATGTTTTGCGTGAGGTCGGTGCAGAGAAAGCTGAATCGCTTCTCAACTTGATGGAAGAGGACGAAGCTCAAGATGTACGTCGCCTCATGGAGTATGAGGATTTTTCAGCAGGCGGCATGATGACAACTGATCCCGTTATCTTGAGCACCGATTCAACTGTTGCAGAAGCACTTGCTGCGGTTCGAAATAAGGATTTAGCTCCTGCTTCAGCAGCGCAGGTCTTTGTCTGCCGCGCTCCTCTTGAAACTCCAACCGGTAGATTGGTTGGTGTAGTTCACGTACAGCGACTACTTCGTGAACCTCCCGCTCTCAGCCTAGGAATAGTGGCGGAGAAGGAAACCAACGCGATTTCTCCAGATACCTCGCTAAATGATGTAGTAAAGCATTTAGCTAATTACAACTTGATTGCAGCTCCAGTTGTTGATGAAAATGAAAGATTACTGGGCGCCGTAACAGTTGATGATGTACTCGATCACCTATTGCCAGCAAACTGGCGCAGCGCGTAAAGGGAGGGAATGTAATGGCTCGTATTTCTAGATTAGAGACACCGCGTGAATCACGCCGCGCTTTACGTCCCAACTATGATCCAGAGACCTTTGGTCAACTCTCAGAGAAGTTCGCAAGATTTATTGGTACCGCAAAGTTCCTGGTTTATATGACGATTTTTGTCACCGCATGGGTTTTGTGGAACACCCTCGGACCAAGAGATTTTCGGTTTGATGAGTATCCCTTCATTTTCCTAACGCTGTTGCTATCCCTACAAGCTTCTTATGCCGCACCATTGATTCTCTTGGCGCAAAATCGTCAAGCTGATCGTGATCGGGTTACCTCTCAAGAAGATAGAGCTAGAGATGAACGCAACCTGGCCGTTACTGAATTTATGGTTAGAGAAATTGCTGCAATGCGTAAAGAGTTGGTCGCTGAGATAAAAGAGTTGATTGAGGAAAAATCAGGTACTGACGCCCAGCCGGACACCAAGAAGTGATTTCTTTCTTGGAGCTAGCGCGTCAACAATTTTGAAGAACTCTTGAGCCGCCGCTGAATCTGGGTTTTGCCAAACTATTGGTTTTCCAGCGTCGCCGCCTTCTCGAAGTTGTATTTCAAAAGGTATCTCTCCAACCAAAGGCACCTGAGCTCCCACCAAAGTACTTAGTCGATTGGCGGTTTCTTCCCCGCCTCCTGATCCAAAGAGTGCAACCTTCGCGCCAGTATTGGTATCGGTATAGGCAGACATATTTTCAATTACACCAATGATGTGCTGCTTAAGTTGGTGCGCAATTCTGCCGGCACGTTCAGCAACTTCAGCGGCTGCAATTTGTGGTGTAGTTACAACAACAATTTCAGAGGCGGGAATCAACTGACCAAGTGAGATTGCAATATCGCCGGTGCCTGGCGGCAGATCAAGCAGAAGAAAATCTAAATCGCCCCAATAAGCATCGCTTAGCAGCTGCTCTAAAACTCTATGTAGCAGTGGGCCACGGTAGGCAACTGGATCAGCTCGATCCGGCTTAAACATCTCTATAGAAACCACTTTGATGCCATTAACTTCTATCGGGATAAAGGTCTGATCAATTGCGGTTGGCCGTTGTCCTTCAATGCCCAAAAGCCTTGGAATTGAGTGTCCATAAACATCGGCATCAAGCACACCTACTTTAAATCCTCGCGCGGAAAGTGCGGCCGCCAGATTTACGGTGACTGAGGATTTTCCAACCCCACCCTTGCCTGATGAGATGCCCCAGACTCGGGTTAATGAATCTGGTTGAGCGAAAGGAATAAATTTCTCTCTTCCGCCACGAAGTAATTTCTTTACATTATCTCTCTGCGCTTCATTCATTACCCCAAACTCAAGGGCAACTTGAGATACCGCTGAAACTTTCATGACCGCTTCGGTAACATCTTTTTGCAGACGATCACGCATCGGACAACCAGAGATAGTAAGAAGAATCTTTATCTCAGCCTTGCCATCAGCGAAATCAACCTTCTCTACCATCCCTAAATCTGGCAGTGGTCGATGTAGCTCTGGATCTGAAACCGTTGCGAGAGCGGCGTTGATCTCTTGAATTACCGATGAGCTCACAAAAGATCCGGATCTATTTTGGCAACCTCTTTGATGTCCTTACTTTGGCGCTTAATCTCGCCAACAACTGGTTTTACCTCGCCCTTCACATCATCCATGGCGTTGCCAATAACCTTCTTTGCCAAATTCTTTGGGGTCAAATCTGTTACATCTAAATCTTCAAAACCGGGTCCGAGATTTTCTTTTAACTCTTTTGAGGCATATGAAGTGAAGTTACGTACTTTGTGTAAAAACCTAGCAAAATCCCGCGCTGCGTTAGGAAGCTTGTCTGGGCCAACTAGGAATAGGCCTAGAACAACCAGTCCTAAAAACTCCCCCATACCAATTCCGAACATCTGCTTATCCTATTGATTCAACTTTTGTAGCGATTAAGACACCATCGCCAACTGGCAACAACATCGGTAGCCATTGATTCGGGGACTCTTTAATTACCTTTATTACCTCTTTATAGGCAATGGTCTCCGGATCGCGTTGTGTTGGATCAGCCACCTTGCCCGCTAGTAAAGCTCGATCAATAATTAAAACCCCTCCAGGACGAAGAGAGCGGTAAGCGTTTTCTACGCTCTCGAGCAAATCAGAGCTTCTTCTCAAGACAAAGATGTCATAAAGACTATCCGCCAATTTGCCCACAATTTCCCGGCTATTTCCAGTTATCAAACGGTATCGAGAAGCATTAATACCAGCTTCATCAAAAGCCTGTTTTGCAAGCTTTGCATTTTCGACCTCATCATCAATTGAGGTCAGCAAACCTTTTTGCGCCAAACTCTGGAAGATCCATAATCCACTTACGCCCGCACCTGTGCCAACTTCAACGATGGCATGCGCACCGATCAAATGGGTTATGTAACGCAGTAAAGAACCTACTGCAGGGGTGGTGTCATATGTTCCGATATCTACGCCCCGGGCGCGAGCCCGTTGCATGATCTCAGTTTCTGGCACAAAAGAGTTTGAGTATGGCTTCATATCACCACGGTTTGCCAATAGCCGTTCTGCGAAGGCTTTGTCGCCAATCTCTGGAATCACAATCCGGCAATCCACTCTGTTAGCAATCGGACTCCATAACCGGTGCCACCCTTAATATTTTCACCAGCATCAACCTCTGAACGGGCCGGTCCAGCAATATCTAAATGCGCCCACTTGCGATTACCGACAAATTTCTCAAGGAATAACGCAGCCGTGACTGAACCACCTTGAAACTTGAATTTGTCAGCGGTGTGATTGTAATCAGCGATATCACTTGCTAAAGCAACATCGTAATCATCAACCAGCGGCATGTGCCAAATACGATCACCAGTGAAATCACTTAAATTTGATAGTTGATTCGCTAGTTTCTTGTCGCGGGTGTACATCGCACCGTAATAGCGGCTCAAGCCAAGTGTTGCAGCGCCGGTCAATGTTGCAACATCAATTAAGTAATCGGGATCTAGATTCATATCGGCATACGCCAAGCCATCTGCCAAAACTAGACGACCTTCTGCATCGGTATTAATTACTTCAACGGTTGTTCCACCATAATGTTTGATGACATCCGATGGTCTTTGCGATGTGCCGGAAAGAGCATTTTCCGCCAGCATTAATAAAGCTGTAACCTGAACAGGTAGCTTTAATTCGGCAGCCGCAATTGTGGTCATCAATACCGCTGCGGCACCAGACATATCGCTTTTCATCGCGGTCATTGTGTCGTAGGGACGCTTTAATGAAACTCCACCGGTATCAAAGGTAATTCCTTTACCTACCAGGACTACGTGAAGTGGATTCTTAACCCCGCGTGGCTTATAGGAAACCTCAACAAATCTAGGTGGATTTTTCTGACTTGAGTTTCCAACCGCACGTAGGCCACCGAACTCCACTAAATCTTTACCGGCTTTAACCTTCACAGACAAAGCCTTGTTCTTGGCAAACTTCTTAGCTTGCTCCGCCATCCAACTTGGAGATTTAACATTTGATGGGGTGTGGATCAAATCTCTAGCTTTCCAGGTTGCTTCAAGCAAAATCGATGAGCGCTCACAAACTTCAGCAAAATCCCCTAGCAAATTAATCTCTGGAGTATCTGGTTTTGCTGCGCTCTTTTGACTCCAGGAATATGTCGCAAGAGCGGTGCCAAGGTAATGAACCTGCGCTGCTTTGCTATTTTCCGCTAGCCAGGAAATTAGATTAGCTTTACTTGCTTTGACTTTGCGCCCTAGTGCGGTTGCTGCCTTTCGGATATCAATCTCTGAGCGATTTCCTACCGCAACCAAAATAACTCTTTTTACTTCTTCATCTAAGACAGGAATATCTATTAACTCTCCAGCTTTGCCAGTGATTCCAGCACCATGTTTCTTTATCTCACTAGCGAAAGAGATATCAAAAATCTCCTCTAAGGATTTAATATCTTTTTTGCTTAAATCAATCTGCAGATTGCCATCCTTTGAAATTAAAGGCAATGCGATATGGGTGAATTTCTTAAAAAACTGCTCCGAGAGTTGTTTCGGATACTTGACCGATCCGAGTTTCGGAATCGGTCGGTTCACTTCTTTAGAAGTGCAATCGAGGCGTTTAGAACATCGGCCAAGTTGCGGGCCTCTTCTTGATTTAGCTCGACGACCAGTCTTCCGCCGCCTTCTAGTGGAATGCGCATAACCAGGCTGCGGGCTTCCTTGGTAACTTCCATTGGTCCATCGCCAGTGCGGGGTTTCATGGCTGCCATTGGTGGGGCCCTTTCTCTAGATTAGCTTGCGCTAACTCCGTGTAAGGCGCGAATTATCTCGCATCTAGCTACCTGAGGGGAAATTGAAAGCCGAGCTCAATCTCGCTCTCGCCGACGCCAAAACTGCGCTCACAGCGCGTTCCGGTACCCCGATTTTGCCTGCGATCTCAGCGATGGAAAGTTGGCGCATGTAGTGCAGGGTCAATACAACCCGCTCCTCCTCAGGTAGCGAGTCGATTAACTCTGCCAATGTCGGCGTTTCCACAACCTTAAGGTTACTGGCTAGCGCGCTTGCAGGTGACTAACTAGTGGCGCAGCTACGTGCGAACTTCCTGAGTGAATAGGTAACCGCAAGGATTATGCCTGGCTTGACCAATGCCAATACAAACTTTGGAGCAATGATTTTTTCATACCAATCAAATCTAACTTTGTCGGGTGAGATTTGCGTTAAACGAAACTCACCAATCCCCTTAATCCATCTACCGTAATGATCAACAGCGCAGAAAATTGGTGGCTCCCATCTGGTAATCCGCATCTTGTCCAAAACGCCAAACTTTCCAACCCCGGTAAAGGCAGAGATCTCTGTTCCTATTCCGGAGACTCCACCGTCATCAACACTGGAGTTAACCTTGGTCAAAGCCATCCATTCGCCTTGTGATTTCCAATCAACCAACTTCTCCCAAACTTTATTTATATCTCCATTAACGGTCACCGCGACTCGGAACTCTTCTAACACTTTTAACTCCTGATTTACTAAAGGAAAAAATTACTCAGCTGATTTTGGTGCATGGCCTAAATGGTTAAGAGCTTCGGTAATTTCACTGCACCATTTTACTAACTCATGCTGGCCTGGCTTCATGAAATTTCTCGCTGTTAAATCATCAAGAGCGATTCGCAATGTTTGATAAACACTAGAAGGGTCAAGTACCGCGATTGGCTTATTGTGAAAGCCTAGATAACGTCCTACCCAAATCTCAAAGAACTCCTCCAAGGTTCCAATGCCACCCGGCAGAGCGATAAATCCGTCAGAGAGTCGTTCTATTAGTCCTTTGCGCTCGCGCATATCTGCAACAACATGTAGTTCGCTGGAGTCATGATCTATGAACTCAACATTCATCAATCGCTCTGGGATAACGCCAATGGTTTTGCCACCAAATTGGCGTGCACCTTTGGCAACCTCGCCCATCACTGAAATAGCCCCGCCGCCCCAAACCAATTCATGACCTTGTTGGGCGATTGCCGCTCCTAGATCAAAACCTAATTGGAGATTTTCCGGCGAGACCGCGGTTGATGATGCGCAATAGACAGCTATCTTCATAACTCAACTCTAGATGCTCGATTGAGTTATCTCGGTACCGTATTGGTAGCGTTTGCCCATGGTTGAATCACCCATGCTTGATTTACAAGGTGGTAAGCGGAGCGCATTCGGTTTTGGTGTAGCGACCATCGCCTCAGATGGATCTGTTCTAGATACATTCTTTCCGGTTCTGGGTTTGGGTGGCTTGGATAAGTCAAAAGCTCCAGATTTGAGCGGGTTAATTCAGCCGGATTCAGTTCGGGAAGTTTCAAAACAATATGTTGAGTTAGAGATCGATTTAGATGCACCGCCTGCAAATGTCTCAGATGCATATTTGAGGTTGCATTTATTGTCACATCGATTAGTTAAACCACATGGTTTGACGCTGGATGGGATTTTCGGCGTACTAAATAACGTGGTCTGGAGCTCTTTTGGTCCTTGTGCTGTTTCCACTTTTACAAAGGTGAGACAAAAGCTGCAGGAAAAACATGGTTATGTGGCGATTTATGGCGTAGATAAATTTCCCCGCATGGTTGATTATGTAATTCCGGAAGGGGTGCGAATTGCTGATGCCGATCGGGTTCGCTTAGGAGCGCACTTAGCCAGCGGCACAACTGTTATGCATGAGGGGTTTGTTAACTTTAACGCTGGCACTTTAGGCGCCTCTATGGTTGAGGGAAGAATTTCAGCCGGAGTTGTTGTTGGAGATGGATCGGATATTGGTGGCGGCGCATCAATCATGGGCACTCTTAGCGGTGGTGGAAAAGAAGTTATCTCCATCGGCAAAAAAACTTTACTTGGAGCTAACTCTGGTCTCGGCATCTCATTAGGTGATGATTGTGTTATCGAAGCGGGAGTTTATTTAACAGCAGGAGCCAAAGTTAAGTTACCAGATGGTGCGATTGTAAAAGCCCGCGAGTTATCTGGAGTAAATGGAATGTTATTTAGAAGAAACTCACAAACCGGAGCGCTTGAAGCCTTGCCTAAATCAGGCACCTGGAGCGGCTTGAACGCTGCTCTTCACGCTAACTAGATTTTTCAGATTCTACAAAGAGGCACAACAGGTGCCGGAGTCTCTGAACAATCAGTAGCAACGAATGGCAATCTGATTATTGGTCTAGAGTTGTGAATCCAGGTAGAGGGAAGTTTCACTCTCGAACGGAACACCTCACCGGTTAATGTCACGCTTGCACCGGTTGAAGAAAATCCAGTTATGGAAGAGATGCTTCCCGTTGCGGTTCGAGAGTTAACAGAGAAAAAAACCACATCTGGCAGGCCAAAGGCCTGTGCCATGGTTTGTTGCGGAACAAACCGGGACCACAACGCATACCTCTTATTAATCTGCGGATCTAAACTCCATGGATCTGGAACGCCTTGCAGATAATCAATTGGGTTGCCCCACACATCTTTAACATTTTGAGTTTGACCTCCACTAGATGAAAAATAGAAAGCGCTAATTGGGCGACCATTTAAAGTTACCGTCAACGCGTTATCCGCATCAACAAAGGTTCTAGTGACCGCTTCCTTCCATTTGATTCCCCAAATAGGTTCGGTTTCTTTTACAAATCCGACAAAGTTTTGATCAACCGTAGTGTTATAAATATTGCAATCACACTCCGGTCGGATTCGACTTAACTTACCTAAAGCGTAAGTTCTGGCAGCAATTGCTTGTGCCTCCAGAGCAGCTGCTGGCCAGGAGGATGGCACCTCTCCGATTCCCCATAAATACTCATCATGTAAACGTAAGGTGTTTGTTACAGCGAGATAGGAACTCAGAAGATTTTTTACACTCTTAAAAACTATTTGGCCGTACTTGTATCGGCTAGTTGAGGTGGCATTTGTAAATGCGATAGTTGTGGTGCTGGTTTCCCATCTAACGGTCCAAGCCACTTCAGGGTTAATCGCAGCGTACTTTGCGGTTGGTGATGATGGAACTGGCACAACAGTTCCAGCAAAATTAGTAAAAAGTAAGGTGGTGTCACCTGTGTAAACTCCAAATGGCTCCGGGCTTTCACCTAGTGGAATATCACCACGATACAAAACGATCTGCCCAGTCGGCTCAACTGGTTTTAAAGATACCGAGTTAACTAAATTAGCGATATTGACCCGGATTAAATGATTATCTGGAAATGGGGTCACCGAGGTGCCGGGATAGTAGTAATTCAAAATTTCGTTGGCGGTTTTTCCCTCGAGCGCTTGGCCGCGGGCGCCGATCTGACTCATGCCAACGCCATGACCATATCCGGATCCAAAAAATCTAAACTCAGTTGGAATTTTGCTTTGCGCATGGGCTGGGCTGAGTAGCGCCGTTCCAGACAGAAATGACCCAGGCAGCAATGACAATGCAGTGATTAACACTGTAAAAGAAGTGAGGAAGTGCATTCTTTTACTCATATTTCTTAGGGTACCGCAGCGCGCAGGATTTAACGCTTTATTAGGTTGCGCGGAGATGAAATGAAACCAAATCCCCAGGAAAAATGCATGGTAATCAAAACTATTGGCAACCTGATTTTCTCCCCCCAGCTCTTTCCTAAGTAGGCAGATGAAAGAAGAATGGCCACACCATATGTGGCACTTGGAATCAGAAATAAAGGTGAGAGCAAAGCCCCAAGGGAAATTGAGAGAAAATTAATGACTAGATTTACCGGCGGCGCCAAATAGCGGAAATTAATGGTGCCTTTATGAGTCCTGGAAACCATGCGACGCCAGCGACCGTATTCAAAGTATTGTTTTGCCAATTTCCTTACTGAGTTACGCGGCCTATAGGTAACTTTTAGATCAGGGTTAAACCAAATTACCCCGCCTTTTTCCCGCAATCGAAAATTCATCTCCCAGTCCTGGGCTCTAACAAACTCTTCGTCATATCCGCCGATTGCTTCAATTGCGCTGCGTCGAAAAACTCCTAGGTAAACCGTGTCGGTAGCTCCTTCAGAGCCTCCGGTATGAAACTTTGCGGCACCAACTCCAATTGGTGAACGCATCGCACGCGCTACCGCTTTCTCAAAATTCGTTACACCTTCGGCGGCCATAACACCGCCGACATTAACTGCACCGGTTCGCATTAAAGTTGCTACCGCCTTACTGATGTAATCATTTTCTATTTCAGAGTGACCATCGATGCGGACCACAATTTCATGTTGTGAGTTTCGCAGCGCAGCATTTAATCCTGAAGGGGTTTTGCCCGATGGATTTTCTATCACTTTAACTCGAGAGTCTTGCAAAGCAATTTCATGAGCGATCTGCATGGTTTGATCTTTAGAAGGACCTACGGCAACAACTATCTCAATCTCACCTCGATAATCAGAGTTGAGAGCGGCCTGAATAGCGCTACGAAGATGGCTTTCTTCATTTAATACGGTGAGAATGATTGAGACAGGCGGAAAATCCCTTGGGTGGGATTTATCACCGTGCTGAGATTGGGTGGCCATAACGTTCAAACGCTATCGCCCAATTACGCTAAGCCCTGTGAAATCACCACGGGCAATTCGTTTCTTTACGATTCTCTCCATATCTATTGTGGCGATTTCGGCAATCTCCTGGGTAGGACTAGGC
>JACCDI011476373.1_pt1 | contig 10332 bp, 10 predicted proteins | sample 7442791 | NCBI WGS metagenome assembly JACCDI01 (sample SAMN15323434, study PRJNA562643) | freshwater metagenome | isolation source: river surface water | place: USA:Blue River Watershed | collected 2017-08-15
ACGGCATTCCGGCTTTCAACGTCAACAACCTCGAACAGGTGCAGGCCGTCATGCAGGCCGCCGACGAAGTCGGTGCCCCGGTGATCCTGCAGGCCAGCGCCGGCGCCCGCAAATATGCCGGCGAGCCCTTCATCAAGCACTTGATCCAGGCGGCGGCAGAGCAGTGGCCGCACATTCCGCTGGTCATGCACCAGGACCACGGCACCAGCCCCAAGGTCTGCCAGGGCGCGCTCGACCTGGGCTTTGGCTCGGTCATGATGGATGGCTCGCTGATGGAAGACGGCAAGACGCCATCGAGCTTTGACTACAACGTGAACGTCACCAAGACCGTGGTCGAGATGGCGCACAAGGTCGGCGCCACCGTCGAAGGCGAACTCGGTTGCCTGGGCAATCTGGAGACTGGCGACGCCGGCGAGGAAGATGGCATCGGTGCCGTGGGCAAGCTGGACCACAGCCAGATGCTGACCGACCCCGAAGAGGCGGCGGTCTTCGTCAAGGCCACCCAGCTCGACGCACTGGCCATTGCCATCGGCACCAGCCACGGCGCCTACAAATTCAGCCGCAAGCCCACGGGCGACATCCTGGCCATTTCCCGCGTCAAGGAAATCCATGCCCGCATCCCCAACACCCATCTGGTCATGCACGGCAGCTCCAGCGTCCCTGCCGAACTGCTGGCCATCATCAACCAGTACGGCGGCAAGATGAAAGAGACTTACGGCGTGCCGGTGGAGGAAATCCAGGAAGCCATCAAGCACGGCGTGCGCAAGATCAACATCGATACCGACATCCGCCTGGCCATGACGGGCGCGGTGCGCCAATTCCTGGCCGAGAACCCCGACAAGTTCGACGCCCGCGAATGGCTCAAGCCCGCGCGCGCCGCCGCGCAGGCCATCTGCAAGCAGCGCTACCTGGAGTTCGGTTGTGAAGGCCAGGGTGCCAGGATCAAGGGCCACAGCCTGAGCGTGATGGCCCAGCGCTACGCCAAGGGCGAGCTGGCGCAGGTGGTGAACTGAGCATGACCGCTGCGCTCCACACCTCGGCCTTGACCTCGCTGCCCCTGCTGGCGCGTGGCAAGGTGCGCGACAACTATGCTGTGGGCGATGACCGCATCCTGATGGTGGCATCCGACCGCATCAGCGCCTTCGATGTCATCATGGGCGAGCCTATTCCCGGCAAGGGCGAGCTGCTCACGAAGATGGCCCTGTTCTGGTTTGACCAGCTCGGCCCCAAGGGTCTGAACATCTGCCCGATCCACCTGACCGGCGAGGCGCCCGAGAGTGTGGTCTCGAAAGAGGAAGTCGCTCAGGTGCAGGGGCGCTCCATGCTGGTCAAACGACTCAGGCCCATACCTGTCGAAGCGGTGGTGCGTGGCTACCTGGCCGGTAGCGGCTGGAAGGAATACCAGGAATCGCGCTCGGTCTGCGGCGTGCCGCTGCCCGAAGGCCTGAAGAACGCCAGCAAGCTGCCCCAGCCCATCTACACCCCGGCGGCCAAGGCGGCCGTGGGCGAGCACGATGAAAACATCACTTTCGAGCGCACGGTGGAGATGATCGGCGCCGATCTGGCCACCCGCATCCGCGACATTTCCATTCGACTGTATGTGGCGGCCAGCGAGATCGCCGCGAAGAAGGGCATCATCATTGCCGACACCAAGTTCGAGTTCGGCCTGGACGCGGACGGCACATTGGTGCTGATGGATGAAGTGCTCACGCCCGATTCGTCGCGCTACTGGCCGGCTGAGAGTTACGCCGAAGGCATCAATCCGCCCAGCTTTGACAAGCAGTTTTTGCGCGACTGGCTCGAAACCGCCCAGGTGGCGGGCAAGCTCTGGGACAAGACGCCACCTGCGCCGCGCCTGCCGCGTGAAGTGATCGAGAAAACCGCGGCCAAGTACCGCGAGGCGCTGGAGCGGCTGCTGTGCTGATCGCCCAGCCCTCGCGGCATGCGGTTCAGGATTGAGCAGAAGGCTGTACCGTTTCGGCGGCCTGTGCAGGTGGTGCGCTGGGCTGCCCACTCTGCTGCTGGCTGGCGGGCAGAGGCCAGCCCAGCAAGTGATGAAGTTCTTCTGGCGTGACAAGAGGTGCTGAAAAATTCATGATGGCAAGGCAGGTCATGTCATTTCGCAAATTGTAGCCTTTATGTTTTATTTATAAATCCATAAATCACCTTAAAAATCTATAAAGTATTCATTTCGAGGGTAATCCATGATGCGCAGCCTGATCGATCCCGCCCATGTCCTGATGGCCCGCTACGCGGCCTACCACCGTGACCGCCGCAACATCGCGACGCATTTCCTCGGTATTCCACTCATCTTCACCGCGATCGCCATGTGGCTGGTTTTCCCGCTGGGCGCATGGGGTACCCATGGCATCACAGGGGCCTGGCTGATGTGGTCGCTGACCAGCTTCTGGTACCTCACCCGGGGCGACATGCTGCTGGGCATGGCCACTGCAGTGGTCAACGGGCTGATGGTGGCCCTGGCCCACCAGCTCGCCGGTCTGGCCCCGGAATGGGGCCTCGCGCCCTGGCTGCTGGGCGCGGTCCTTTTTGTGGTGGGCTGGATCTTCCAGTTCGTGGGGCACTACTGGGAGGGCCGCAAACCCGCCTTTGTGGACGACATCGTCGGCCTGCTGGTGGGGCCGATGTTTGTGGTGGGCGAGGGCTTGATGATGCTGGGCTTGCTGGCTGGCATGCGCCGCAGCATCGAGGCCGAAGTTGGGCCCCTGCGGTGACGCCGCAGGTCAGTTGAGTGCCATGCTCAGCTTGCGGCGGTAGCTCGACACCAGCGCCGCCTGCGGGTCTTCCTGCACAGCGGCTTTGCCCATGAGCTCGATCCCGCCGGCCGTCTTGCCCGTCTCGGCGCCGGCCTTGGGTGCGGGCGGGGACAGCAGTTCCAGGATGGCGATGTAGGTCTTGCGCGGGGCTTCGTCGTCCCATTTCTTGTCGCGCATGATGATCTCCAGCAGCTCTTCCATGGCCTCGGTCCACTGGCCGGCGGCCATCAGCAGGCGGGCCTTGGCAAAGCGGGTCTCGAAATCGCGCTTGTTCTGGCCGATCAGCTCGTCAAACTTGTCCAGTGTCCACTGGCCTCGCGGGTCGGTGGTGACGAACTCGAGCGCATTGAGCCACTGCTGCAAGGCCTCAAAGCGCAGCGGCACCGGAATGCGCGAGAGGGTTGGCGCCAGCAGTGCAGCGGCTTCGCCCAGCTCGCCGTCCTGCATCAGCAGCTTGATCAGGTCAAAGCGGGCGTCGTCGTTGCCCGGGTTGGTGGCCAGGGCCTGCTCGAGTGCGGCGCGTGCGCTGTGCGGATCGCCCGCAGCCAGGTGCTCCTGCGCCTCTTCGGCAGCAGCCTGCGCCTGCAGCTCGTCCTCGCCGGGTACATGCTTGTCCAGGAACTGACGGACCTGGCCCTCGGGCAGGGCGCCCATGAAGCCGTCCACCGGCTGCCCACCCTTGAGCAGGATGCAGGTCGGGATGGAGCGGATGCCGAAGGCGGCAGCGAGTTGCTGTTCGTCGTCGGAATTGATCTTGACCAGCTTGAAGCGGCCGCCGTAGGCGACTTCGAGCTTTTCGAGCACCGGCCCCAGCGATTTGCAGGGGCCGCACCAGGGCGCCCAGAAGTCCACCAGCACGGGGGTGGCCATCGAGGCGGCGATGACTTCGGTTTCGAAATTGGCGATGTGGACGGCGATAATGGGGACAGCTTGAAATCAGGCGGGGGTTGTGAAAGGGGGTGAAACCTTAAAATCGCGGATTGTCCACGGGAACACGTCCAATGACCCAACCGCTCATCGGCGTGGTGATGGGTTCCAGCTCCGACTGGGACACCATGCAGCACGCAGTCCAGATTCTCCAACAGTTTGGCATCCCCCACGAGGCGCGCGTCGTTTCGGCCCACCGCATGCCCGACGACATGTTCGAGTACGCACAGACCGCTGCCGGCCGTGGCCTGCAGGCCATCATTGCCGGCGCTGGCGGCGCGGCCCACCTGCCGGGCATGATCGCCGCCAAAACCGTGTTGCCGGTGCTGGGCGTGCCGGTGCAGACCAAGGCCCTGTCGGGTGTGGACTCGCTGCACAGCATCGTGCAGATGCCCAAGGGCGTGCCCGTGGCCACCTTTGCGATTGGCCAGGCGGGCGCCGCCAACGCCGCGCTGTTTGCGGTGGCCATGCTGGCCAACCATGACGCGGCCCTGCGCCAGAAGCTCGAAGCCTTCCGCGCCGAGCAGACCGCCATGGCGCGTGCCATGACATTGCCACCCGTGGGGGCCGCATGAGCGTGGTCTTGCCCGGAAGCCTGGTCAACGGCCAGCCCGCCACGCTGGGCGTCATGGGCGGTGGCCAATTGGGCCGCATGTTCGTGCATGCGGCGCAGGCCATGGGCTATTACACCGCGGTGCTCGACCCCGATCCGGCCAGCCCGGCTGGGCGCGTCAGCCACCACCACATCCAGACCGACTACCTCGATGAGCAGGGCCTGGCCCAGCTGATGCAGCGCTGCGCCGCCATCACCACCGAATTCGAAAACGTGCCCGCACCCGCGCTCTTCACGCTGGGTGCACACCGCTTTGTGGCCCCCGGCTCGGATGCCGTGGCCATCGCTCAGGACCGCGCCGCCGAGAAAGCGCACTTTGTGAAGTGCGGTGTGCCGGTGGCGCCGCATGCGGTGATCGAGACCGAAGCGCAACTGGCGGCCGTGGGCGACGAGCTGCTGCCGGGTATTTTGAAAACCTCGCGCCTGGGCTACGACGGCAAGGGCCAGGTCCGAGTCAAGACGCGCGCCGAGCTGGCAGCCGCCTGGGCCGAGCTCAAGCAAGTGCCCTGCGTGCTCGAAAAAATGCTGCCGCTGCAGGACGAGTGCTCCGTGATCGTGGCGCGCGGTGGCACGGGCGAGATGGTGCACTTTCCGGTGCAGCGCAACCTCCACCGCGGCGGCATCCTGGCCGTGACCGAAGTGAACCCGGGCGTGATCGACCCTGCGCTGGCGCAGCAGGCCATTGAAGCGACGAAAGCGATTGCCGAAGGCCTGCAGTACGTGGGCGTGCTGTGCGTGGAGTTCTTCGTTCTGCAAGGTGGCCAAGGTGGTGGACGGTTGGTGGTCAACGAGATCGCGCCGCGCCCGCACAACAGTGGCCACTACACGCTCGACGCCTGCGACCAGTCGCAGTTCGATCTGCAGGTGCGCACCCTCGCGGGTCTGCCGCTCACACCGCCGCGCCAGCATTCACCGGCCATCATGCTCAACCTGCTCGGTGACCTGTGGCAGGAATTGGGCTCTGACCCTAACTCCTGCCCCCCCTGGGACAAGGTGCTGGCACTGCCCGGCACCCACCTGCACCTGTACGGCAAGCTGTCCGCCCGCAAGGGCCGCAAGATGGGGCACCTCAACATCACCGGTGCCACGCCCGAGGCGGTGCGCGCCACCGCCCTGCAGGCCTGTGCGCTGCTGGGCATCGAGCCCTTCTGATGATCCTGCCCGGCCAAGACCCCGCCGCCATTGAACGCGCCGTGCAGACGCTGGCGGCTGGTGAGCTGCTGGGCTTGCCGACCGAAACGGTGTATGGCCTGGCAGCCGACGCGCTGCGTGACGAAGCGGTCGCCAAGATCTTTGTCGCCAAGGGCCGCCCGGCCGACCACCCGCTGATCGTGCATGTGGCCTCGCAGGCGCAGGTGCCACTGTTTGCCAGCGAGGTACCGGCGTTTGCGCAGCGCCTGATGGACGCCTTCTGGCCCGGCCCGCTTACCCTCATCCTGCCGCGCCTGCCTGGGGTCGCGACCGCGTCGGCGGGCGGGCAAGCCTCGATCGGTTTGCGCTGTCCTTCGCACCCGCTGGCGCAGGCGCTGCTGCAGGCCTGTGCCGCAGCCGGCATGCCCGGTCTGTCGGCGCCGAGTGCCAACCAGTTCGGCCGCGTGAGCCCGACGACTGCCCGCCATGTGCAGGGCGAGTTTGGCGATGCGCTGCTGATCCTCGACGGTGGCGAGTGCGAAGTCGGCATCGAATCGACCATCGTCGACTGCACGCGTGGCGCCCCGGTGCTGTTGCGCCCGGGCCAGATCACGCGCACGCAGATCGAAGCGGTGTGTGGCCAGCCCTTGCAGGACAAGGCCGCACTGGCGCAACCCGCGCCCAAGACCTCGGGCACGCTCGAATCACATTACGCACCACGCGCCAAGGTGCGGCTCATGGACGCGGCCACGCTGCAGCAGCGCCTGCTGGCACTGGGCGTGCATGCGGGCAATCTGGGGGTGTGGTCACGCCAGTCGCTGCCCGATGCGGGCGCCGGCGTGCTGTGGCGCCTGCAGGCCGCACATGCCGACACCGCCGCGCACGACCTGTTCGCTGTGTTGCGCGATCTGGATGCCCGTGGTGTACAGCAGATCTGGGTGGAACTGCCGCCCGACACGCCCGAATGGGAAGGTGTGCGCGACCGCCTGCAGCGCTCAGCCGCCTGAGCCTGGTCTTGCCCTTCGACAGGCTCAGGGCGAACGGCAGAATGCAGGCTCAGGGCGAACGGCAGACATGCAGACCTTGGGCGAACGGCAGGCATGCAGGCCCAGGGCGAACGGGCAGCGCCTCAACGGTAGCGCAGCTTCATCACCAGGATCGCCAGCGCCAGGCTGGTGGTGATGGCGTTGGCGATGATGATGGGCCAGGCCATCATCAGGATGCCGTAGACCAGCCAGAGCGCCACACCCACGGTGAAGAGGCTGTACATGCCCAGCGAGATGCCACTCACGTCGCGGGTGCGCAAGGTGTGCCACACCTGGGGCACAAAGCTGGCGGTGGTCAGGCAGGCGGCAATCGAGCCGATGGCGTCAGTCAGCAGCATGGCGTTGGCGGCGCCCTGAGGGGGCGCCTGCAAGTGGGGGTTGAAGATCGCGCGCGGTCCAGTCCAGCAGCTGGTCAAGGGCGGCGCGTGCCTGCCCGGCCTGCGGGTGGTTGACGATGGCCACCACGCTGTAGAGCCGGCCACTTTCACCTTGCACATAACCGGCCACCGAGGCCACATCGCGCAGCGAACCCGTCTTGAGCCAGGCCCGGCCGATCAAGGGGGACTGTGGCATGCGCTCCTTCATGCGCTGCACGGTGCCGTCCACACCTGCCACCGCCAGCGATTGCACAAAGGCTTCGGCTTGTGGTCCCTGGCGGGCGTGCCGCAGCAGTTCGCCCAGAGCGGCGGCGGTGCTGCGTTCGGTGCGCGACAGACCCGAGCCATTTTCGAGAACCGGCATGAACTGCCCCGGAAAACCCTCGCGCCACCAGCGCGCCAGACGCAGGTGCGAAGCCTCGAAACGCCCGGGCGCCCCCATCTCGGCCGACAGGGTCAGGAACAGCTGCTGCGCCATGACGTTGTTCGACATCTTGTTGATGTCCGCAATGATGTCGCGCAGCGGCAGCGAGGCATATTCCAGCAGCAGACGTGCCTGCGGTGGCAGTTTGCCGCTGCGCACGCGGCCACCCAGCTCGCCGCCCGCCTGGGTCCAGAGGGCATGCAGCATGCGGGGCGCGAATTCGTCGGGGGCGGCAAACGCCACTGGCCAATGCCGCTCGCCACAGCTGGCCGGGTAGCTGCCCGCAAAGGCCGGACGCAGCGGCGACTGGAAGTCGGCCCGCAGGGCGCTGCGCCAGTCGTTGCAGGGGCCATCCTTCAGAGGCAATTCGGGGGGAACTTCCAGGCCAGCCAGTGGTGGTTCGCTCTGCACCCGCACGCGACCACGGGCGGTGTCGGGCACAAAGCGGTAAATCACCGACTTGAAGTTCATCAGCAGGCCATCGGGCCGCACGTTGTAGGGCCGCAGCGGCTCGTCGTCAAAAGCTTCGCTGCGGGGGCTGATGTCGAACACGCTGTTGTCGAGCACGATGTCGCCTTGCACCCGCCGCACACCCCGGGCCTGGATCTCGGCCACCATGGCTTGGGCGCGTTCGAGCACCAGCTTGGGGTCGCCACCGCCTTGCACCACCAGCGAGCCTTGCAATACCCCGCCCTGCACTGGCCCGGTGGTGTAGATGCGGGTACGCCAGACATGCTCGGGGCCAAGCAGCTGCAGACCGGCGTAGGTGGTGAAGAGTTTCATCACCGAGGCCGGGTTCATGGCTTCGTTTTCGCGGTGTGCCAGGCGGGGCGGTGCATTCCCCTCGCTCAGGGGAGTCACCAGAACGCCCAGCGCCTCGGTGGGCACCTGGGCCTGGCGCAGGGCCTGGCGCACGGAGGGCGGCAATTCGGCCCAGGCCGGAGCGATGCAGGCGCTCCAGGTGGTCAGGGCAAGCACAAGGGGCAGGGACAGACGAAGCATGTGCCGAGTCTAGCCCTGTGTCGGGCCTGAGGGGACAGGGGTCATGGGCTCGGGCAGGTAACATCGGCGGATGCCTTTTTCTCCCCGAACGATCGGGCTGGCGGCCGCCGTCGTCACCGTCCTGATCTGGACCTCCTTCATCGTCATTGCCCGCGCTTCGGCCTCGCACACCTTGTTGCCGCTGGACATTGCGCTCATGCGTATTCTCGGCGCCAGCAGCGTGCTGCTGCCCTGGGCCTGGTGGCGCATGCGCGCCGAACGTGCCCGCGGTGAGCGGGTGGGCTCCTTGTTCGGACTGTCGCCGCTGCCTTTGCGCGTGACGGTGCAGGCCGGCTTTTTTGGCGGCCTGATGTACGCGGTGCTGGCCTATGCCGGTTTCTTTTTTGCCCCGGCGGGCCACGCCTCGGTGCTCATGCCCGGCAGCCTGCCCTTGTGGACCACCCTGCTGGCGATGTGGCTGCTGCACGAAAGGGTATCGTCCGCGCGCGCCCTCGGTCTGGCTTGCATCGTGCTGGGCGATCTGCTGGTGGGGGGCATGAGCCTGCTCAAGGCGTTCGAGGGGGGCGAGGTCTGGAAGGGTGATCTGCTGTTCATGGCCGCGGCCAGCTGCTGGGCCACCTACACCGTGACCGTGCGTCGCCACGGCATCGATGCCATTCGGGCCACCATGGCCATCACGGCTTTTGCGTTCGTGGTGTTCGTGCCGCTGTTCGTCCTGGCCACAGGCCTGGGCTGGTGGCCCACGCGCATCCTGCAGGCCCCCTGGTACGAGCTGCTGTTCCAGCTGGCCATGCAGGGCGGCGGCTCGGTCGTGATCTCGGGCATCACCTTCACCTACATGGTGCGGCACTATGGCCCGGTGCGCTCGACGATGATCACGGCCCTGGTGCCCGGGCTGTCGGCCCTGTCGGCAGTGGCCCTGCTGGGCGAGCCAATGCACTGGAACCTGCTGGCCGGGCTGGCGCTGGTGACGGGCGGCATTTTGCTGGGCGTGCGGGCAGCCAAGCCGGCTGCGCAGACGGGAGCCGGTCGATGACAGGCAGCGCCTGGCTGGCCTTTGACACCAGCACCGATGTGCTGTCGGTGGGCTTGTCCGCGAATGGCCGCAGCGAGGTGCGCACGCTGGCCGGTGGCGCGCAGTCTTCGGCCACGCTGATCCCGACAGCCATGGACATGCTGGCGCAGGCGGGCGTGGGCTTGCCGCAGCTGCAGGCCATCGTATTCGGGCGTGGCCCAGGCTCCTTCACGGGTTTGCGCACCGCTTGCGCGGTCGCGCAGGGGCTGGCCTTGGGTGCGGACATTCCGGTGCTGCCGATGGACACCCTGCTGGCCGTGGCCGAAGAGGCGCGTGTGCAGGCGGGCGTGACCGCGCAGCCTCTGACGGTGCTCGCTTTGCTCGACGCCCGCATGGACGAGGTCTACAGCGCCGCTTACGACTGGGACGGCCGGCGCTGGAGCCTGCGCAGCGCTTTGCAGGTGACGCCGCCGCAAGCGGTGGTCCTGCCCGATGCGCCCAGCGTGCTGCTGGCCGGCAATGCTTTTGAAGCCTATGGCGATCGCCTGCCTGCTGGTGAGCGGGTGCAGGCCCTACCCACGGCCGATGCCCTGCTGCGCCTGGCACCTGCCCTCTTTGCTGCAGGGCAGGCCGTACCTGCCGACCAGGCCATGCCGCTCTACATCCGCGACAAGGTGGCCCTGACCACCGCTGAACGCATGGCCGAACGCGAAGCAGCCAGGGGGGCTGCTTGAATCCCGCAACCGACACCGAGCGCGAGGCTGCCCTGCTGCAGCCCATGCACGACGGCGACCTGGACGCGGTCATTGCCGTCGAGCAGACCGCCTACAGCCACCCCTGGACGCGCGGCAACTTCCGTGATGCGCTGGCCAGTGGCTACTGGGCGCAGTGCCTGCGTGTCAACGACGAGCTGCTGGGCTACGTGATCGCCATGGAGGGTGTGCAGGAAACCCACCTGCTCAACATCACCGTGGCGCCCGCGCGCCAGCGACAGGGCTGGGCGCACATGATGCTCGACACGCT
>JACCDI011834535.1_pt1 | contig 10330 bp, 15 predicted proteins | sample 7442791 | NCBI WGS metagenome assembly JACCDI01 (sample SAMN15323434, study PRJNA562643) | freshwater metagenome | isolation source: river surface water | place: USA:Blue River Watershed | collected 2017-08-15
AAACGCTGATACCATAGATGTCATTAGAACTGGAACACTAAGAAGAATAAAAGACCTATCTGGTTTTAACGAAAATACAATGGCAGCATATATGTCCATATTCAGCAGATTGCTAGGAGAGTAAATAAATGGCTAGTCTTAAGCAGTTATTGGCAGATGCCAAGGCCAAAGAACTCGACCTTAAAAATAAAAAGGCAGCGCTTAAAACAGCCTCTCGATTTACTGGATCAAGATACGATAAGTTTAGAGAGAACCCTGAGAACAAAGCCCAAGTTGCTGACTTAAGAGCACGCCAAGCCGAGGCTCAAAAAGCAGTCGCAGAAGCGCAAGCTGCTTTTGATGCTGCCAAAAAACTTGTTGATGATGAAGAAGAAAAAAGAAGGAAGAACCCAAGTCCTGAAGAAAAGCAAAGACTGGCAGATGAAGCAGCTCGCAGAGGCGAAGTTGTTGAAGAACCATCTGGCTCTCAAGCAACTAACGTAGATATTGGTGCCTTCACAAAGCAGATAGAAACAGCTGGAAGATTTATTGCTAGCGCTGAACTAGGCGATGCGGGCAGAAAACAACTAGCTCAGCAATTAAATGCTGCCTATGGTCTAAAACTACCTTTAACTGGAAAGTATTCTCCAGAACTAAAGAATGCTTACATTAAAGCGATATCAGATAACCTAGTACGTTCTACTGACTTTAATGAAAACATACCTTTAGAAGACTTCTTAGTTATAGCAGCAACTGAAGGAACCTACAGAAAAGGTGGGGGCGGTGGCGGGGAAGTACCTGTTACAGAGTACCCAACTATCTTCTCGCCAACAGATGCAACCAAGGCTATCAATGATGCGTTTGAGGCAGAGTTAAATCGTCCGGCTAAGCCAGAAGAAATGAAAATCCTTAAGCCACTATTGGCTGCTGCTCAGAAAGCAAATCCTGCAAGGTCTGAAGTTAAGACTGTTAATGGAAAAAAGGTAGTTACACAGACAACTGGATTAGATGTAGCGACCTTTCTTGCTAATGAAATTAAAAAGATTCCTTCAGTCAAGGCTGAAATGGGACAGAGACTCGAAGGCAAGAAGTCTTTAACGCTTCAACAACTTACAGAAACTGCCAATGCTAACGGATTAGATATAGCAGTCTTTGGAGACGATATCAATACCTGGGCTGACAGAGTAGAAAATGGCGAGAACATTAACATCTTCAAAAACCTAATCAGAAAAACAGCCAAGATTGGCTTGCCTGATAAAGTTGGTGTTTTGCTAGATGAAGGTGTTGACCTCAATGCTGTTTACTCACCATATAAAAATCTTATGGCTAGAGTGCTAGAGATAAATCCAGATTCAATTAAACTAGATGATCCGACTTTACGTTCTGCTATTGGTCCTGAAAAAGAAATGCCTATCTATGAATTTGAGCGAGCACTTCGCAAGGATCCACGTTGGCAATATACAGATACAGCACGTCAAGAAGTTTCTGATGTTGCATTAGAGGTCCTCAGGGACTTCGGATTTGCGGGGTAAATAATGGCTAGGCCTAAACTAAAACCTACAGTAACAATCGGTGGAGCACCCGCAGGGTATCAGCCTGTTACATTGCAACCTACAGTCACTATTGGTGGCGCTCCAGCTGGTTACAGAGAAACCTTTGCACCAACACCAGCAGCAACTGCTCCTACGCGAGCAACTCCTGGTCAGTTTCGTCAAGCAGAAGAAGCCTCTAATGTAGGAGCGCCTGTTTATACCCCATCTCCTATTGGAGCAACTGGTGAATTTGTAGAAGAAACACCAGATGGAAAGAAAAAATTCAGAGCAACTGACGGCACTATATTTGAAGACGAAGATACATACAACGCTTATCAAGCTATGCTGAATGAAAAAGAATCGGCGCTTGATATCAAGAAGCGTGAGAGTCAATCTGCCTATGACTTGCTATATTCACAATTTGCTCAATATGGTATGGGTTCTTTGGTAGAACCACTAAGGCAGTTTATCCAGCAGGGTTTATCTAAGTCTGAGTTTACACTTCGTTTACGTGAGACAGAAGCATACAAGAAGCGCTTCTCTGCTAACGCTAAACGTATTGCTGCAGGTCTTTCTGCGCTTGATGAAGCAGCTTATATTGGCCTAGAAGACCAGTATCAGAACATTATGCGTGAGTATGGTCTGCCTGCTTCTTACTATGCTAGAGGTGAACTCGGTATCCAAGAAGGATTTGAAAAGCTCATTGCTAACGATGTTTCTCCAACAGAATTAGAAGATCGTGTTATGACCGCACAGTCTCGTGTTATCAACGCTAACCCAGAAGTACTATCTTCTCTTAAGGCTTTCTACCCAGATATCACTAATGGGGACATCTTGGCTTACACATTAGACCCAACTAAGGGACTAAGTGAGATTAAGCGTAAGGTAACCGCAGCTGAGATTGGTGGAGCAGCAATGGCTCAGGGCCTCCAGACTGGTGCTACCCGCGCTGAAGAACTTGCTCGCTATGGAGTAGATAAAGCAGCAGCACAAGAAGGATTTAGGACTATTGCTAGCGTAGTACCACGTGCTGGTGTGCTTGCAGATATTTACAAGACTGGTCCATACGGACAGACACAAGCAGAACAAGAAGTGTTCGGACTTGCTGGCTCTGAAGAAGCAGCAAAGCAACGCAGAAAACTAACTGAACTAGAACGAGCATCGTTTTCAGGTTCATCAGGTGCGGCATCACCAGGTGCTATCGGTAGAGAACGCGCCTTAGGCCAAGGCCAAATATAAACAAGCCTGCCAACGGGACGACTGGTCCGTTGGAGCGACAATAAACCCAGGAGTAAGAGCCATATCAGATTCCCCAGTTTGGTATGAGGCTTACGCAATTCAACTAACGAATAGGGAGAAGGACCAATATGTCCAATTACGACTACGAGGATAAAGACGACGATATAACTACTGAATCGAACTCTTCTAACGACCTAGTAAAACAACTACGCAAAGCAGCCAAGCAGAAGGACAAAGAACTTGCGGAACTCCGCGATAAGTTCGATGGACTAAGCAAGGCTCAACGCGAACGCTCAATCAAGGATGCCCTCGAACGTCGCGGGGTAAATCAGAAGATTTCTGCGTTTATCCCACAGGACATTGACCCAACTGAGGAGTCTGTGTCTAAGTGGCTTGAGGACTATGCCGATGTATTCGGTATTGACCTTGGCCAAAACCAGACGGCAAATGTAGACCCAGCTGATATTGCTGCATACAAGAAGATGACAGGTACTGCTGATGCAGGACTGTCACCAGAGAGAGGCGCAGACGTGATGTCCCGCCTTATGAATGCAAATAGCAAAGATGAGCTGGACGAAATCATTCGCCAGTCTGGACTTTAACTCAACCCAAACAACGAAAGGTAAAGCCTAATGGCAATTCCATCCGGTTCCTTAACAGGTACATCGGACATTAGCAACCTCGTCAGAACCGCATACGACCAGTATGTAAGAATGGCGCTCCGCTCCATTCCGGTAATGCGTGCGATTGCAGATGTCAAGCCAGTACAACAGGCAATGCCAGGTTCATCAGTTGTATTCTCAATCTATTCAGATCTTGCTCAGGCAACATCTACATTGACAGAAACATCAGATGTATCAAGCATTGCACTTGGTAACCCTAACCAGGTTACAGTAACACTGAACGAATACGGCTCAGCTGTTACAACAACAAAGAAGCTCAACTTGACTTCTTTCAACGATGTTGATTCAGCACTTGCTGACATCATCGCTTACAACTCAGCAGACTCTATTGACGCTGTAGTTGCAGGAGTTCTCACAGGTGGCTCAAACGTCATCTACGCAGGAACTGCTACCACAACCAACACCATCACATCTTCAATGACAATGGCTGTTGCTGATATCCGTGAGGCTGTCACACAGCTTCGCACAAACAAGGCTGTGCCACGTATCAATGATTTGTACGCAGCATACCTACACCCACGTCAGGCTGCTGACCTCCGTGCCGAATCAGGCACTGGTGGATTCCAGGCATTGACACAGTACGTAGACCGCACACCATTCGTGGCTGGTGCAGTTGGCGTAATCGAAGGTGCATTCGTAGTAGAGACACCACGTGTGCCTTTCGCTGCGAACTCAGGATCAGTTAACGTCTACAAGGCTGTTATCGCTGGTCGTGAAGCACTTGCTGAAGCACAGGGTCAGGACATCTCGACTGTTATCGGTCCAGAGATTGACGCACTCCGTCGCTTCCGTACCATCGGTTGGTACTATATGGGTGGCTTTGCACGCCTCCGTGAAGCAGCACTCTATCGTATTGAGTCAGCTGCATCAATTAACTAATTGTGCAACGGCAGGGGTGGGAGAAATCCCACCTCTGTCACTACAGAAGGGAACCAAATGCCTTATACGCTTGTTACACCTTGGCAGAATGAAACGTGGTGCGATAGCACATACTTCAATACGTATGCACGTCTTGCAGCACGTCCACTACAAGGTGGCTCGTATACAGGTGCGGTTCCATCTTTCTTAACAGATGTACCACGTGGGGTAACCTTGATAGTCAACGGCTCTGTCGTGACTGAAAGCAGAACTCCATACCAAGATGACCTAGCCAACGCTGACACTTACTACCTTGGTGGTCACGCTTATACGCTCACCGATGCAGAAGCACAGATACTTATTGACGCTGGCTACAGCGAATACCTGACACCGGTGGCCTAATGAAACATTTAGAAGTTCACCCAGAAGAAGTAGATGGTTGCTTTGGGTGCAAGATTATGGGCTTGGAGATGAGTCCAGGAGCTGCAAGCAGTCGCGGGATCCCGACAGCCAAGGCACACGATAAAGAGTTGGGTGCGTATTACGACGCAGTTCGACAGGGCATTGAGCCTCGTTCTACGAGACAGCCTGACATTGATGCAGCAGTAAGAATATCCAACGAAGCAGGTAAGGCCTTTGATGGCACAAGCCTGACACTAAAAAACTAGGAGCAAGAAATGCCAAAAGATATGGAAGAAAAGTACCCTGTAGAAAACGGGAAAGAATTTGAATATGTCAAGAACGTTGAAGAAGTTTCAGCGTGGCCATCAGCAGATAAGCAGTTCGCGTCAAACCGCAAGTATATGACCTATGAGTCAATCTCAACAGGCGTTGGCGGCAAGAAGTAATGTGCGCCAAGTGCGGCTGCAAGTGCAAAGCAGGTAAGCCACAAAAGGGATGCAAGTGCAGCTGTGCAACTTGCAAGAACGCTAGGAAGAAGTAATGAAAAAGAAGTCAGCTAAAGATAAAGTCGCCAAGGTTATGGGCGAGTTCAAGCGTGGAACGCTTCACGCTGGCAAGGACCCAAAGGGTCCAAAGAAAGCAAAGATTGTAAAGAACAAGAAGCAAGCGATTGCTATTGCTCTATCCCAAGCTGGCAAAGCAAAGAAGAAGTAAATGGCTAAGAAGGATCCACGCCTAGAGCGTGCAGGAGTCGCAGGCTTTAACAAGCCTAAGCGCACACCAAGCCATCCAACTAAGTCACACGTTGTCGTAGCAAAAGAAGGCGACAAGGTAAAGACAATCCGCTTTGGTCAACAGGGTGTTACTGGTGACAAGCAACCTACAAAGCGTCAGGCATCATTCAAAGCAAGGCACGCAAGCAACATTGCTAAAGGCAAGATGTCTGCGGCTTACTGGGCGAATAAGGTGAAGTGGTGAAGAAGAAAGCATTCTGGGATACAAAGAACCCAAAGAAGACATCAAAGAAATTAACTCCTGCACAGAAGACTGCAGCCAAGGCTAAGGCCAAGGCAGCAGGAAGACCCTACCCAAACTTGGTAGATAACGCTGCAGTAGCCAAAAAGAAGAAGTGAGGTAGAAGGTGCCAACAGGTAATATCGGTTCAACACTGGTAGCAGAATTAAACAGACTCGCCAATGGTGGCACCTATCCTGCAATCACAGCATATCTTGATGAGGCAGCTGCTGCACGTGCGTGGGCTGCAGCACGTGGAGTAACTCTTTATCACACAGACACAGTAGGAGTTCTCAATGACATCGCGGGTATCCCGGACGGGTCTAACAATCGTCTTGACTATAACGGCGTATGTAATTACATCGCTGGTACTACTGGCCTCACTGCAAACGCTGCTCTACAAGGACTCACATCTTGAGTGCGACATTTAACTTAACGCTTGAACAAGCGACAACATTTAACTTTCAATTCCAAATTAAGAACGACACAACACCTTGGAACTTAACTGGGTATACAGGCACAATGACTATCCGACCATTTACAGGATCGGCTACAACTACGTTGACTGCAACCTTGGCTAACGGCTATATGGTATTCGATGTCTTGGTAGGACGAGTGACAGTGACATTCCCTGCAAGCATTACAAACATTACACCTGGTCGTTATGTCTACGACTTGGTACTTACATCAGGGGCGACAGTGACTCGCATTCTTGAAGGACAGTTTACAGTCACACCAGGAGTAACAGTATGACAACAATTATCGTCGTAGAAAGTATTACTCCACAAGTATCTGTAACATTCTCAGCAGACCAAGGACCACAAGGTGGTCAAGGTGCAACTGGCCCAACAGGGCCTGCTGGTGCTACAGGACCTATCGGTCCTACAGGCGCCACCGGAGCGACAGGAGCAACAGGTGCAACAGGTTCTACAGGTGCTACTGGTTCTACTGGTGCCACTGGTGATACTGGGCCTACTGGCCCTACTGGTGCGACTGGAGCGACTGGTCCTACAGGTGCAACAGGAGACACAGGTCCTACTGGTGCAGTTGGACCGACGGGCGCAACTGGAGCCACTGGAAGCACAGGCGCTACGGGCGCTACGGGAGCTACAGGACCAACAGGACCTCAAGGTCCTACTGGCAATACTGGAGCAACTGGACCAACAGGCCCAACGGGAGCGACAGGCGAAACTGGCCCAACCGGTCCGACGGGTGCGACGGGCGAAACAGGTCCCACAGGTCCAACTGGAAACGTAGGTCCTACGGGTCCTACAGGCCCTACAGGAGCCGATTCAACAGTACCTGGTCCTACAGGACCAACAGGAGATACAGGCGCCACAGGCCCTACAGGGCCTGCAGGACCGCAAGGTTTGGTAGGACCAACTGGGCCTACAGGAGACACTGGCCCTACTGGGCCAACAGGTGCAACGGGTGCGACGGGAGCCACAGGTGCAACGGGAGATACTGGACCTACGGGTCCTACAGGAAGTACAGGAGCAACGGGAGCAACTGGACCGACTGGCCCTCAAGGAGCTACTGGAGACACTGGACCGACTGGTCCCACCGGAGCCACAGGAGCAGTAGGGCCTACTGGTCCAACTGGTGCTACAGGTCCTACTGGACCAACAGGAGCAGATGCTACGGCGCTTCCAGGTATTTTAATGTTAGGTGGAATGTAAACTACTGCAATGAAAATTGCCGTATACACCATTAGTAAGAACGAGGAGAAGCACGTTGAGCGTTGGTACAACTCAACCAAGGAAGCAGACTTCCATCTCCTTGCAGACACAGGATCAACAGATAGAACAGTTGAGATTGCTAGAAACCTTGGTATCACTGTCTATGAGATATCTGTCATACCCTTTAGGTTTGATGACGCGAGGAATGCGTCGCTAGCCTTACTGCCAGCAGACTTTGATTACTGCATCGCACTTGATGTGGATGAGGTACTCACATCTGGCTGGAGGCAAGTGCTAGAGAAGGCACACGCTGAAGGTATTGACAGACCATCGTATAGACGTATCGAAGCATTCCACCCAGACAGCAGTGTGGCATCAGAGTTTGATGGATTCAAGGTACACCGCAGACGCGGTATCCGTTGGAAGTATTCTATCCACGAAGTACCTGAATGGTATGAAGAGCGAGACGAAGTAAAGAAACGTGTGGAAGGGTTTGAAACCCACCACCTGCAAGATAAAGAAAAGTCTCGTGCGCAGTATCTACCAATGCTAGAAGCTGCAGCAAAAGAAAACCCAGATGCTCGTAACTTGTACTACCTTGGTAGAGAACAGTCCTACCATAACCAGTTAGATAAGTCTGCAGAAAGTCTTAAGAAGTATCTGGAACTGTCACAGTTCCCAGAAGAGCGTAGCGCTGCTTGTCGCATCTTGTCTAAGTGCGAACCAGATAATGCTGAAGAGTGGTTCATACGTGGTACTGAAGAGTACCCGTGCCGTGAATCTATCTTGGCGTTAGCCAACTACTACTACGTTAACCAAGAGTGGGATGCCTGCTTGTTGGTGGCTAAGAAAGCGTTGGAGTATGACAAGAAGCCGATGTCCTTTTTGTCGGAATCTTGGGCGTGGGGTTCTATGGCAGATGACTTGATAGCAATAAGCAGTTGGCAACTAGGTGACTTTAAGACAGCAGTAATACACGGAACTAAGGCAGTAGAGATAAACCCAAATGATGAACGCTTGGTAAAGAACCTAGAGTTCTATAGGAGCAAGGTGGAAGATGGCAACACTTAACGACATTATCAGTGAGATTCGTTCTTCACTTGCAGGCTTTACCCTGCATCAAGATCGTATTACTTATCTGACGAGTGCAATCAATACAACTGACACTGCTATTCCAATCGGCTCTTCATCAAACCTTGCTAAAGGTATTGTTGAAATTGACGACGAACTTATCTGGATTGACAACTTCACATCAACAGGAAATATCCTAAACGCAGCCCCAGGCTTTGGCCGAGGCTACCAAGGAACATCAGCTGCTCCTCACGCAGTGAACTCACAGGTTATTCTTACTCCATCATTCCCACGTACCAATATCCAGCAGGCTATCAACGACACAATCAACTCTGTCTATCCTAAGCTCTGGGCTGTCTACTCAACTACCTTTACCTTTAACGCAAGCCAGACAACATATCCACTGCCAGATGATGCAGACAACATCTTGTATATGTCTTGGCAGACAACAGGCTCTAGCCGTGAATGGCTACCAATCAATCGCTGGCGTCAAGACCTTATGGCAAATGCCGCAACCTTTAATACTCAGAAGACAATCAACATCTATGAGAACATCCAGCCTGGTAGAACAGTACAGGTTTGGTATGCAGCAAAGCCACAGACAATGACAAGTGGTACAGATGAGTTCAGCGCAGTCACAGGTCTGCCTGAATCTTGCCGAGATGTAATCGTCTATGGCGCAGCCTATCGTCTGCTCTCATTCATTGACCCAGGCCGTATCAACTTAACTTCTGCTGAATCCGACCTTGCAGATAGCAAGGTGCCAGGAGCCGCAGGTGCTAACTCATCTCGTTATATCTACGCACTGTATCAACAGCGCTTGCAGGATGAGTCACTCAAACTTACCAATATCTTCCCGATCCGTTTACACTACACAAAGTAAGGCAGAATAATGACCCGTAAATATAGCTCGACGTCGGTAGAGACAACTCTTGCGGCAGGTGTTAACAGTTCTGCCACAAGCATTTCAGTAGCAGCAGGCACAGGATCTGCCCTAATGGGTGGTGTAACCCTTGCTGCAGGCAACGTAGACTCATTTGCAGTTGCCCTTGACTATGACACAATCAATGAAGAAATCGTCTGGGTAACAAACGTATCCGGAGATACGCTTACTATTGACAGAGCTGAAGCAGGAACAACTGCTATTGCTCACACTGCAGGTGCATCAGTTAAGCACGTCTTTACTGGAGATGATGCGACTTTCTTCACAGCAGGAACTGCTACAGCAGATGCTGCAATTCCAAAGTCTTTGGTTACAGCAAAGGGTGACATCGTTGGTGCTACAGCATCAGGTGTGCCTGACAACCTAGCGGTTGGTACTAACGGACAGTACTTAGTTGCAGATTCAACTACTTCTATGGGTATCAAGTGGGCTACCTTTACACAGCCTGTGCTGACTCTTAACGCACAGACTGGTACTACTTACAGCCTAGTAGCAGGCGATGTCAACAAGTTAGTTACCTTGTCTAATGCTGCAGCAATTACCTTGACTGTACCTAACGGAGTCTTTACTGCAGGCCAAGAGATTAACGTGCAACAGATTGGCGCAGGACAGGTAACAATCCAAGGAGACGGAACAACAGTTCTTACCTCAACAGGTGCTACCGCTACTGCTCCTAAGTTACGAGCACAGTACTCAGCAGCAACCATTATCTGTACATCAAGCAATAACTTCACAGTGATCGGGGACCTATCCTAATGCCAACATATAAAGTCCTAGCGCAGTCAGCGCCTAGCGCTACCACAGCAACTACGCTGTATACGGCTACCAATGCAACGATTGTATCTACGCTGAACGCATCGAATGTAGGTGGAACCCAAGACACTATCCGTATCGCAGTACGTCCTGCAGGAGCAGCCTTGGCTGCACAGC
>JACCDI010026878.1_pt1 | contig 10329 bp, 10 predicted proteins | sample 7442791 | NCBI WGS metagenome assembly JACCDI01 (sample SAMN15323434, study PRJNA562643) | freshwater metagenome | isolation source: river surface water | place: USA:Blue River Watershed | collected 2017-08-15
CCACTGGAGACACCTCAATGAAACGTCGCGAACTGTTGGCTGCCTCGGCAGCGCCTATTTTGGCCAGCCTGCAAATGCCGGCTTGGAGCCAGGCCAGTTTTAACTTCACCAAAGCTGTGAAGTTCATCGTCCCTTACGCACCTGGTGGCTTGCCTGATACGGTGGCCCGTGTTTTTGCACTGCGCATTGGTGAGCGCATTGGCCAAGGCGTGGTCATTGAAAATAAGCCCGGTGGTAATGGCGTGGTGGCAGCGCAAGCGCTGGCTAGCAGTCCCAATGACGGACATACATTTTTGGTGACCGATGGCTCGATGTTTTCGATCAACCCGCTCATTTATAAAAGTTTGTCCTACGATTTGAAGCGTGACTTTGCGCCGGTGTCTTTGTTGGCCCGTTCGCCTTTGTATTTGGCCGTTCACCCCAAAGTGCCGGTCAACACACTGCAAGAGTTTGTGCAGTATGTCAAAGCCAGACCCGACCAATTGAACTACGGCTCGTCTGGCATTGGCAGCAGTCACCACCTCACCATGGAAGCCATCAAGGCTGCCTTGGGCATCGATATCAGGCACGTGCCTTTCAAAGGTTCTGGCCAATCTGTGCCTGCATTGATCGGTGGTCAGGTGGAATGCTTGTTTTCTGCTTTGCCCTCCTTGGCGGGCTTTGCGAAAAACAATCAGGTCAAAATTTTGGCCAGCAATGCGGGCCAACGCTCTTCCTTGATGCCTCAAGTCCCAAGCATTTCAGAAATTATTCCTGGCTTTGATTTTGCGGTGATCATTGGCGCACTTGCGCCTGCCAATGCACCTGCAGGCGCCATTGCACGTCTCAGTGCAGAAGCCGCAGCTGTTAAAAGTCATCCCGAATTGTTGGCCACCATGGGCACGGCAGGCATTGACGCAGTGGGCAGTTCCCCCGCAGACTACGCTAAAGCCATTCAGTCTGAAAACGAACGCTTGGCCAAAGCGGTGGCGCTGGCTGGTTTGAAACCAGAATAATAGAACGACACCATGGCCAAACTGCCTCTCAGCTTTGCTTGTTGGAATTACGACCGCACCCGCGCATTGATGGACGGCAGCGTTCAAGTCGATGGCATTGATCTCAATTATTTGAACTTGCCTGTGGAAGAAACTTTCTTCCGCATGGCACGTTTCCGTGAGTTCGATGTCTGTGAAATGTCCTTGTCGTCGTATTGTGTTTCCTTGCACAAACCCGACCGGCCGTTCATTGCCATTCCTATTTTTCCTTCACGGTTTTTCAGGCACTCTTGCATCTACATCAATGCCAACTCAGGCATTCAAGAGCCCAAAGATTTGATTGGCAAACGCATTGCCAGCCCAGAGTATCAAATGACTGCGCCTGTTTGGATCAGGGGTATCTTGCAAGATCACTATGGTGTGCCTGTTGACGCCCAACCTTATTTGTTTGGTGGTGAAGAAGAACCAGGCCGCATTGAAAAGCAAAAGCTGAATCTGCCAGCCAACATTCAAGTGAACCCCATTGGGCCGCATCAAACTTTGTCGCAGATGCTGCACGAGGGTGAGCTGGATGCGCTGTATACCGCGCGCATGCCTTCGTCGTTTTTAAAGGGCGATGGCAAGGTCAAACGCTTGTTTGAAAACTATGTGGACATTGAGCGTGCGTATTACCGCCAAACCAAAATTTTCCCCATCATGCATACCGTGGTCATTCGGCGCGAAGTCTACGAAGCCAACCGGTGGATTGCACAGTCATTGACCAAAGCCTTCATGGAAGCGCAGCGCAAAACCTATGAAGATCTTTACGAAACAGCCGCACTCAAAGCCATGTTGCCTTGGCTGACAGCGCACGTGGAAGATGCACGCAAAGAGTTTGGTAACGATTGGTGGTCCTACGGTTTAGAAAAAAATGTGGAGGTGCTTGAAACTTTCACACGCTATCACCACGAACAAGGCCTCTCACCCCGGAAACTCAGTCCACAAGAATTGTTTGCACCTGAGTCCCTCGAGGCTTTCAAAATTTAATTTTTCAGAAAAGAGCCGCTCATGGAATTTTCCTTCAGCCCCGACGGGGTGCTGATCATTGCGGCTTGTGCCCTGGCCATCCTGTTGGGCGGTCTTGTCAAAGGAACGTTGGGTGTTGGCTTGCCTTTGTTCGCTGTGCCCTTGATGTCACTCATGATTGGCAGCACCCATGCCATTGCTTTGGTGGCGGTACCCGTTTTGGTCTCTAACATTTGGCAAGCTTGGCAAGAGGGCAGTTGGACAGCCAGCCTGAAGCGTTTTTGGCCGCTCATGGTGTCCCAAAGCATCATGACGGTGCTGGCGGTTTACTTCACGCTGTCTTTCAGCGTCAAACAACTCAATATGCTGGTGGCCTTCGCCGTGGTGTTGGCGGTGGTCATCATGTTGTTCAAGCCCAGCTTCAACATTCCGCCTCACCGAGAAAAAATGATGGGCAGTTTGGTCGGTGGGCTCTCTGGTATGTTGGGCGGCGTGTCTTCTTTGATGGGACCCATTTTGATCAGTTACACCATGTCTTTGAAAATGCAAAGAGATGAATTTGTGGGTGCCATCAGTGTGATCTATTTGATGGCCGCCTTGCCTTTGTATGTGGCCATGTTCAGTTTTGGCCGCATGGAAACCATCGACTTGGGCTACTCGGTGCTGGCACTGATTCCCATGGCCATCGGCCTTAAAACGGGCCAGAAACTGAGGCATCGTTTGAGTGAGGAAGCCTTTCGAAAAGTACTTTTGGCGTTCCTCATTTTTGTCGCTACTTTGTTGGTGCTTCGTTAAGCTTGCATCCAACTGTTGGTGTCTTTAAAACACCCACATGAGCAAAGAAGTCATCAACACATAGCGCATTAATTTGCCAATGGCCATGTAAATGGCGCAGGGTAATAGTGGCATTTTGAGCCAACCCGCCACAGCACACAAAGGGTCGCCGACGCCAGGCAGCCAAGACAACAGGCATGCCTTGGGTCCCAAGCGTTCTAACCATTGAAGCGCGCGCGAGTTCATTTTGTCACTCAAACTGGCTTGTGCGTCAGGTTGGTGTTTTCTTTTGCGTACCAAATCGACCGCATGGTGCGTGCCATAACCCATCCACCAACTCACAACGCCGCCCAAGGTGTTGCCAATGGTGGCCACAAAAATAGCCGCCCAAAATAAATCGGGATTGAGTTTGACCAGGCCAAAGACCGCAGGCTCAGAACCTAGCGGCAGCAAGGTGGCGGAAACAAATGCAACGACAAACACAGTTGACAAACCGTGCTCTGGCAATGCCAACCAAGACAGAATTTGGGTGATGTAAGGGGTGAGCCAAGCTTCCATTTGTGCCAGAGTGTAGCCAAAGGTTACTATTTTGTAATTTCTTTGAAAATAATTCCCCTGCCTAAAAATGAAGCAATTACAATCGTGCCTCCTTTTTAAGCAGTCCGATCGTTCCTCTTTATTTTCAGTCCATGCAAATCGGACCTCACGTCTTACCCAACAATGTCTTTGTGGCGCCCATGGCGGGTGTCACAGATCGACCATTTCGCCAACTGTGCAGACAGTTTGGTGCGGGTTATGCCGTGAGTGAAATGGTGACTTCAAGAAAAGATTTGTGGAAGAGTCTCAAGACATCTCGCCGCGCCAACCATGATGGCGAACCTGGCCCCATCGCAGTGCAAATTGCAGGGACCGATGCCGCCATGATGGCTGAAGCTGCGGCCTACAACATCGATCAAGGCGCACAAATCATTGACATCAACATGGGCTGCCCTGCCAAGAAGGTTTGTAACAAATGGGCAGGCTCGGCCTTGATGCAGAACGAATCTTTGGCCATTGAAATTGCCCAAGCGGTGGTGACAACTTGCAGCCCTCGGGGCGTGCCAGTCACCTTGAAAATGCGCACGGGTTGGTGTGACACCGAAAAAAATGCCGTGGTGTTGGCCAAGGCATTTGAAAATGTGGGTATCCAAATGGTGACTGTGCATGGCCGGACGCGTGAGCAGGGTTACAAAGGCTTTGCCGAATACGATACGGTGGCAGCGGTCAAGGCCGCCGTCAAAATTCCAGTGGTGGCCAATGGCGACATTGACTCGCCTGAAAAAGCATTGGAAGTTTTAAAGCTGACGGGTGCAGATGCGCTGATGGTGGGACGTGCTGCGCAAGGCCGGCCTTGGATCTTTCGTGAGATCGTACATTTTTTGGCCACTGGCGACCATCTGGCGCCCCCTTTGGTGGCAGAGGTTAAGCGTGCATTGCTTGACCACTTACAAGATCACTATGGCTTGTATGGTGAACTCACTGGCGTGCGTTCGGCTCGCAAGCACATTGGCTGGTATGTGCGCGGTTTGCCAGGTGGCGATGATTTTAGAGATCACATGAACACCTTGGAAACAGCCGAATCGCAGTCTTTGGCTGTGGCAGATTTTTTTGAAGCAATGGCATCGCGCATGGAGCGCATGCCGAAAGCTGTTTCGGGTCAGTCGCCTGAAATGGTTTTGGAGACAATGGAATGAGCAAGAAGAAAATTGACGAATGCATCCGTGAAAGCTTGAACACTTACTTTCACGACATGAAGGGGGTCGAACCCCACGGCATGTACGACATGCTTTTGAGTGCCGTTGAAAAACCCTTGTTAGAAGTGGTCATGCAACACGCCGACCAAAACCAATCGCGCGCTGCGGAGTGGCTCGGCTTGAACCGAAACACCTTGCGCAAAAAACTTTTAGACCACAAACTTTTGAAGTAATTAAATGAAAGCACTGATTTCTGTCTCTGACAAAACTGGCATCGTCGAACTGGCCAAGGCATTGCATGCTTTGAAAGTTGAATTGGTCTCGACCGGCGGTACCGCCAAGCTGCTGGCTGAACAAGGCTTGCCTGTGACAGAGGTTGCGCAAGTGACTGAGTTTCCAGAAATGCTGGACGGTCGCGTCAAAACATTGCATCCCAAAGTGCATGGTGGTTTGTTGGCGCGCCGAGATGTGCCCGAGCACATGGCCGCACTGAAAGAACACGGTATTCAAACCATCGATTTGCTCATCGTTAATTTGTACCCTTTCGAAGCGACGGTGGCCAAACCTGGCTGCACCTTAGAAGATGCCATTGAGAACATCGACATTGGTGGACCCGCCATGGTGCGAAGCGCTGCCAAAAATTGGAAAGATGTGGCAGTGTTGACCGACGCATCTCAATACGCTGGTGTCATCGAGGAACTCAAAACCCATGGCAAAGTGTCTGACAAGACACGCTTTGCTTTGTCGGTTGCGGCTTTCAATCGCATCAGCAATTACGATGCCGCCATCAGTGATTATTTGTCTTCCTACAATTTGGAAGACGGCACTCGCACAGAATACGCAGCACAGTCGAATGGCCGTTTTGTGAAGTTGCAAGACTTGCGTTACGGCGAGAATCCGCATCAAACCGCTGCCTTCTATCGCGATTTGTATCCCGCACCAGGCTCATTGGTCACGGCTGTGCAATTGCAGGGCAAAGAATTGTCTTACAACAACATTGCAGATGCCGATGCCGCTTGGGAATGCGTGAAGAGTTTTTCTGAGTCAGCTTGCGTGATTGTGAAGCACGCCAACCCTTGCGGTGTGGCCGTCGGGGCCAATGCGCTTGAGTCCTACAACAAAGCGTTCCAAACCGATCCCACTTCTGCGTTTGGCGGCATCATTGCGCTGAATCGCACGGTTGATGCTGCTGCTGCACAGCAAATTAGCAAGCAGTTTGTGGAGGTGTTGATGGCGCCTTCGTATTCGCCAGAAGCTTTGGAAATTTTCAAGGCCAAAGCCAATGTGCGTGTTTTGCAAATTGCCCTGCCTGAATTCAAGGTGGGTGGAACTGCATTTGAGCAAGGCCGCAACTCACACGATGTCAAACGCGTAGGTTCTGGCCTGTTAATTCAAACGGCCGACAACCACGAGTTGCAATTGGCCGATCTCAAAGTGGTCACCAAAATTCAACCGACACCTGCGCAATTGCAAGACTTGTTGTTTGCATGGAAGGTGGCCAAGTACGTGAAGAGCAACGCCATTGTGTTTTGCGCCAATGGCATGACCATGGGCGTGGGCGCAGGACAAATGAGCCGCTTGGATTCAGCGCGCATTGCCAGCATCAAGGCCGGTCACGCTGGTTTGAGTTTGCAAAATACCGTGGTGGCCAGTGATGCGTTCTTCCCGTTCCGTGACGGCTTGGATGTGGTGGTGGACGCTGGCGCCAATTGCGTCATTCAGCCGGGTGGCTCAATGCGCGATGCCGAAGTCATTGCAGCGGCCGATGAACGTGGCGTGGCCATGGTGTTCTCGGGCGTGCGGCATTTCCGTCACTGATTAGAGAGTTTTGAAAATCTCGCGCGCAGCATTGACCGTATCGGCAATGTCTTGCGCGGTGTGCGCACCGCTGACAAAACCGGCTTCATAGAGCGCAGGCGCAATGTACACACCACGGTCTAGCAAGCCGTGGAACAAGGTGTTGAACTTGTTGCCATCGGTTTTCATGACTTGCGGATAGTTGCTGGGCAAAGTGGGCAACAAGAAGAAGCCAAACATACCGCCTTCGCAATCGCCTGCAAACGGCACGCCTTCTGCCGCCGCAGCAGCCGACAGACCCTCGACCAATGAGCGTGTGGTGGCGCTGAGGGCATCAAAGAATCCAGGTTTGCTAATTTCGGCCAAGGTGGCCAAGCCGCAAGCTGTTGCCACGGGGTTGCCACTTAATGTGCCAGCTTGGTAGACAGGACCTAAGGGTGCGAGTTGCTCCATGACGGCGCGCTTGCCACCGAATGCCGCCAATGGCATGCCGCCACCGATGACTTTGCCCATGACGGTCATGTCGGGCTCGAAACCAGGAATGCTTTTGGCATAGACACTTTGTGCGCTGCCCAAGGCGACGCGGCAGCCTGTCATGACTTCATCAAAGACCAACAAAGCACCATATTGACTGCAAAGCTCGCGGCAGCGTTTCATGAAAGGCACACTGGCACGCACAAAGTTCATGTTGCCAGCAATGGGTTCAATCATCAAACAGGCCAACTCATTGCCGTGAATTTTGAAAGCGTCTTCGAGTTGTTCGATGTTGTTGTACTCGAGCACCAAGGTGTGTTGCACCACTTCGGGTGGCACGCCCGCGCTGGTGGGGTTGCCAAAGGTGGCCAAGCCAGAGCCAGCCTTGACCAACAAGGCATCGGCATGGCCGTGATAGCAACCTTCAAATTTGATAATTTTGCTGCGGCCTGTGGCGCCGCGAGCCAAGCGCAATGCGCTCATGCCAGCTTCGGTGCCCGAACTGACCAAGCGCACCATGTCCATGGAAGGCACCAACTTGAGCAAGGCTTCAACCAATTCGACTTCGCGCTCGGTTGGGGCACCAAATGAAAAGCCATCGAGGGCGGCTTTTTGTACGGCTTCTAGAACAGCAGGGTGACCGTGTCCCAAAATCATGGGGCCCCAAGAGCCGATGTAGTCGATGTGCTTTTTGCCATTGGCATCCCAAAAGTAAGCACCTTCAGCGCGCTTGACAAAGCGCGGTGTGCCGCCTACTGCGCGAAATGCACGCACTGGGGAGTTGACCCCACCAGGAATGACTTGGCGTGCACGTTCAAACAGAGTTTCGTTGAGGTCAGTGTTTGGTTTCATTGATTGGCATTTCAAAAAAATCGACGTTCATGTCGGTGCCTTCGCCCTCAGACTCATCGTCTTCGGTGTCTGGCAGTGCCCAAAAAAGGCGATCGGGAATGACTTTGCCCATGCCAGGGCGAAAGCCCTCGTCTAGGCAACGGTCCAAATAATGCAAAGCTTCGCTTGCCGCTGCAGATAAATCAAGTCCTGTGGCAATTAATGCGGCGAGCGCGGCCGAAAGTGTTTCGCCTGCACCACTGAAAACGGCTTCAATGCGCTCAAACTTTTCGTGACCCACCACTGTTTCGGGCGTGGCCAAGACGTTGTCGATGTGTTGGTCGTTGGTGGTGATGCCCGTGACCAAGGTGTAGGGCACGCCCAGCTCTGAAGCGGCTTTGGCAATGTCGCGCGGGCCAGGGTTTTTTTCGCTGGACCAGTCGGGTAACAACCAGCGGCGCAAGGTGCTGTGATGGCCCACCAAAATGCTGGTTTGGGGCAGCAGCAGTTCGCGGAAGGCGTCTAGGTATTGGTCAATTTGATCGTCTTCCCACCAAGACAAATTGGGCATGTAGGCCACCACTGGAACACCGTCGTAGTCGGCGGTGAGTTCGGCAATGATGCTGATGTTTTCTGCGCTGCCAACAAAGCCCACTTTGATGACTTGGGGCGGTATGTCTTCTAAAACAGCTCGAGCTTGATCGCCCACGGCTTCTTCGTTGAGCGGGAAAAAATCAAAAATTTGGGCAGAGTCACGGGCGTAGGCGCCAGTGAGAACGGGGAGGGCGTGTGCGCCCACGGATGCAATGGCCAAAACATCGGCGCTGATGCCGCTCGAACCACTGGGATCGGACGAATTGAACACCAACACACATGCAATGCTGGCTTCTTCTTCGCCTTCTAGGGTTTCTTCTGGCAGATCTGATGGCGGTAATGGCGTGGTCATGGGTTACAGTGAAGCCCGATACAATCGCTTCATTCTATTCGACACCGGTGACACACTGTGACTGATACTAAAACTTGGATGTGCTTAATTTGCGGCTGGATTTATGACGAGGCCGCTGGTTGGCCAGAGGACGGCATTGCCCCCGGCACCGCATGGGCTGACGTGCCCATGAACTGGACATGCCCAGAGTGCGGTGCCCGCAAAGAAGACTTCGAAATGGTGGCCATTTAAGCTGCTTTTTTGACCACGGCATAACGTGCCAAGGTTGTTTCCCGAGCCTCTGCGTGGTTAACCACCGGCATTGGATAATCTTTTCCCAACGTCACGCCGGCCGCTTGCAAATTCAGTGGTTTGGCTTCCCATGGCGCATGGATGTCGGCCCCTTGCAGGCCTGACAACTGTGGCAAATAGCGTTTGATGAATTTGCCCTGCGGATCGAACTTTTCGCTTTGGGTGACGGGGTTGAAAATTCGAAAATAAGGTTGGGCATCGCAACCGCTTGAACTGGCCCATTGCCAGCCCCCGTTGTTGGCCGACAAGTCAAAGTCAATGAGGTGTTCGGCAAAGTATTTTTCGCCCCAACGCCAGTCCACCCCCAAATCTTTGGTGAGAAAAGAGGCCACAACCATTCTCAAGCGGTTGTGCATGTAGCCCGTTTGATTGATTTGTGCCATGGCGGCGTCAACCAAGGGGTAGCCTGTGCGCCCCTCGCACCAAGCAGCAAAAAGCGCCTTGCCATGGGGCCCGTGATCCCATTTGATGTGGTCGTATTCGGGCTTAAAACTGCGTTCGGCGACATGCGGAAAGTTGGCCAAAATTTGGGCATAAAAGTCTCGCCAAATGAGCTCAGACAACCACACACTGGCACCTTCGCTGCTTTTGTATCGCTGCCATGCCTCATTGGCCAATTGGCGAATGGACACGGTGCCAAAACGCAGGTGAACACTCAAATAGCTGGGGCCCTTGACCGCTGGAAAGTTGCGTGTTTCTTCATAGCGGTCGATGCGGTTCAAGAAGTCTTCAAATAAAACTTGTGCACCAGACACCCCCGATTTGTAATGAAGGGCATTCAAGTCGATGGGCTCAAAGCCAATGTCGGGCAGGCTAGGCACAGGCAATTGATAGGCTTTAGGGCGAGGGGCCAGCGCTGCCCCATGCGCTTCGACGGGGTGGGGCGTCAAGTCTTGAGGCTGGATTTTTTTGAGCCAGGCGTTTTTGTAGGGTGTGAAGACGGTGTAGGGGTTGCCCGCCAATGTGAGAACTTCTTGGCGTTCAAAAACCACATGGTCTTTGTAGGTATGGAAAGCAACCCCTGCATTGGCCAATGCGCCCCTGACTTGGGCATCGCGGGCCAGGGCCGTGGGCTCATCGTCATGGTTGGCAAAGACGGCTTGGACTTCCAAATGCTTGGCCAACTGGGCAATTTCTTTGAGAGGTTGACCGTGGACCACGATGAGGCCGGTTTGGCTGGCCACTGGGGCTTCGACGCCGGCATTGAGAGCCGTTTGCTGAATGAGAGCGTGCAATTCGACCAATGACTCTCGAATGAAGGCCACACGGCGGTCTTTGGCGGGCAACTTTTCCAAAATGTCAGTGTCAAAGACAAAGGCGCAATGCACTTTGTTGCAATTTTTGAGGGCGTGGAACAGGGCGGTGTTGTCTGCCACCCGTAAATCGCGTCGAAACCAGACCAAGCCGGTAGAAAAGGGTTTGTGCATGGGTTAGAGGCCGTTAAAATTGGAACATGTCTGCCGATTTTGCCTCCACTCAGCTTTCGCATCATTTTTTGATTGCC
>JACCDI011896665.1_pt1 | contig 10329 bp, 8 predicted proteins | sample 7442791 | NCBI WGS metagenome assembly JACCDI01 (sample SAMN15323434, study PRJNA562643) | freshwater metagenome | isolation source: river surface water | place: USA:Blue River Watershed | collected 2017-08-15
AATTATTTTCGCGAATCTCCTCCGATACTACCACTTTTATATGCCTTGTTCTAGTCAGGCGTCCAATAACTAACCTTCGCTTCTAGCAAAATCTCCGTCAGATCAATTTGAATTCTGATTACTTTGATCTAACTTGTTCTTCCTTCATTTTGCTTCGATACTTTTGTTGCCTCCTTTTATTTAGTGTTCTACTCACAATCTAAAATTAAACTCTACCAAAACTACAAATCTCCTTTTAATTTTATCAAACTAAATTTATCAGGTCAATTAGCCATTGACCATGATTTCCGCCTAGCTACGGGAATCCTCAACCCAACTAACAAAGCGTTATTTACCTACATTCAAGATCAACATCTGATTCAAAGGGTTTTTCATTCATTCTACAGTGAAATGTCAAAACTAGAAACTGAAATAGAATGAATCCTTTAATAGGTAATAGTGTTTACCATTATGGACAAGAACCAAAAGACCCACTTGCTTGCACTAGAGATCCTAGTTTATCCTTCAAAGGCTAACATGGAACTATTTGGGTGAATCCATGTCCATTTTTCCTACATCACACTAACTTGATAACAATGAATAAGTTTCTTTTGTATGAAAATAGCAATATTCTCAGATAGGACCATTTATCAAGTAGCAGTTGTCATTTAAAATAGGATGCTTTTCAGGTGAAATTGTGACATCATAAACAAAATGCAGATTTTTCTGATGCCCAGTCTGACTTAATTGTCTGAACTCCCATAGACAGGCAGTGTCATATTCAGAAATTTCTCAAGGAGTGTCAAGTCACAATTCTATTACATCACAGGCATTCCTAGAGAAGAATTCATCTCAAATTGCCCTCTTGTGTTTTGCTTGAGTTGTATCTTGTACCTGGAGGAATGAAATATTAATGTATACTTTGCCAAATATCTGCACAAGTTCTTACTTCACTTTGCATTTGGCCCTAAGTAATGGCTTCACTTAGAATTCATTTGACTCTTCAATCAATTTGTTGATCTCATGCTTCCACATATGAGACAAAATTCTTGTTTTCAAAAAACCACCTTAGTACATCTGTTGTTTGTGCTACATCCCATATACTCCACTTGGTCTATTAGTTGTATTTGTATATTGGCACCTAGCAAAGCCACATCTAAAGCTAGGATGTTTCTTGCTGATAATGTTTTTATTCAGACAACGGTGATGCAATTATTGCGGTAACTGCATGTCTGCAAAATATTGATTGATATTTAGTCTATGTCTCCAAAATGAAAATCACAATGTTTAAAACATGGATGACTGATTGTGTCAAATAAAATGTTCATTGAAAATGGCCACTCAACATACCCCACATCAGCAGCAGCTGTAAGTTCTCATAACCAATAAAAAATTTGAGTTAATGTCAATCCTGCAAGCATCACATATATTGCAAGTTGAAATGGGATTATTTCAAGGGATAATCACAGCGCCAGAGCTGTGGAACAGGCTAATGATAACACAAAAATACTGCTTGAAAACCTCAAAATTTCATTTTCTCTCACTGCATAAAGCCTTCTGGATTACAGGAAAATCAAATTATTTATCATGTATAAGGAGGATGATGGCTTGGAATTCTATTCAAAGAAGTTGTACAATTTTGCAATGTTACCAAAAGATCTCATGTAATCATGCAGAAGAAAGAAAAATGATTAATGGATAAATAATGTTGGATTAATTGATCCTATTCTTTGCTACTTGTCAGGTGTTGAGAAAATGCTCGAAACTTGCATGTATGCACCCTCCCATTCAGGACATCCAGATCAATATAATGAATCAGTCTTATTAGATATGTTATTTGCTTTCACAAACTTTGAATGAGCTTGTCTTTTTGTGCATTGGGATGGTTGCAAATTTACAACTGAGTGAAAATTTCATACTTGTTTAAAGCAAGATAATTCTGTTTTCAAGTTCATCCAACTTTCATTTGTGTAGTGGAATTTAGTGGAATGTTGTTGGTACATATTTCAAAATACAGCGATGATATGTTAAGATCACAAGTATAAAGGCAATGGTTCAGGTTGTATTGAGTATCAAAATGCCAAACAAAAGAACAATGCACAATAGCAATGAGGCAACGCTTTTTCATTGGTTTTTCTGCTTATCCATTCAACAATGCTTTCAATCTCATTGAAAGCACACATTTTATTTACAAGGAGATCTTGAGCTGTTGAGCACCCAATAGTGTTTGTAAGAAATGCTGGCAAAAGATCACTACCCAATTTTTCAAAAGATTATATGTTTGGGGGATAATATTTGGTGCAACTGACAAAGTGAAATTTAATACGTTTCAAACAGATTTTGTTTCAAACCGATTTTTAAATCAAGCGTGAAGTGCTGATTGCCATTGAAACATCAGTTTTCCTCATGAAATATCTAATCCAGATGACATGTCATACAACCAACACCTTTGGATGAACAGGATTTACAATCAGGCAACTAGCATTGCTGGAAAATTATTGGATTTATTACCTGCAACAAACTTCCAACCAATTTTTTCTTATCTTTTGTTTTATCTACCATGTCCATGCTAGAATTTTTCCTAACATCATCACCTTGAATATCCTGGCTTTTTTGCTTGACTCTATCAGGTGGCTATCTACCTTGTACATATCACATACTCACACCATATCACCCATTTCATTTCCTCTTATTTGGTTTTCCCATTCACAAATAGTCTCTCCCATGAACCCAGTCCTTCTCCCTACCATCTGTCTACCATTCATGACATGTTGAGTCCACAGGGTTCATCTCCTACAGAACAAAACAACCATCTGCCATCACCACCACTAGAAAATCCTGTCTCTCTGATTCAGGCTCTTCTTTGGGACCATTGACCTACCCTTGTCCTCAGCACTCCCTAGTCACCAATATCCCAAGTGCTCCATGATCATCACCATCCTCACTACCTTCCTGGTACCATTACCTATGGAAACTATAAACTATATATCACTATTGCCATCATAGATTCACAGAGTGATGCCTTGACACCCTTACCCTTGGACCTCCCTTGCAACCATTGCTCTTGGCAACTCCCCATCACCACTGCCACTGGCATCCCTGGACACCAATACCCCAATTCCATGTCACCATTGTCTGCGGCAATGCCTTGATACCACTGTTGCCAGCATTCCTTGGACATTATTCCTCTAGGCAACTCCTTTAACATTATTGCCCCAGGCTATTCCTAGACATCATGGCCATTGGTATGTCAAAGACACCATGTCCCCAGCAATTCCTTGATACTATTGCCCTTGGTATTTCCAAGTGACCATTGCCCCTGGTAATTCCTTGACACTCTTGTCCTCAGCAATTCCTAGGACGCATTGGTATTTCCAAGGAATCATTTCCCAAATTTCCTTGACACCATTGCCCTTAGTAATTCCTTGCAACTATTGTCCCAGACAATTCCTTATCACCATCACATTGGTATTTCCTTATGACCACTACTATGGCAAATCCTTGTCACCAATGCACCTGGCAACCCATTAGCACCGTTGCCCTTGACACTTCCTTGACACCATTTCACCAAGTACCCCATAGACCTCATGGCCCTCAATAACTCCTTCTGACCATTACCTTTGCAACTTCTCATCACCATTTCACCTGGCAACCTGTGAAAACCATTGCCTCATGCAACTCCTTGATACCATTGTCCCTGTTTTCCCTTGCAACCATGAATCAAGGCTTCCTTATCACAATTATCCAGGGCACTTCCCTGATATCACTACCCTTGACATCCTTGAAACCTTTGCCCCAGTTTGCCCCATGTTCCCATAGCCCCCAATATTTCCAAGCATCCATGTAACCCCTAACATTCTCCAGCAAATAACATTTTGACAATCCATGACCATTATAAGCCAAATATTTTCCAGTCTGTAACTCATACCATTCATTACCCTTGGCAATTTCTTTCCCCCCTCTCTATTGACATCCCATGTATACCACTACCCCAGGAAACCCTTCCACATTGTTACCATCAGCACTCCAATCCCACATTCCATAAATTTATTGCACATAATTGCCCTGTACTTCACATACAACATGCCCCACAATTTTCCCAGAAAACACAAAATGGAGTGTCCCCAAATGTACCAGAAATTTCTCATAAGCCCATCAACATATCGCCTCAAAATATTTTGTACACCCCCCTGGCCTTTTTAGTTGCTTCCTACCAATTTTGACACACAATACCCACCATGTCATTACACCATGTCACCATTGTACTGACATCACCTACAGCATTTCCCTCAACTACTACACCTGTCCATCTGATACAAAGACTCTTGTTACCTTTCAAAATAATCAATCAACTCTCACAATTACTACTACCAGAACATAATGACCACTCCATAACAATACCCAGCTATATCCAATTCCTCTGCAGGTTGCCAGTCACCATTTACAATGAGGACTTGGACAATTTTGCATCCACTATCCCTCAGGACCCTCAAAACCCTCTGGACCATTTTGCCTTCCATGATGCATTCAATGCCCTTGACCAAAACTCTCTCCATTTTAACCTGTAAAATCTACAAACAAAGCTCCTGAATGTTCGACACAATCTGTCAGAGTAATGAAAATGTAGATATCACAAACTCAAGAGGACCTCAGTTATGTGGCTGTGCCATCAGGTCCAACCTCCTCCATTCCCTACTCCTTGGCCCTCCAAGCACCAACTACAACAACTCAAAGGACCTTGTGGACCTCCACATGTCCTCCCCACCATAACTCCTCCAAACACTCTTCTCCTTTTGGTGAGCCCCACCCCCAGATCCCTGAATGGCATGAACCATATGCAGAAGACCAATCCTCCTCCTTCATGAGGGGTTGTGACATTTTTCTGTACCATCCCTGCCAACGCCCACTAAAACCATGGCACAGTGTCCCATCCAAGTTCCTCCATGGATTCCAACATGCCATTACCTTGACAATCTCCCTTGAATGCAAGTGGGAACCACCTCTCCAGGATACCAAAATCAGATCCATCTTCTTTCAATCCTTCCCACCACACTACCCCACAAATCCTCACACCCATCCAAACCTCCCAGACCCTCAAACCATTGTAGCGTTTTTTAACAACATGTAAGAGTATTAAACTGCTCAACCAGCATCAATTCTACTTCTTTGTGGTGATTCATCTCAACCAACAACCCTGTTACAATGCTACGTTGGAACAACATCTGTCACAGACCATACACTTTGGATTGTGTCCCTTGACATGATTATTTCCCATATTATGCTCTCCCTGGTGGAATCAACCTTGCAGAGGTTATGGACTTCCCATCCTCATGCCCACCTGCCTTTGACCCCAACCTCCCTCTGTTCTTGTAACCACCCAGCCCTCTGCATCACCCTGTTACATCCCACAAGCTTTCCACTTGTACACAGTCATATTTTCCTTGTCTTGGTATTTATATATACATGAAGAGAAAATATTTTTGCTTGTTCTCTCATATCATGACCTACCTCCTCATGGTCTGTACTTCTTAAGCCCACATTACTCTCCTCCAATGCTCTTATGTCACACCAACCAACTCAAAATGAAATGAGCATCAGATCAGGTAATGGTAATAACAATCAGATATCTGTAACTATTTACTGAAGGACTTAGTTGCCACACTCATTTATACTCTCAATGCAGCAACTAGGACCAATTGTATAGGAGACCAGCCATATGAGAGATCAAGGTGTGTCATAGGTTTTCCAATGCATGAGGAACTGTATCAGAGACTAACTCTGTAATTACCACCATGGGATTAGGACCCAACTTCTCCATTTCCACAGTTGCCAACAGACATACTGCCATCAATGTAGTTGGCTGTACACCTACCATCACAAACACAGCTTGGTGTGGTTTGGAGTTTGTACATAACCATCCCACATTGAGAAAGAGTGATGACCCTCATAATCCACTGACTTGGGTCACCAAGTGATTTAAAAAGCAATCTTTTACCTAAGTGATCCCAACCATCAACAGTATTGTACTACAATCAACTGTAACAATGTGGGTTTGCTAGTATATCCTGGACGTTGAATTGAGTCCCCAAAAACCCCGATAACCTCTTTGTGTGGAAGCTGACAAGCCACAAAAATAGCCATGCCAGTGATGAAAAAGAGTGCAATGAACATAGATAAATGCTTTGCCAATCATATTATTACAATTCCATTTTATGATTAGCTTTTAATATTATTTTTGATCAATTTTACTTTTATGAATTAAAATTATCATTTTATCACATTTTCTATATATTGTTGAAAGTGTTTTGATAACTTTTCATCCTTTGATAAGGAATAAAAAAGAGAATGTCCTTACAGGTTAACCTAAAGCCAGAAAATGCAACACAAATTGAAAAGCTGAATATAATCAATACAAGGAATTATCACAATGAAAACTTTAAAATGATGAAGAAGATTTAGAATATAAAGAGTTACAACTAACAAAAGTTTTTTGATTTAACCCTGCCACCAATCAGGATACAAAAAGGGTGTTATTTGATGTACAACTTGTTATTCCTAGAATAGAAAACAATCAGAGTAAAATATTTTATTTTTTATAAATTATTTCTGAGGAAATATTTTTCTACATCTAGAAAATGCTGCTTGCTTCAAGATTATAGAAAAATCAAGGATCATAAGGATATAAAAGATATGTAGAGACATAAATTAGATTTGTTCCTTAGACTAGATAATCTGAGTTGATGCAAAAAGTTTTAAATCTAAAAACAAAAATTCAAAAAGGTTTCAAATAAGTTCTAGAATGTTTAGTGACTTGGACTTGACTCAAACAAAGAAGAGAAGACTCAAACTAGTCTAAGAGAAACGCTATTTAAAACTCACTGAGATATTTTTCATTGTATAGTTGCTCTTACAAAGTTCCATGTTTTTTCATCCCTGTCCAGATAAAATCAAACATGGCAAATTCACAACAAAATGCTACGCATGACGTTTGAAGCAATAGTTCTTATGAATTAGTGTTATAATGTCAATCCATACATATTAGCATCCACTTTTTATGTGGAATTTATTGATACCAATCATTGATCCTCAAAGTGCCTTCTCCATCAATAAATAATGGTGTTATTTGTGTTGACAACTAGTTGTGAGAATATTTACCATGCAATGTAATATAATACACTGCATTTCATCCAAATTGTTCAACATTTTCAATAAGTTTGACAATATTTGGAGGAATTGCTGCAAATTGTCCATAAATATCTGGAGGATTTAAAATAGTTCATCACAGTGGAACTTGGTTTGTTGACATGGCATTAATTTTGGTGCTTCTTCTAATTGCCAGACTCTGACTTGGTTTTGGACCCAGTACCTTCAAAGTCTCATTTTTCTGGATTTGTCTTACATCATAGACTCAACCTTTGTCTCTCCCATCCTATTTAGTAGTGGGAAAAATGATCTTAAATGGTTGGTTTTGATATTAAGTAATATGGTCTCATACTTGTAATAAATTTTTGATTTTTTGGTTTGTATGCAAGATTTGCTGTAATGACAAAACATATTTTTCAAACTTTTGACACACCAACTTTTTGCAAACCTGGACAAGCTTCACTTTTGGCCTGCTTTAGAAAAAAAGAGGACTTGGTTAGATATGGAGTCAAATGACAGTACAATATTACTATTTGAATTAGCAAAAATATTATGTTAGCAACACTCACGAGCATTTTTTGAGTAAAAACCTTTCATATTCATTGACATAGAGAATACACTTGGAATTCTGTCTGGTATATAAATCTCTTAAAAAGTTCAAATGCAAAGTTAACTACTTCAAAAGAGTACGAATTAACCACATCACATTATTGTAAAAACATCCCTTTTCAACCAGAGTAGATATTTCATTCACTGTCAAAAATCAAATGATATTTTTCAACATTGCCAATGTTTTGTAATCATTGAAATTATATTTTGATTGCAAAAAGTACTGTTTTGATGACTTAGGATGTACATGACTAAATTTTTCCTACAATGTTCATTTGAAGACTTTATGATATCTAGAATTTGGGTATTGATATCTTTTTCCAGGAATTTTTAAATGAAAGTTCACATTGTATACACAGATTCCAAAATTATTTTCCAAAACCTATTGCATGAATAAGTGATTTGATCAACCTTGTCTTTTTTGGTGTTTGAAGTTGCATCAATACAAAAAGTCTCAAAGACAACATAGTTCCATAATATCAAGTATATTGCTGTTGCCATAGCTGACAAAACAATCATTTCAAATGAAAATTAAGATAATACCTAATTATGTATATTGCAAGTTTAAGTTGCCAATAATAATCATTCTACACAACTGAGGGTAGGCAGTTATGGTCACAAATATTTTATTCCTTCAATTTATCTTACATTGTAATTTTTATTCACATTAAATTTAATTTCATATTTTAGAGAGACACCACTTTCCCATTAGACCTGCCAGATTGTAGAATAGGAGTAACATTCACTACCAAAGCTGTTGAAGTTTCCAAAGAAATTATTGTTTTTCATAAAGATTGTGTTATGAAGTGGAAAGTTGAAATAGATTCAACAAGTTTAATGAAGGTAGCAGCCAAGTGCTTTTAATTTGATGAGAAATTTGCTTTTGGATGCTGAGTAAAAGGTAATTCCAAATTTAATCACATCCAACTGCTCTTGATCTACTTTATTTAGTAAAGGCAAAGGAAAGTCAAATTATAATGTTGTCCAGAACTTGACCAGTGATGAGAAAGCAGATATTGCTAGATTGATTTGCTCTGATTGATTTTATTTCATACATTCCTGAATGAGAGGATTTTAGAGGGTGAATTGGGAAAGGTCCATCACACAATTTCGGTAGGAGTGTCCATAATAATTTTAATACTCCTTGTTGTATCTTCAATTTTTCTATCATTCAATTTTGTCTTGCTTGACAATATCAATGATAAAGCAGCATAAACATGAAATATTTGGAACAACTGAAATTATGGTTTTGGTCTGTGACTATCACTGAGTAGGATTTTATCATTTTTATTTGTTTTATATTTGGTCAATAGGCACACATCTAGTTATGCTATCATGAAGTTTATTTAGTTCATATTATATGAATGGTGGAAAAATAGTCAACGGAATGAAGAATGGTACAGTGATGATATCAATAGGTTGAAATTTCACTGGTTGATTTTATTGTTCATTCAAAATAGTAACAATTATAAGAAAAAAGAAGAAAAAATGTCATTCTTCCACAACCATGTTCAAATCATTATGATCATACTACCTGTAATTATGAGTTTAGTATTTATTTCTATTATTTATCCAATCACTTTGAAAACAATCAAAAACAACATAAACATCAAAGATTTTGAGCCATTAGGAATCAAGATTTTAGTTTATATCAGTTACTTTAACTGAGTAGATAATATTTCATTTTATTTTGGTAACTATTTTTAAGGAGTTAAAAGTTGATGAATGATAAGACAGGAGGTACTCATATATTGAATTTGTTAGGATAGGAAGGCCCCCTTCCTAAAACTTCAATAGGGTTATCCATTATACCATGTGTATTAACATTATTGTGTAACTTAGTGTTTTATGAATTATAGTGATATAACTATCTTCAGCAGTATTTTTGTGTGGCCACTGAGATCATGGATTTTGTTAATAACTATGACTAAGTTTTTTCTACAATTTATTTTGCTCAAATTTTTATGAACAATTTTTCTTGTGATATCTTTCTCATGCATTTTGTAATGACAACAACTCACACAATTACATTTGGTACGGTTGAATGTATTGTTGGTAGGTATTCCATGACAGGTGTGTCATATTGAGTAAGAAACCCAGGTTAGCCATTCCTCAAGCAGAAAAATTTGGATAGAATCATGATGTTGGTATACCATTTTATTGGGTTTATCTTTGCATAAATTGATTATTTCCCTACATGGGTAAGTACCAATCTTTGACATCATCATCATAAAAATGATCATTCATTCCATTGCATCTTGGTTAGAACTATGAAATCTAAAATGATTTTTGGGCAATTTGATCCCCCCACAGATGTAGGACAAATCAGAATACAATTTCACATTTTTACATGTTCTTATTGACACACATGGATATTGGAGTTGCCCAAAATACATGGGGTCTCCAAACGAAAAAATATTCAAAAATTTCTGTATCAAATGGAAACTCTTTTCCAATGTCACTGCCTTCCAGAACAAGAAAACATTTGACACTATGCATCCTGCTTTCTTGTCCCCTCCTTATTTTTAGATTGTATGAACTTCAGTATGCATGATATGATATTTTTGAATAAACATTTCACAGCTATCAACATGGAAG
>JACCDI011895914.1_pt1 | contig 10327 bp, 13 predicted proteins | sample 7442791 | NCBI WGS metagenome assembly JACCDI01 (sample SAMN15323434, study PRJNA562643) | freshwater metagenome | isolation source: river surface water | place: USA:Blue River Watershed | collected 2017-08-15
GATTTTGTTATAAAAAGAAACCCTAACAATTTCTTGTCAGGGTTTATAGTCAATATTGTTGTGCTGTGAATTAGAATTTCAAAGCTACTTTCAATTCGAATTCATCATTGATAGCTTTGTCCCCAATGCTTCCGAAGAATGATTTAGAGTTGTATTTGATGTCGTATTTAGTTCGGTCAACGTTGAATGCTGTAGTCGCAGAATTTCCGTTTACTGTTAATTCAAAAGTAACTGGTTTAGTAATTCCTTTGATAGTTAAATCAGCGGTAACATTGTAAACATTGGCTGATTTTGTTCCAATTTTTTTGATAACTAATGTAGCAGTTGGAAATTTATCGGTTCCGAAAAAGTCATCTGCTTTTAAGTGACCGTTTAATTTTCCTTGGTATTCACCTGAAAGATCAGTAGCTGTCAAAGAAGTCATATCTACCGTAAATGTTCCACCAGCTAATTTATTTTTCTTGAAAACTACAGCTCCGTCTTTGAAGTTTACTGTTCCATTGTGTTGTCCAGTTACTTTTTTTCCTACCCATTCTATGGTGCTATTTGAAGCATCAATTTTTTTGGTTTGAGCTGAAACTGTTAGTGTAGCAAAGGCTACGAATGCAAATGCAGTTGATTTTAATTTTTTCATTGTTTTAAATTTGTTTTTGGATTAATAATTAAAGTGTGATAAATAATTCTTCGTTTGATTTTCTAACTTTTTTGTAATGTTGTGTAGCGTCTTCTTCACTTCTGTAGCCGATTGTTGCTATTAATGAAGCATTCAAATTTAGTTCATTGAAACCTAATATTTCATTTACTTGTGCAGGAACAAATCCTTCCATTGGGGTAACATCAATTTTTAATTCTGCAGCAGCGTTCATTAAGTTAGCAAGGGCTAAATAAGTTTGTTTAGAAGTCCAATTTGCTTTCTCATCATCGGATTTGGGTAAAATGGTACCTTTCATGAAATCTCCATAAGCAGATAATGAGCTTTCTGGAATGTTTCTTGTTTGGGCAGCATTTTTCAAATATCCTTCGATATCTTTATCAGTTATTGTTGTTTGATTAGCAAAAACAAAAAGATGAGAAGCATCAACAACTTGAGATTGTCCCCAAGCAGCGGGTTGAATTTTGGCTCTTAATTCTTGGTTTTCAACAATAAAAACTTTGTATAACTGCAATCCATAAGAAGATGGACTCAATCGTATGGATTCTTTTAAGGTATTTAAATCTTCAGTTGAAATTTTTTTGGTGGAGTCAAATTTTTTTGTGGCGTATCTCCAATTTTGATTTTCTATAAATGTGCTCATATTGAATTTAATTTATTGATTTCTATATTTTTCTAATAATTGGTCTAATAAAACTATTTCGTCGGTATTCAAATTTTTCGAAAATGATTCTTCGTGTTCCGTTACTTTTGGATCCAGTTCTTTCAAAACATCTAATCCTTTTTGTGTTATTGTAACCTCAATTTTTCGTCTATTATCAGGGCAAACTTCTCTATTAACTAATTTTTTTAGTAATAATTTATCGACTAATCGTGTGGTATTACTCGTTTTGGCCAACATTCGTTCTTGAATGACACACATATTAGCTGGATTCCCTTTCTGTCCTCTCAATATTCTCAGTACATTATATTGTTCCCCAGATATATCGTATGGTTTTAATAGTTCATTAAACTTTTCTGCCAAAATATTTTGGGTGTACATAATATTCAGGATAATTTTTTTGGAATTCTCCATCGGTACATTTGATTTTATAACATCTTCAATTTTCATATTTGTATATATGTTATTTGTACAAACAAATTTAGTATGTTTTTTATTTGTATATACAAATTGCATGTTATTTTTTTGTTAAAATAATTTAGCAGTAGTTTTATTTGAATTTGATTTAATCACTTTAGGTTTAATTCCTTGAAGTTCTGCTTCGTTTTTTTTGCCACAGATTCACAGATTTTAAAAATCTTTTTTAATCTGTGAATCTGTGGCTACTATTTGCTAATACCTCCGTGTTCTGGCCCGAGGTAGTTTATTAAAAAAATAGCTGTAAGGCTATTCATTTTCAAAGAGTATTTGATATTAAAATTAAGAGTATGTTTAAATAAATGGTATATAAAATACAAAAAAAATGAATATAGTTGTTATTTTTAAGTATTTTATAGTATAAATTCATAATTTGTTGATTTTTTGCTTTTACTAAAACAATTCTTCAAATTATCCTATAATTAACAAATGTGTTCATTTTTGTTTGTCAAAAACATTGTATTTTTACAAAAAAAAATCATGGACTTAACACAAGAAGAATGGGTTTCGCTATATGAAGCCGAAGATAACGCAGTCATTTTGGATGTAAGAACAGAAAATGAATGTAATGAAGGAATTATTGCCAATTCGATAAATATAGATATACATGAGGGACAAGGTTTTATTCAAAAGCTGCAAGAATTGGATAAATCAAAAAGTTATTATGTTTATTGTCGTTCAGGAGCAAGAAGTGCAAAAGCTTGTGAAGTAATGCAAAGTTTAGGTTTCGAAAAAGCCTATAATTTAGAAGGTGGAATTCTGGCATGGAATGGCGATATAGTTTATCCTTAAAATAGCAATAGTTTCAAATTTATTTAACCAAAATAATATTAAATCTATAATGAACACAATACCACAAGAATATAAAATAGATTCACTAATAAATCAAGATACTTACTTGGTTAATGGTGATTTGATAAAATGGACAGGAAAAACTTCTCCTGTGTATTCAACCATTTCTTCTACAGTAAAATACGCTCCCACTTTGTTAGGATCTATTCCTTTTATGGGAGAAAAAGAAGCATTGGAAGCTGTTGAAGCTGCAAATAATGCCTTCAACAACGGACAAGGATTGTGGCCAACTATGAAGGTGGTTGATCGTATAAAATGTATGGAGAATTTTGTTGTACAAATGAAAGCTGTTCGAAGTGAAGTAGTTAAACTTTTGATGTGGGAAATTGGAAAAACATTGGGAGATTCTGAAAAAGAATTCGACAGAACTGTTGAATACATATATGATACAATCGAAAGTTACAAAGAGTTGAACAGTCGTAGCGCTCATTTCTCGAAAGTGCAAGGGATAAATGCGATGGTGCGAAGAGGTCCGTTAGGTGTTGTTTTGTGTCTTGGTCCGTATAATTATCCTCTGAATGAAACTTTCACTTTGTTGATTCCCGCTTTGATAATGGGTAATCCAGTTATTTTTAAACCAGCAAAATATGGTGTATTATTAATTTCTCCTTTAATGGAAGCATTTAGAAGTAGTTTTCCTAAAGGTGTAATTAATATTCTTTTTGGCCGTGGTCGAGAGGTAGCTTCTCCAATTATGAAATCAGGTAAAGTTTCTATTTTGGCATTAATAGGAAATAGCAAATCAGCTATTGCCCTCCAAGATTTGCATCCAAATAAAAATAGATTACGATTGATTTTAGGTCTAGAAGCAAAAAATCCTGCTATTATTTTGCCTGATGCCAATTTAGATTTGGCTATTCAGGAATGTGTTACAGGTTCATTATCCTTTAACGGACAACGTTGTACGGCATTAAAAATCTTATATGTTCACGAAACTATTGTTGATGAATTTAACAAACGTTTTGCCGCAAAAGTTGATGAATTGAATTATGGTAATCCATGGGATAAATCAGTTTTTCTAACCCCACTGCCTGAAACGGATAAGCCAGATTATATACAGGAATTAATTGACGATGCCCAAAATAAAGGAGCAAAGATAATGAACTCAAAAGGAGGAGAACGTTCTCAAAATTTTATATTTCCAGCAGTATTATATCCTGTGAATAAAGATATGAGAGTTTATAAAGAAGAACAATTTGGGCCAGTTGTGCCAATAATTGCTTTCAAAAATATTCAGGAACCCTTGAATGATATGGCAGAATCGCAATATGGTCAACAAGTAAGTTTGTTTGGTCAGAATATTAAAACGATAGCTCCATTAATTGATACTTTGGTTAATTTGGTTTCGAGAGTAAATTTGAATAGTTCTTGTCAGAGAGGACCAGATGTCTTTCCTTTTACAGGTCGGAAAGATTCGGCTGTTGGAACTTTGAGTATACATGATGCATTACGATCTTTCTCGATTAGAACATTTGTTGCTTCAAAAGACAACCTATATAATAATGGTATTTTGCAAGAATTACTCAATAGCAAAGAATCAAATTTCATAAATACAGATTATATTTTATAGACTCGATCAATTGTAACCTAAAAACTGAAATTATTAATTGTTTGTATTTTATTATTATAAATTATTAAAGGATTTAGTATTTCAATAAAAAATAAATAGTAATATACAGAACTTTTTGTATTTACTATAATCATTCAATTGCCTTTTATTATGACATTTGTTATAAAAATTGATTTTTATTAATATTTAGTGATAATAATAGTGTTTTTTTAAAAAAACTGTATTAACTTTACTATGTAAATTTTAAACTTTTATACAATGAAAAGTAGGTATTTGTTTTTAGGAATTGTCATATTTTTATTTTTTGGAACCAACAACAGTGTTGCTCAAAAGAAATGGGCTGTTCCGGAATATACAAAAGGTTTAAAAAATCCATTTGCTGGAAATGATGTCGCAACAGCCGAGGGAAAGGTAATTTACGAGCAAATGTGTGTTTTATGTCACGGTCTTACAGGCAAAGGCAATGGAGAAGCTGGATTGAGTATGGAAAATAAACCAGCAAATTTCTTGTCTATGAAAGACATTCCAAATGAAACTGATGGTGAAATATTTTGGAAAATAACCATCGGAAAACCACCAATGTCATCTTATGATGAATTGTTGACAGAAGATCAACGCTGGAAATTAGTCAATTATATTAGAGCACTCAATAAGAAAAAATAATTTTTTTGACCTTATTCAATTTTTATTTAAGGTGCTAAAAGATATCTGAATTTGATTCTAAGTTTGTTTTTATATATGTAATTTTTCATTTTTCAGCGGTCATATTATGGTATGCTTCACCAGTTCGACTCTGTCTCGGGTCGCCTTTTACTTATTGGTGTTTGCGACCAATTTTAGGTCATGATCATTTCATAACTTATCGCTATGTATTTCTATTTTTGAAAGTTTATTAAATTTTACTCTAATGAAAAAATCAACTCTTTTTTGTTCGTTATTAGCTTGTTTTGTATTCTTAAGTTGTAACAAAAACCAAAGTCAAAAGGATAATACTAATCAGGACTTTGATGAAAAACCAGTAAGTGTTCAGTGTTATGTTGCATTTTACGAAGAAGATACTATTAATTTAAAAATCAACACTTTGAAAAGCGGAAAAGTATCTGGAAGTATGGATATGAAATTATTAAATATGCCAGTAAAAGTTGGAAAAATTTCTGGAGAATTCAGAGGAGATACTTTATTTGCTGATTATTCATTTATACAAGGTACTAATGAAAAAGTGGTTTTCAAAAATCCGATGGCATTTTTAAAAAATGGAAGTGAACTTATTTTAGGTAATGGTAAAATAGAAACGTATTTAGGTGCTTCTTATTTTGCTAAAGGTACACCGATTGATTTTGAAAACGTTAAATATAAATTTAAACCTGCAGAATGCGTTGAAAAATAATTATTTAAATTTGATTTATATATTGTTTTTATATTTTTTGGTTGATATTTTTTCATGTATCAGCAATACATAAAGATTAATTTTAACGGATTTGAGCGGATTTTAATAGTGCCAATTAACTCTAACTGAAAACTGTCAGAAATGCCAGTTTTTTTCTTGCATGACATAGTTAAATCCTAAAACTATTACATCAAAATAAAAAAAAATGACTTCTTGTATCAAAAACCTCTTTCTTCTTTGTATGATTCTGAGTTTGTTTTCCTGTAAATCACAAACCGTAGTTGTTACAAATGATACGAGGACAATCATCAATGACACTACATTTGTAAATTTGAAAGACTATAGCAAAGATTTCGTTTATGATATGAAATACGCCACATCAGATAATTTTTTGAAGGCCAAAGTATATGATTGTGCCGAATGTTTTTTGCGTTTAAAAACCGTTAAAGCTTTGATAAATGCTAATAAAGAATTTATGAAAAACGGTTACAAAATCAAATTATTCGATTGTTATCGTCCTTTGGATATTCAAAAAAAAATGTGGGCTATTTTTTCAAATCCTGAATATGTAGCCAATCCAAGCAAAGGTTCAATACATAATAAAGGAGGAGCCGTCGATATTACTTTAGTTGATAAGAGCGGTAAGGAACTCGATATGGGAACTGCATTCGATTTTTTTGGAATAGAAGCTAGTAGTAATTATAAATTTATTTCACAAGAAGTAAAATTCAATAGAGCAAAATTGAAAACAATTATGATAGATAATGGTTTCAACCCACTAGATTCTGAATGGTGGCACTATAATTTGATAGCAGCATTAAATGACAAAGTTTCTAATGCCAAATGGGAATGCGATTAGTTTTCGATGCAATGTAAATAATCTATAAAATAGCTTTCAGGATGATACACCAAATTGTCCATTTCAGAAGTAAATTCTTTTCGGAAAACATAATCGTCTAAATCAGTCAGATATTTTATTCTCATTAAATTGACTGGAGCACTTTTCAAGTCTTCTATTGAACCTTTTAAAAACATAAAATTTCCCACTAATAGTCTGTTATCGAATCCTTTGTCGTCTCGAATCATTGTACCACAATTTATTTGGTCAATATGTATCAAGGTAACAATTTTTCCATTATTCAATTGAAAATACAGTTTTGAATTTTTATCGAAACAATTAGCTTTTATAAAATCTTTACTTTTTTGAATCAATTGTACATTCAAAGTGGGTGTACCATCGGTCAAAGACAAGGTAAGGAAAATATAATTTTTGTTTCCACCAAAATTTTTCTCATAAATCATATATTCCTTAGTCGATTTGTAAGTTCCAATTGAATCTTTTACATTAATGCTGTATTCGCAGTTTTTTTGTGCAAATAGTTGGCAATTAATCAAGAAAAAAAAAGCTAAAGTAAGTGATCTCATTAGTATTTTATTTTTGTGCAAATTAAAACAATTTTATTGTCATTTTTATCAGTTGTAAAAAAACAATATTGATTTCCACCCTCTTTTATTTTCCATTTTTTGCGAATGTTTTCAACTGTTTCGGGAAAATTTCGTGTAGTGATATTGAATTGTTTTCCTTCAATAAAAATTTTAATTTCTTTTTTGTGATAGGGGATGGTATCTTCAATTTTGAATATTCTACCAGGAAAGTTAATGCTTTCATTGTTGGTAAATAAATGGGAATGTTTGTGTAGTTTTTTGAGTTTATAATAAGTACCAATTGCATCAAATCCCCCCGATTTCATTATCGCACTGTTTGGTTCATACAAAAAAGTTTCGGGCAATCCATATTGAGGTATTTCTAATTTTTCATCCAATACAAATTCGAAAATATCCCGTTTTTTCTTAACAAGATTCACTGTTTTGATGAGTGGTTTTTTCAAATAATCTTTTTGCAATTCCCACAATAATTCTTTGACTTCGTTTTCTACCCCTACTATATGTATTGATTTTACGTATTTCAATTCAGATAATCCGGCTGTGATATCTAGTAGTGGTGCTGTTTTTATTAGAATTCTATTTGAATGTTTGAATAAAAAATCGAGATGTTCAGGGACATTTGGCAAGCAATCGTTGAGCATAAAAACTTTGCCTTTTGCATAATTTCTTCTCGAAGGATCGATGTAAATCCAATCAAATGTTGAGTGAAGTTTAGTTAAAATATCTAAACTATCTCCAGAATAACAACTAATATTTTGCGCTTGGAATTGCTCAAAATTGTGTTTTACGATTTGTGAAAGCTCTGAGTTTATTTCACAGTGATAGACATATTTCATTTTTTTTGCAAAATAAAAACCGTCAACACCAAAACCTCCTGTTATGTCAATTAAACTTTCTCCAGAAACAATTTCAGATTTATAGGAAGCTGTTATTTCGGAAGAGGTCTGTTCAACTGAAATTTTGCTAGGAAAAAGGATGTTTTTTGTAGTAAACCAATGAGGCAATTTTTCTTTCGATTTTATTTTTGCCTCAATTTGGTTCAATATGGAAACCCATTCTACTTCAGGGAAAGGATTTTTTTGTAAAGCTAATTTTGTAATTTTATTATCAATGTTTTTATTGATAAATTCTTGAATTTCAGGATTTAATAGTTTTAAATCCAAAATTATATATTTTTTGTAAGTAGCTGTATTACTTTGTTTTCTGGAAAAAATTCTTTTCCAATAACTTTCAAAATAGTATATAACGGAACGGCAATGATCATTCCTAAAATACCATATAAAAATCCAGCAATCAGAATAACAAGGAAGATTTCGAGAGGATGTGAACTCACGCTTTTGGAAAAAATTAAGGGTTGGGACAAGTTGTTATCGATAATTTGAACTATCCAAAAACAGATTAAAACATAAATTGTAGTGGGCAACATTATCGTTTGAAAATCAGAGCCTAAGTTGCTTAATAAAGTTAAGATGGCTGCTAAAATGGAAGCAATTAAGGGACCAATATAGGGAACAATGTTCAATACAGCACATAAAAATGCAATGATAAATAAGTTGGGTATATCAAAGAGGAATAATACAAATACATATAAAATAAATACTATTAATAATTGAAGTAGTAGCCCAATAAAATAGCGTGATAGTAAATGATTTATCTGATGAACCGAATTCAAAATTTGTTTTTCATGAGTGTCTGGTATTAATTTTTTTGAATTATTTACAAATAATAATCGGTCTTTTAGAAAGAAAAAAGTAATAAATAATACTGAACCTAATCCCATTCCAAAGTTGCTAATGGTTCCCAAAACCGAGTTTAAAAAAACTGGAATAAAGTTTAAATTTATTTTAGAACCTATGTTGGCTTCTTTTATCATTTCTGAAGTATCAATATTATGACTTTCTAAAAAGGCTATAGTTTGTTTAGTTAACTGAGTGATGTTATTTTCAATTTCTGAAGTTTTTAGTAAGGATAGCTGATGACCTTGAGATACAATTAAAGGGATAAACATTAATATAAAACCTGCAATTATCAATACAAAAATTGATAGTGTTGCAATTGTAGCTAGATTATGTTTGAATTTTAATCTTTTTTTGAAAAAATCAAGAAATGGATTTCCAATCAATGTAAGAATTAAAGCTACAATAAGATATAAGAGAACTAACCGAATATTATAAATAAAATATAAAGCTATAGATACTAAAACTATAATACCTATGGCTCTTAGAATACCATTTGCTATAATTTTTGATGTCATCATTTATTTTTTAATTTGTGGTTAAAGATATAATAAAACTCGTTAAACAGTTGTAAGTTTTTGTATTCTTAAAATTATAAATGCCTGTTATTTGGAATTATTTAGAGTAAAATATTGATCAAGATACTGAAATTCAGTATCTTGAATTCGTCAAACAAACCAATATTCAAGTCAAAAATAGTGAAAAATATTTATGAGTTTTAGAAGTTATAAGTTCTTAGAATTGCTAATTAGAGTTTAAATCTGGGGTAGGTCGTAAATTTAAAAAGGTCTGATTAATAGGTAGTTGTATTGAGTTTAACAGCTGAATTTTTGTCAATTGACAGTAAAATTTCTTTATTTAAAGAGATAAATAAACGAAAAATTCCTAATTTAATGGAACGAAGTAATTCAATAAAAGTCGGAAAAAATTGTTTTACTTTTTAGATGAAGTTAGAGTAAAACTTGCTTCTCATTTATTTGAATTTAAGATTACCTCATCGTTTTGAGAATGGCATTTGAGATATGAATTTACTCTTCATAAGAGAATTAAAATCTGTAAAAAAGATTTTAAAACTGCTCCATCCAAAAGATTACTTTATACATTTCAAATACAGTGGGTTTCTTGAAATATATGGATGTTTCTTTATTGATTGGAAAGATTTAGTCAGCAAAATTCGCTATAATAATAGGCAGGCATTGGGATTGGTAATTTCCTCACTTGGAACATTGTTGTTTTACTCCTCAGCAAATACCGAATCACATCCCTTATTGCTTGCGGGTTTATTTTCTGTTGGTCCAGGATTTTAATTGCAACAAACTGTTGCTAATCCTTTGGCTTTTGTCTTTTGGGTCTATAAAAACGGGTCCTCAACGATTGACTTTGGCTGGAGGGATCAACAATTTTGGAACCACCATTGGACAGCTAATCGTGAGTTTTGCAATTTTTGTTGAGGCGACAACGGGAATAGAAAACAAAAATGCCCATAAATCTTAGGATTTACGAGCATTTAGTTCTATTTGAGAATAGATTTGTGGAGTCGGGGAGA
>JACCDI011984195.1_pt1 | contig 10323 bp, 10 predicted proteins | sample 7442791 | NCBI WGS metagenome assembly JACCDI01 (sample SAMN15323434, study PRJNA562643) | freshwater metagenome | isolation source: river surface water | place: USA:Blue River Watershed | collected 2017-08-15
CAATTGGTGATGCTAAAGTAGATTTGTAGTTGGAAATACAGCTCCTTCGTGATGCGGATGGCGGGGCATTGTTTGTGCAGTCTCTTCCGTATTCGATCTCATTGTCGTATAATTTTTCGTCGTTTGTCGTATTTTCAAAAGCAACCTTGGTAGGGGAGGGTTTCGTTGGCAACCGAGAGAATTTACCATACCTCAAAATTGAAGGTGATGAAGGAGTTGTTTTCTTCAGAGATGCGTGGGGCTTAAATCCTTCGTCCCCCTTTGAGCCTGGGCTACTGGAAGATGTGGTCGAGGAACGGTTGAAGGTTAGGGGATCAATAGACTCGCTCGTTAATTTTGAATACCTGGTAACAGTTTTACCCGCTCCTGGTGATTTTTTTTTAGTTGTACAGGGCGTGTTTTCTTCTAATAAATTGGGCGATAGTGGCGATGACTGCACAGATGAATTCTGGCATATTTTGGGTGAAGAAGGACGGAATCCGACCCCTTCTTCCTCGTGATCTGTTCTAGAAGTAGGATGTTTTTTACCTCTGGATATTTTCGTCTTCCTTTCCTGCTCCTCATTCTGTTGCTGCTCTAGACGACGGCGCTGCAGCATAGGGTGCGTTCTGAGATCTTTTTCCCTCCGTTCGACACAACTTGCAATTACTCGTTTCCGTCGAAGGGCTCGCTGGCGGCTGTGGGACATGTCGAGGTCGATTTCGTCGATAGCCATGTTGAGAATAGTTAGTTTTGAAGTTGGATCGAGGCTTTTCTTTGTTTGTGGGCTCTCGGTTGGAATCGGTCGTAGAACAACAACTTTTTCGCCTCTAACGAAAGCCACTCGGCGCGCGCGATAGTTGCACGAGGGTAGATGGACAGAGTGTAGTATCGTACTCCCTCTCTAGAGAGAGAGTATGCCAGAAATATTTTTTTTTCACAACTCCTGTGTTATTTTTTGTTGAGTTATTCTTCACAGTCGCCGTCTACATAAAATTGATACACCAACATGAGCCGTCGACCCATCCGTCCCTCCACAACAGAAAACTTCATCCACACCTCCAGTCTCCTCACCCTTCGGATAGCTGGGCTTGGTCACCACTTTGAAATCGACATTTCTCCCACAGCTACCCTCGCCGAGCTCAAATCAGAAATTGAACTGAGAACGGAGCTCCCGTCATCTTACCTTCGCCTTGTGGCCAAACACAAGAAAATGGACGACGACAGCCTCGTCTTGGGGCCGACAATACTAGAAGGCGGAAATATCAAAGACCTCGGCATAGGATTAGAAGATCGGACGAAAATACTGTTACTCCACTCTCCTCAATATGTTGCAGATAAAGAAGGAGTAGATAAACTTGTTGAGCTATTGAAGGAGATTGCCAAGGTGGATGAGAAGAGGAAAACGAGGGAATTTGAGAGGATTCAGGTTCATGAGTTGATCACACAATTGTGTTGTAAGATTGACGGGGTAGAGACTAATGGAAGCGAAGCTTTGAGGGCAATGAGAAAGTCGACAATTCGTAAGGCAGAGGAAGTGGCGAAGAAAAGTGATGAAGCCAAGAGGGGGATTGACCCGTGATTTTAGTTTTTCGCTAACGAGGAAGGCATGAGAACTTCGATTGGAAATCAATTGATCATGTTGTTTGACAGTGGAAACAATCTGGTTTGAGAAAATGTTTGCAATTGACGACATAGTAATGCCACAAAGTCGTCTTGCTTCAGCTTTTGATAATATGTATGGTTGTCTCATGCAGTCTTCATGAATATGAAAGATATTGAAAGAAGAGCTACTGTTACTGCTCAATAAGAGCACCTGAGTTAACATCAATCAACAATTCTCTTGCATCTGCATTGGTCTATTCTGGCAGCTACGGAATTGTCCCGATCCCATATTTTTGAGGTGAATAAACCTTCTCGCGGAAAAAAGTCAATATCTACGACGGAGATTCTATTCAAATAAATTGAAACAACATGAGCGGTCATCTCCTAATTACGAACAAGAAGAGAGGTTAATTTCTTTGTGAGCTAATTCGGTGCCAAGAATATATGACAATGATTGTAGACCGTTCGTACTCACTGCACATAGAATTCTTTAATTGCATTGACACGGTCAATGGAATTTCACATGATGTACACTCCGCTGCTCCGCCAGTCGAATATGAGCCGGGCGAGCAAGGAAGCGGTTTCACGGAGTTCTCCGGACAAAAGAACCCTCTGGGGCAAAGTCCACTGCAATGGATTTCGACCAGTCCTTCGGTCTCTCCAAAGGTTCCAGCTGGACATTTGTGTTTCAATCCGCTTTGACAATAGAAACCGGGTGGGCAAACTTCTTGGCCTGTTCTAAACCTTGTCGGGTCATTCCCATTTTCTTCGGATAACTCTCCACCGATACCGTAATGCCCGACTTCAATCGGCAATGGCTTCGTTGAGCCGAATGGGCAGTAGAAGTATGATTCGCCGCAAGCAGATTGATCCGCTCTAGTGGAGAGTGGGCCTGGGTGGCTCGGACAGAAGAATCCTGCGAGACATGGTTTACAATCCGAAAGATCGTTTGTTGCAGGAAATCCACCGAATGTCCCTCCGGGGCATGAGTATTTGATCCCATCGATGCAATAATAACCGAGTTCGCACTTTAACTGCATGTCATGAGTTGAATTTGGGCCAGCTTCATTGATGATACCAGTAGAAGATGCCGAGTAGTAACCCTTTTCGACGAGAACAGGCAAACCCGATCCTTGGGGGCAGTAGACGGTAGAATTGCCGCAAGGTGTTTGCCTTGACGACACACTTCCTCTTGGACAGAAGTATCCCGCTTCACAATGACCATTGCAATCATCAGTACTCAATCCAGATTGTGATCCATACATTCCTACAGGACACAGATGCCGTCGCCCATCACCAGGACAATAACTTCCTCTCGGACACAGCCTTTGAGCAGTCTTTTTGTCATTTGGTTCGCCTTCGTCGAGATAGAACCCCTTGCTGACGTATTTTGGTGCCGCACTCTGCTGTGGACAATACAGATTGGGCCCGCCGCAAGGATTTTGAGTTGCCTTCGTGCTAGCCTCGCCGCACCAATGACCCTCTTGACATGGCCCGCTACAGTCATTGCTTGTCTCGGAATGTTTATCGCCATATCTTCCTGCTGGACATTTATAACTGACTCCTTTGTAGCAAAAATAACCTGGTTCGCAAATTGATTCATCTGATTTAGTAAGTTGGCTCTGTGCGGGATAATGTTCGTCAGGCGGCTTTCCTATTCCTGTAATGTCAACGCATGACAAAGTCAAGACATCAAAGTACAACTCTTTGGAATGTTTCTCTGTCGCGGATTGAAAACAATCGCAAGTAATTTTTTGACCCGTGCTCTTTGCCTTCGGACCACATTTTCGGCACAGCGAGATATCGTCTCCGGGAACGTGCTTGAATGTTCCTTCAGGGCATGGCACGCATTTGCCCGAATCTCGTGATGTAGCGATTGCTGATACTGAAACGTCGACATTGGATTCTGTGCGATATCTGCCAGGCATACATGATTCACTTTCTGTGCTAGAATAATACCCTATTTGGACTCTTTGAGGAGTCGCTGATCCTTTTGCCCGTCAATAGGAAGAAATGCTGCTGGCACTTAGTGCGATGCAATCAATTTAGAGTGGTGCATGCGCATTCTTACCTTTTGGACAGAAGAGCTCTGTAGAACCACATGCGGTTTGCTTTGGACTCACTGAACCTCGAGGACAGTACCAACCTGCTTCGCACATCCCTTCACAGTTATCTTCGAATAGCCCTGCTTTACTACCGTAATGACCTTCGGGGCATTCTCTTAATACGCCGCCAGTGGCATAATGACCAACAGGCGCAATTCTTTGGCCTGTTTGTGTTGAGCCCTTGCCATCGGTTGATTCTCCTATAGAATAATATCCAGGGGCAACAATTTTTGGAGATGTCGAACCTCCCGGGCAAAAAAGCGATAATTTTCCACATTCCAATGGCTCAAACATGCCTTCGTCAGGACAGTAGTACCCAATAGGACACGGTCGTTTCAACCCATCAATGCAAAAGTTTCCAGGAGTGCACATTTTTTGATTAAATCTAGTTTCGTTGGTACCACCGACGGAATAATATCCCCTTTCAACGAGAGTTGGTTTATAACTTCCTAACGGGCAGAAAACATCCGGTCCACCACACGGGTGCTTAGAATATTTTCCATCGCAATAAAACCCTTCTTCGCAAAGATCGCATGGCTTTTGAGCGCTATCTTTGCAGCTGTAGCCCAACAATGGCACTGGTTCATTGTGCGCACCCTTTGCTAGATTTCTTGCAAAAAATACAAGGCCCAATATTAATGTATATGATTTCATCGTCGGGTTGTGTCGATGCATTCGACAGTGGGACATAAGAGGTGGTTTGAAATTTGAATTAGAATTAGTTTCTTCAAGTATCCACTCACCCAAAGGCTACTAATACGTCAAATCAATATGAGTAGTAGGTCTTGGATCGATGATCCGCACGAGAGGCGAACGCTTTCCGAGAAACTTCATTCAAAATATCGCGAGGACAAGCTTAAAAACGAAATTATTGCTGCAGACGTGGAGTTAGAAAAGATTGACAATGCTTGGAGTTTTGCATGCGACAAAGGCAAAACAAACGGGATAATCCAATTATGTTGGATGAATCTTGGCCGCGTATCTCCTAGTGTATATGCGTTTGAACGCAATTACTGCCAGCAACTAGTGCAACTTGCCCTTGATGGCATTGGCATAAAGTCATTGGAAGAAATTCCTCAGCATTGTCACAATTTGAAGCTGCTATCATTGGCGTCTAACGGATTAACGAACATAACGAACATTCACAAGCTAAAAAACCTCACGCGGCTGAATCTTCTCCGAAATTCTATTACTCATCTTCCACCACAAATAGGTGATCTGGTCGAACTACAGCAGCTAGATGTTGCTGACAACAATCTCGTTGAACTCCCAGTTGAGATTGGGAAGTTGGTCAAATTAAAGTACCTTAACATTGAATCCAATGAATTACAAAGTCTTCCGCGCAGTTTCAAAAATATGAGGTGCGACACTTTGATTTTGAACTGCAACAATTTCACTGTATTTCCTTCCTCTGTGTTGGGCATGACCTGCTTAAAGCAATTGTCAATGAATCGTAACAAGCTGAGATACCTCCCAAGTGACATTGGGAACTTCAATTGTCTCGAGGTAAGATTAGAGATGCTTAACCGGTGAAAGCAATCGTGAAAATTTTTCTTCTGAGCCTCTTTTCCTATTTTTCTATGATGCTATTAGAAACTACATATGAGTGGCAACTTCATTGATATTCTACCCGATAGCATCGTTGATGTACAGTTACTGCGATATCTTTGGCTGGACTTCAATAAAATCTCCTCTTTACCACCAAACTTCCATAGGTTGACAAAGTTGAGAGAATTGAAGTTAGAAGGAAATCCTGATTTAGTCTGTAAGTCGCAGAAAACCTTTTTTGATCAAGATAAGTAGCTTTGATCAAGAAAGAGCTTCACTCTTTTTCTTGTGTTAGATCCTCCAATCGAAAAGGTTGCAATGGGAACCAAGGCAGTGATGACTTGGAGCAGGAATCGCTTAGAAATGAGTAAGACATCGAAAGTTCGGCGAATTGTTCAAAGTGTCGAAGAGGTCTTAAATCAAGTTAAGCGCCACAGGATTGGTGGGATATTGCACGAGTCGGTGTTCGCTGTAGTAGACGAGGCGTTTCAATTCCCACCGGATGCATTTTGGAATATATTCATTCCGGGGCTTTCAGAAATATGGTCCAATAATACATCCAACGATGGCATCAAATCTTTTCCTTTCGAAAGACATGAAGTGGAGCAAGCATTGTTCGAGTTTAGGGATTCTGTTGGACCAATAGTCAAACGAGGTATTTCCTTTTGTGCTTTGTTAATTCATGGTTTTGAGGTTTAACACTAATTTCATTTTACCTTCGACCGGACGGAGAAGTTTCGGATGCAAAGTTCCGAAGATGCTCTTGTCTTCAATCGGGAAGAGGTGCTGTGTGCATTCCTCCTAAACGTGAGAATTCAGTGTATTGGAATCAATTGTAAGTGGTTACTTCTCACATTCATTTCATTATGTTGGTAGTTGGGTACATGTGCCAGAGACCGGCGCTATTGGTTCGTTCTAAGGTTGCATATGAGGAGAATATTCGCGAGAAAAGACGCCTTGCGGGAGAATCGAAGAGAATTTTTAATGCTGTGAATGCCGCAAAAGAAGAATCGATTACTTTTCTAGAGAGTGAAGATGGTATGTTGATGGTGCGAGAAGAAGCTGAGAAGCGCATCATTGAAATGGAAGCCTATGTGGAAGAAGAAGGATATAAAAACAGCTGTGGCAGGAACAAGTTGCAACCTGCAATTTTCTCGGCCGTCTTCGCTGGGGCAAAATCATCAGTCTCGAAGATAAAATCACAGTATGTTGGAATTGTTATTTTTTCTTGGTATGCACAATGCGTCGAAATGAAATCCATTCCTCAATCTCACTCGTTTCGGTAATCGTAACCGCAATTGTCTTCTGATATCTCAAATCGTTGCTCATTTCCAAAGGGTGCAAGGCGAGCGAAAGCAGAAGATTGTGCAAGTTGAAAAGGTTATCAAACGAGAGTATATTGACCATCGAGTTGCAAAAAACACCCGGAAAGTACTTGAAGATAATAGAAAAATTGTATGGATTCTTAAGAGTTGGATGGGGCTTGGCGTTGACGATGCATTTCGAGGCTGGCGCCAATGTGTAAAAAAATCCAAGCAAAGGAGACGACGAGAAGATAAATTAAAATTAAAACAACTGAGGCTTGATTATGAGGAAAGTGTCGCCAAATATGAGCAAAAAATGCTAGAAGTGAGTTCGTGTGAAATTTTTCATGAATCGTAATGTGTTCGACATGTAGGCACGATACTCAGATATCACTGTGTTACAATTTTGCATCCAAACGATCAGCACCGTAACTGGACTGAAATTTGGGATGAATTCAACGATGTTCCAGTTTGGGTCAACTCACTCACAGGAGTCTCTCAATATCAATTACCTAGACTACAGGATCCGCCTTTGCTACCGAATGTTCTCTTGGACCAAGATACTGGGGAAATGATGAGTCCACCTTCATCAATGGAAAATGAGGTTGATTCGAATAGTGATGAAGAATCCCAATACTCGGAGACCGGTGAACGCTTGTTTTCTGAGAAACCAGCGCCGCGTGGAAAAGAGGAGGAGTTTGAACTCGCAGCTGGTCGCGTTTTGGAAATACGTCGTCAACAGCTGAGGAGCCGATACTTTTAATGCTCTTTACATTGTTCAATTTAATAGGGATAAGAGCTCAACAAAACTGATGAGTCCCCATAACTAGTTTTTAGTCAGGAAACGTCGAACAAGATGTTACACGATCATTCCAATAAAACTCCAACGAAGAACTCTATTAGAAAAACTTGATATCCTCTGGACTGCCTCGTCTTGGGGCCGACTATTACCTAGATGTTCAGGTTCATGAGTTGATCACAAGTTTTTAGTAAATCAATGTAATCTGCAATTGACCGACCAAATAAAGGATAATTGCTGGTCGAAAGAGATTATCATCATGATCATCTGTAATTCAGGTAGCCATCATTAGAAAAACTTGATACCCCCTGGACTGCCTCGTCTTGGGGCCGACTATTACCTAGATGATTCAGGTTCATGAGTTGATCACAATTTTTTAGTAAATCAATGCAATCTGCAATTGACCGACCAAAAAAAGGATAATTGCTGGTTGGAAGAGATTATCACCATGATCATCTGTCATTCAGGTAGCCATCAAACGATATGTCACACCATCTCCATTCCCATCCAACTCCGGCGAAGTACTCAATCACAATTCTGAGCTACTTGAACAATACTTGTTCGCTAGGAATTGGTCGCGTCCGATCACACCCTTAAATATGAATGCAAATAATTCAATCTCCCATTGCTGAAATTCAAAATGACCCCGGGACTTTTGAACCAAGTTGGTGGGTAGATAGCTACATGCATTTGTTGCGATGACAAAAGTTGGATTTCAAAAGAGAGACGAGACAGCAAATTGCCCTATTTTATGACTTCAATTACCAATGAAAGACTAGTTTATTCTTGGCTGAACCACTAGTGATAAATTTTAGATCGTAAATAAATCACCGAATACCAACGTTCCTTCATACAAAATCTCTATCTGCTACACATTGATTACCAGACCTGCTATGACATTTTTTCTTTGACATAATAGTTCGTCACAAGTCATTGTTCTTGATGACCTGTGGAATTAAGTAGAAAAAAATTAATTTCAGGAACACAACAAACAATACCTCCAAAAATTGACTATTGCAAATAAAATCTGGAGCACTCACATCTGCAAACAACCGTTTAGTTCCCCAGGCCTTAGGCGGCACTGGTGCTTCTACGGCTGTTTCTTTCGTTTCAGGTTCTGGTTCATTCATATCCACAGGTACCGGCGCCGGAAGGACGCTCATGTCTCTTTCTGCATTGTTAGGCTTTGACGATGGTTCAGCAGATAGTGAAACTGTGACTTCGTCGTTGTCAGGAAATGGCCCTGGCAATATGGGCAAGTGTTTGCGTGGGCCGTCACCTGATGGTGGCGGGGTCGTGTCGTTAACTAGTGTAGAGGTGTTGCCTTCGGATTCAGCTTTCACGTCATTTATTTCATTCTTTTGCACGTCGCACCTGTTATCGATGATGCTGAGGTCGTGGAATTCACTAAGGATTTCTCTCTCCATTGCTTCAGTTTGTCTGGTAATACTGTCTACATCGTCATTGCCAACAACAGCGTTGTCTTCTTCTTTCGGAGTTTCTACTTCCTTTCCGCTCTTCTTTAACAAAGCATCTGCGTATCCCGAGAAGGCAGATTTCCCGATTGTACCGCCAAATGCTTTTTCTGCTCCGCCCAAACCAGGAAAGTCAGCTGGACTAAATATTTCCTTCTTTCCACCGTCGTCGTCACCTTCGTTTGTTCCTTCAGACGAGTTCGTCGCGTTTCTATTGTTATTGCTCTTATGATTCCTGATAGAAGATGATTGTCCCCCGAAACTCCGCTTATGTTGATCTCCGTAATCGCGCCCATCTTTCTTTCCTTTAACCCTGTTGTTCCCGTGAGAAGAGTTGTGTTGCGATGAGTTGTCATCATGATATTGATGGCCATGATAGTCATTACTTTTGCCCCGACGCTGGCCACCTTCACTATCAGACCCCTGGGGAAAATTCCCACTTCCCACTAAGTCTTGTTTTTGACTCTGGCTGTTTCTCTTTTTCTTGTTTCCGCGATCTTGTTTTTTCTTATGGCCACTTTCACTTGTCCCGCCACTGCCCCCACCGCCACCTCCTCTGCCACTCCCTGCACCATGGTGGCGCGGGGGGTGTCCGTGATGATGTCCATAACCATCTCCTCCTGCGCCATATTGTTGCATCCCGTGGTAGATGTATGGCATCGGTCCGCCAGGACCAGGGTAGCGCGGTGGAGGCGGGGGAGGAGCACCGGGTCCAAAGCGCAGACCCATAGGATTTGGAGGAAGAGCTGCGTAAGGCGGAAGGTGCTGCTGCCCGTGTTGTTGCATGTAGAAGGGGTACATTTGCTGCATTTGGGGATTGTAGTAAGGTGGGTACTGCTGACCAGGAGCAACTTGCATAGGGGGCACACCGTAATGTGGACCAGGAGGGTAGGGTGATCCTCCAGGAGGGATGTGGATGGGCATTGGTTGAAGTCCGGGTTGCGGGACGGGAAAACCCAGCGGCATATGTCCCATTATACTTCCATGCATGGGCATCGGTTGTTGCACCATTTGCGGTCCCCCCTGAATGGCACCATGACGGTTGCTATCTGCTTGAGAAGATACTGATGCCCCAGAAGCAGAAGCCACGGATGATACTTTTGAAGCAGGCAACTCACTTTTCAAAACTGCGCGGAAGGCCGCACCAGAGATTGTTTTGTCTTTACTATCAACAATGGCAGTTTTTGCGTCCGCTATGGATCCAAACGTGACAAGCCATATATTTCCGGGGCCGTCGTAAGACGCAGATACAGGTCTTACAGTCTCAGTTGTCATTGCCCCCAAAATCTCAATCGGGTTGCAATCTGGTGATAGATCCAACAGGGCAACGAAAACCAGTCCTTTCGCTATGGAAGGATTTGACTCCAATGAGTGTGAAGAAGGGCTTCCTGTCCTAGATGTAGGCTGACCATATGGCTGAGAAATGGAAACCCCACCATCCTGTGCAGAAGTTGGCATCATGCCCCTCTGTTGAGGAGGAATCTGCGTCGGCCCTTGCTGAAAGAGTG
>JACCDI011698393.1_pt1 | contig 10322 bp, 6 predicted proteins | sample 7442791 | NCBI WGS metagenome assembly JACCDI01 (sample SAMN15323434, study PRJNA562643) | freshwater metagenome | isolation source: river surface water | place: USA:Blue River Watershed | collected 2017-08-15
CCTCTCACCTAAATTCCAAGAAAGAAGAATCTCAACATCATCATGCTTCGGCCTCACACGAGAAATCAACTCCATAATCATTTTCGCACCCCCCAACTCATTCGCCCACGTCTTTTCAATCTGAATCAACAGTATCGTCTATTAACTTTCACAGCTTACTTTCTGAACACATCATCATCTTCTCGACATCGGGTGCACCCTCTCGCCGCGAAAAGCAACCTGAATGGGCAGTACTCCCGAGTCCATCGCACGAGGACTACATTATTGTCACATTGTTTATTATCTATTATCTCCCCTGTCCATGTACTAGGAAGCACAAGGTGAGAGCAAATTCGGCTCACCTGCTTGCCAGCCCACGCACCTCTGATCTTTTCCTTGCAGGGTATGCCATCTCATGATTGATGCTTCGAAGGGAGTCGAGATGAAGAAGCTGGGAGGTTTTGAAGCAACTTTTGCCACCAATCGTGGTAATGAATTTCATCTTCTTCCCAACTCGCGCCGCCGAAATTCAAGTTAGACTATGTCCGAGTGGGGGTCAGAATTTTTCTCATAGAGCTCATAAGTAACGAGGCATTTTGTTATTAACAATCTGGCATCATACTCAATTGAAGTCATTTGTGTAATTGGGTTGTTGGGGTCCTTTCGAAATTATCATTTTGTAATGAAGTTGATTTCTTAATTTTTTGAAACAAATTGCACTCACGACCGACTTATTTTTTGAATGTTCTTTTCATTGTAGAGTCGAATTTGGCTACCTTAGTCTTCACTATGAAAATGGCGTCAGCGTATTCATCTGAGAACGAGAGCGAAGACTCGGATATCCATGATCATTTAAATCCATCTAAATCTGATGCATTATGTTCCGCTCAGGCCAACACGAATATTCCCCCCCTTGCCGGAAGCGAATCAGACTCCAGCGACAACAATTCTGGTTGCGATGGCGAAAATGTCCCCGCCGTCATTCCACAACCTAGGGGGAAAACATTTCCTCCACGGGTAGCAGAAAACAGCTCTTCCGACGAAGACGACCCGGTGATTGAAGCACTGTCTATCGTAGTCTCCAACACACAGATAGTGCGACCGAATCCAGTAGCACCAAGGGGAAAAGAATTGCGCCTAACCAAAAAGGTAATGGGGGCAGATAGTAACAGCGAAGACGAGAATAATTTACCTATGGCGAAGAGGTTGAGGACTCCATCGAAGAAGGCTGCAGCGAATATTGCGACGAATACGAAGACTGCTGCTCCGAAGAAAAAGGCCTCCGCTTCGTCCAAGAAAAAGTCACCCTCGAAAATTGACGACTCAAAGACAACATCAAATACGAAATCCAAGCCGAAAACAGCCTCCGCAGGCTCCAAGAAAAGAAAGGATCCTCCTCTTCCGGCTCCATCTGACAGTGATTCTGACTCGGATGACGATGTCGTGGCCGCAGTTGTTGTTGAGGGTAGTGATTCTGAACAAGAAATATTGGCAGTGGCAGAACCAATCAAAAGCGACAAAAAGATCAAGTCCAAGGATGGAAAAATGCAGAAGGCCAAGTCGAAGGCATCATCATCTAAAGCCGAGGGTACCAAGTCTGCAAGAAAGAATCCAGGAACAAAATCTAAATCTACAGTGAGCTCATTATCTGTTTCCGAGGAACTTCCTCAACCCGCCCCAGAGAAAGCTGCCGCTGCAAAAATTGCTCGCGAGCAACTCCGAGAAAAAGTGGCCTATCTTCCTTTTGCAGCATCTGATACTCATATCGTGCGGAGTTTTGGCAGAGTCAATCCAGAATTCGGGATTTCGGCCTTGAATGCTTTGTATTCTAGTCCCCATACAATTTACCCCGTTGGATTTTCTTGTGATCGATTTGAATTTAGTCCTGTCCATGGGAGAATGATCAAAATACGATGTGATATCTTGGATGGAAAAGTGCTTAGGTTGCAGAGTGAGGCGTTGAAAAAGCAACAAGCGACGAAATCGCACGCTGGAAATGGAAAGACAGAGCCTCCATTGATAGACGAAGTTGTCAACACTATGAACATTAAATATGATGGAACTGAGAGTTTCGGCGATGGTCCGGTGTTTCGAATCGTTTGGGGGGAAGGAATCGAAGATGAAAAACTTCTCAAGCCTTCGTATTCTTTTGACCCTTATGCTGTTTTTACTCGTCCAGGTGAAGATGCAGACATCTCGACTGCCTATGTTTCCTCGGAAGGAGTAAAACTCGGCAGCCCAGAAGTAGGAATGCGAGTGATGGTACGATTCGACGAGGACAAATTGTACGAAGGCTCTATCACAAAGGCATCGAAGATAGAAACACAAAGCGGGAAACACACAGCAAACAAAAAATCATGGAACATATCAATTCTTTACGACGATGGCGTTTCTGAGGAGACAACGTTCCCTGATCCGGATATATATCTTCTGCCTCCAGGTGAGAATTACAGGGAACCATCTAGTTTCTTGCATTGCATTTTGCCCTCCATTGTTCATCCTGTTCTAAATGGTTCGTACTAATTAGGTTGTGCGCAATTGGAGCGAGGAAACGGCCAGGTCAAGGATATATGCAGGAAACCAGTTCACTCAGTCATAGCTAAAACTCCCTTGGAAGCCTGGGGCAAAACCCTCATATCGTTGGGTTTGATCGACGAGGTAATATATGAAGCTGCATTAAAATCTCTACAAAAATCCCGAGAAGATGGGTTGGCTGAGGCGCGAGAAAAAATTGATTTGGCGAACAGGATTCGGAGGGAGGCTAGGGCAAAAGAGAAGAATCGTCTGCCCAAAGGCAGTGGGCAAGAAGAAGACGAGAAAAAAGGCGATGACGAATTCGATGCGAAATCAAAATCTGAGACATCAGAAAACGAGAGTGATCCTCCATCATTACACGAGATAGAGCTGCGTATGAAATTGGAAGAGCTTGAGCAAGTTCTACTAGAGGCAAAAAGTCAATCTAAGGCTGCCTGCGAGAATCTCACCAGCTTGCGGATTTCAACATTGAGTCCGTTTGCATCCAACCCATTTCTTTGCACCGAAGAATCTCTTGCGCAAGAAATGAATTGGCTTTCTGCTGCTGTGAAGAAAGAACGGTCGAGAATGGGGTACACTGGGAATAGACGGAAGATTGTCACTCCGGCGTCAATTTTGGACAAATGTGATACTTTTTTCACTATCGAAACCGAAAAGCTCGTCGAAGGCTTACCGGGCAGTGAGTTCACACCATCTTATGTCTTCCACTCAAATCGGACCGCAGCGGCATCGAATTATGCTTGGGTTCATGAAGCGAAAGTCCGCCAACAGAATGAGCTAAACAAAAAGTTGGAAAAGGAGCGTAAGATTAAGGAAGATTCACAGGCGAAGGCGAAAGTGGAGAGGGAAAAGGAGCGAAAGCGAAAGCTGAGGCAAGAAGAATTAGATAAACGAAAGCGATTGAAGGAAGAAGAGGAGGAGTTGAAAAAGAAAGAACGTGCCGATAAGAGACTCTCGCAGCTTGGACTTCAGATGGACGAACGTATATGCAAGGAATCCTACAACATAAGGGAAAGAAGTATAGTAAATTTTGCTAGAAGCATGACCAAAGAGTTCAACAGACGCCGACGAGCAGCTGAGATAGTTGTGGCACACAAAGTCGATTCACCGTCGGTGAGCTCACTCTCGAACACATCGACATCTCTTTTTCCATTTCGAGAGATGCTACCTCCCTTGTCGCGGGAGTACGACGAGGATATCGTACGGTTGTGGGATTTCATCAATTCTTTCAAGGATGCATTTTATGGTAGTAATCCTGATTCATCACCACCATCGATTGACACACTTCAAAATGCAATCGATTGTTTGAATGACCCCAAAGATGATAGGCGTTACAATTCAGTTGAACTATTGAGCAATATAGCAATCAATCTTTGCAAAGTCATATCTCCGAGCCTCACGAAGTCGCTTGCGTCCGGTTCGCAAATCTTTAACGATGGAAACATCGTCAAAGGCTCTTCAGATGGTTCTAAAGAGGGTACAAATGTAGCACTGCCTGTGACAGAACACACTTGGCGCGAAATAGCCAGGATGGTCATTATTTTTGACGTCCTCCTTGATTTGGGTTATTCCAAGTTGGAGTCATCGAATATAATTAAAGGCGTTCGTAGCGGCGGTCACCCCAATTCAAAGGAAGCAAAACGGTTGAAAAAAGTGGAAGATTCTCCTCTTCTTATGATGTACCAGCAGCTTGACCACAAAGACGAATCGTTCGCGTCTCAGTACAGCCGTCGCATCGCGGTAGCCAATTTGAGTATTCCTTCTAGTCCAACATGCTCACCTTCCGATTGGAGATTTTATTTACACAACATCCAATCTCACACATCGAATTCTTCAAGTTTCATTGAAGACAATATAGTTAAATCCTTGGAAGTCCTTCGAAATTCGTCCAAGGAATTTGGGGACTCTGACAAATTGCAATTCTACAGTAATGACTTGGAAAAATGCTTGTCCATGCTCAAACAAGATGGGTCAGAAAAAGCCGGCGTAACCGAAATCACCGACATTGTCCAGAAAATCCTAAATTCCACCGCTCCAGACGATCCATCGTGGCTTTCTATACCAAACTCTAGAAATTCAATCTCAGGTTATGTGAGCAAGAACTCGTTTCAAAACCCTCCAAGACAGCGGATGGGGTTTCTTCAGTTGTACCAACTCTCGAGGGATAAGTACAAATCACTAGACCAATCACGAGAGGACTACATGGCCGCAGCCCTTCGATTGAAGGAAGAGCTAGAGAGGAAAAGTAACGACGGTACAAATGAAGACGACGACGACGACGACGACGACGACGATGAAGAGGGGGGTATTTCAGAGCGACACCATAATAATTCAGTCAAAGAAAATACAAAAGAAGAGAAATCAGACAGCAGAAACGGCTCAAATCCTTGTGCTTTCAATGCAGAGTCTAGGCAAGCAATAACCATTGACGAGAAACAATCAGAGCAAGAAGAAATACATTCACTTGGTGTAAAGAATGCGAGTTCTCCATCTGTCACATTGGACGAATCAAATCAAGCTGAGGAGAAACCGATTAATGATAAAACGGAGTCTGTAACAGACGAAGGAGCGAAGAATACTGCTGTGAATGAAGCAGAGGTTTGTGGCACCAAAACTGATTATGAATTTTGCGAAGATATAAATCACGCACCGGACCTTATTCGCAGATGCCTTGCAGTCATCCGGACTCTTTGTGCATCCAATTCATCGGATCCATTCATCTATCCAGTCGACCCACAGCTTTATCCAGGGTAAGTGTGTTGATGTCACACATGATCACTTATTTTTCCATTGACACATGTTCTACCATCCCATCATTTTTGAAGATATTATGAAGCCGTGATGGCGCCAACATCTTTATACGACATTGGGAGTTTCCTTCAAGAAGCTGGCAAGAGACTCAATGCAAAAGATCACACTCAAGAAATAGAGAACGTTGTCACTGAGGTGGGACGAAGAGTGCGAACCATCGTCCAAAACTCCCTTTGCTACAGCTCAGGTTACAACACAGTAAACTCTGCAGAGGAAATGATCCGTATATTCGAGCGTTTGTTCTTTGACTGGGTTTTGGCGCCTTCTAATCACAAACCTGCCCTAAAAGATTTGGACGATGACAGATGCATTGAGCATCACGAGTCTGATCTCACCTCTATGGTTTTACTCTGTGATGGATGCGAAGGGAAGTACAATATGTCCCGCTTGAAACCACCTCTATCAAAGGTTCCAAACGGCGATTGGTACTGTCCTCGATGTGTTTCGTGTAGGTGTTGGGGGTCAGTAGACCCACGAATCGGTAGACGAGTTTTGACAAGTTCCTTCTCGGGCACCGTTGAGTCATGTAAATTTATTTTCTCAGAAAATGGTGAAGCATCTCTTATTTATTCAGTCAAACCAGTGGATTCTGGTTTGACGGAGTATTGGACATTGGAAGACGTCGACAAATCAATTTTTGGTGAAACTGTCGAGCCAATATCTTGTCTGCAAGCATTGGCGGAAAGTCCAGGTTACGGTTTTGGTCGCGATTACGGAACGATTAGTAACGCGGTGCCTCTTGTTATGAACCCATTGGTTGGAGAGAGTGCTGCACAAGCATTTTTATCAAGCAGTACGTTTCGGGATACAGTTTCAAGTTGCATTTATTTGATGAATTCACCTGAAGAAATGAAGTCAGGAGAGTGGGTGACACTTTTATCATTGCTTGCCAGGAAGTGCTCAGCCTGTGATGCGATTCAAGAGCTATCAAGCTATCTCGAAAACAAAGCAGCTGGGCAGCACTCTAACAAAGTATCCGATTTTTACAAAACCCGAGGCGATAAAGATATTCCCGACTTATCGGACGACGAAAGTGCCTCGTCGGAAGATGGCATGAATGCCCTAACCGAACCCAATGAAAACGGACCTGAAGTAGGAAGCGAGTTCAATGCAAGTAATTCATCAAATGATAGCACGTCTTGTAAACAGAATTTAGTGGACGCGGAACTGATTATGAAAGGATCAAGCGGATATACTGAGGAGGGTATGAAAAGCATAGCCGCTTACCCCACTGCTGTGCAGGAGGAAATACTACGTAAGAATCGTGAAACTGCTTTCTTAACAAGGTCAAGGCGAGAGAAAAAACGAGAGGAAGCTCTGGTTGGCGTTTATGTCGAAAACAGGCTGAAATCTACAGCGGCTTCGTTCGAGGAAGACTTTCTCAGTCTGATCGTGAAAGCTTCCTTTGGCACACAACAAGATGGCCTCAATATATCATCTGTTCGTTGCAAGGAGTCGTGTCATTATTGCGGTCTCTCTGATGTCGCGCTTGGGGCACCTCTATGCCGTGTTCCAAGCGAAGATGAGTGGTTGGAGGAATTCACTCATGCTTCTCACGACCGGACCACATACATGGTTGCCGAAGTGAACGAATCTTCTTCAAAACAAGGGCATTCGAACAGCGAAGATGACAATGCTGAGGGTGGAAACGAAACTGATACATTTAAGAGGGTTCTCGCTGTAAGAGTGCGCGTTGACGGGAAGCTCATATCATCCGCAGCTGATACTATTGATAGTCCAGCGAAAAACTTTAATTCATCAATGCAGCATTTTCTTCCTAGGAACTCTCGTGGTTTTCAATCCGAACTCAACTTCAGGCACAAAAACAAGATGTCATTCTATTCTGGATCCATTACAGCTCACGAGGTATGCGCAGTGTCGGCTCATCGAAGTCGTAAGAGTAAATATCTTCTGGAAAGAAGACGATGGCATGAAGCAAACATCGGCCAAGAGTTGGCCATTTCTTGTGGAAAGTCCACTCCACTCGGGACTGACCTATACGGAAGAACTTATTGGGTTTTCAGTGCTGAGCCAAAGTCACTTTTTGTTTGCGGGACGAACACTTCCCGTCTGGAGAGAGAAGGAAAAGCATGGTACCGATTTCAAGAACCAGAGAAAATTGCTTCCATCATGGTCTGCCTTGGGAAAGAACCACCGTGCGACGTATTAAAAGTTATCTTTACAGAAGCTTACGAACTTGTCAGAAACAAGTCTTGGCGAAGTCTGTTGATGCTAAGATTTTATTCTTTACCCTCACACCAAAGGAAGACAATCCCGCCATCAAAACAATCAACATCCAAGACTTCCGGAGATGACGATTTTGGACCTGTAAGTTTCGCCAATGGTATATCACGCAACATGTCTTTTTTCCTTGCTCTAACTAGTTTTATATCTTTACAGCCATTCGTCGAGAACGAGAATGTTCTTGTAGAGTCTGCTAATGGTAGGATGTTGTGGGATGCTGTTGTCATCAAGGTTCACAGAAATATAAATTCAGAGATAGTCAATGGATACTTTGTGCACTACAAGAACTGGAGCAGTCGATTTGACCAATGGGTTCATCCCGAGAGAGTTGTGGAGCCGAGTAAAAATAACTTAATTGTTCAAGTGAGTGTCATATCAGTTAGTGGACTCTCTCTAACACATACGTATGCCTTACACTTAAATTCTATGTCGTCTTGTGCTCCTGCAGAAAGAGGTTCTTGAAGAATTTAGTCTCCATCAGCAGGTGAAGCCACATTCGCTAGAAGGGATGAATGCGATGAAGTTCTTGAATGCAAAAAATCGTGCAAATTCGGCTGTACCAGCATTTCCACCAGATATTTACGATTGTACGCACGTCAGGCCATCTGCGTCCCACGACGAAAAGTTGTTAGGAATATTGAAGGGGTCTTTGTTATTGATTGAAGCTGCGCTACCGTTTGGTTCACTTGTCCCCTCTGAGCTTGGATCATGGAATTCACATTCAGTGGCTATGTGGCGCTACATGGTGAAGCATTCGTTAGGCCCTGAGACTTTGATGAAGTGTGTCTTAGTACTGGAAGACGCGATCTCTCCAGAATGGCTTCTTCCTCAGGCAACTTACATGTTATCGGCGATGGCGAGACCATGGAGAGCTATTTGCGATGCGTCTCTTCCAGCCATAGCACTCCGGATCTCACTTCTTGACAGTGGCTTGTGCTATGGCACTGTAAAAGGTCGTCGAGGTTACCGGTCTTGAAAATATTGACGCTTCGATCAATTGTTAACGATAAACTACTACTTTGTCCACTGCTCCTATTCTCATTAAGAGAGATATAAGCTGACCGTATTTATCTATTTTACTTTTTGGAATGATCCACCGAGTACCAACTGGGTTGCCGCCTCTGCCCAACTGTTGCCATCAGTATCATTGTTTGGTGTAGAACCTCTCTCGAACAATTTATTATTAGCATCACCATTGAGATCAACTAGACTGCGATTGCCTAGCATATAGGCATAATCTCGAAAAGGGAGCCCGTATGCCTGACCGTTACAAGGCACGCGCCAAACAGCAGACGTTAGGAAAGCGGAGTACGACATGATATCTAGCCTTATAAAAAAAAATAATCGTGCTCACTCACCGGGTAGAAATGGTGAACGAAACTACGGATTGCAACAGGAATGTAGCTAATGGTGAATACATCTAGGGTGAACACCTCATTGAGAGCTGGGAGAAGATCTTCAGGGGCAACCTCCAACATGATGTCAATTGGGGGAACCACTGTATTTACTGCCACCAGTCTATCAGTCAAATATCGTGACAGTTCAGGAAGTAGCAGGTATTGCCTCCCAACGCTTCTATAATTTTGATTGAGCTTTCCCCGAGCGTTATCTCGATACGAAGGCCTAGAATAAGAGAAAGCCAAGATTAAAACGAATTAAACACAATTAAACTCCAATCAGTAAGGAATTCTCTTACCAGCCTTCCCACGACTCAAGGATAGCTTTCGTAATTGGTCTCAAGGTTCTAGGAGGACCTGATGCATATAATGTCACTCCATCTTCACCTAAATCATCTATCAGAGGGTAGAGTGGATCATATTCCGAAAACAGTCGAGGTATGGGATCCCATGGCTGATTGTACCCAAAAACTATGCTGTCAGGTAGGCCAAATGCCTCCAAAATGGATTTTTTTTCTTCGATTTGATCAGCGTTTTTCAGCATAAATACAGGAGGAGAGCCGTACGTAAACACGCGAACAAACTTTTGCTTCTGCTCAGATACAGCAGAAAGGAGCATATGATTGAACAGTCAAATTATCTACTTGCATAAAAACATCATGATATTCAACTGATGTAGCACCATCTTACCACAAAATCAGCTGATTTGCACACATAAAAAATCCAAACCGAAGATTTGAGAGCTTTGATGGTAAACACGCGACATGTAAGTCTTATAACAACTCACCTCCACGTGTATTCACCAACAGAGCCAATAACACTAAAGATAAAGAGCCCCCGATAGAATGTCCACACAGAATAATTTTGTGATCAGGGGCACTCAAATCAATAAAGTTCAGTAGTTCCGGCAACAGTTCGCGCGCAATCGAGAGCATCCCTTCATGAACAGAAACAAGCGCATTCTCATTTTTTCGTATAGGCACAGGAGTAGCTGTGCAGATAGTGTTTAATAAGCCGACTCGATCAACATTTTCATCCGACGCGTCGTAACCACGAAGGACGAAGGTTCTGATTAACGCAGGTTTTTGTGCCTTTGTCGTGTCACCTAAATTAGGCTCAAAATCGTGTTCGTATTGTAAACTATCAGTGACCATCCATGCAATCCCAGCAGTGACTCCCCGGGCCACTATTCCATGATTAAGACTGCGTACTATTGGGACAGTATTTTCATATATTGCACCAGATAAAGTTGCAAACTCACTGCCTTTCAAAATAGATTGCAATCTTTCACTATCAGGAATTTTTTTCACGGATGGGAATTTGGAGAAGAGTGGCTTTGCTAAAGGGTTGAGGCTA
>JACCDI010406523.1_pt1 | contig 10319 bp, 11 predicted proteins | sample 7442791 | NCBI WGS metagenome assembly JACCDI01 (sample SAMN15323434, study PRJNA562643) | freshwater metagenome | isolation source: river surface water | place: USA:Blue River Watershed | collected 2017-08-15
AAGAGTAAAATTGGAGGAGTACATACAAATTAGTCTATACATACATGTATAAATTAATGTAATGAAACATACTCTCACGTATCGTAGTACTGTGAAGGAGTAATACTCAATCCTCTGAATTTCTCGTACTTATGATCATTTTATACCATCTCTCAAGGCATGGAATAGTACTCCTTTCACCTAGTATGATGCCACACTAGAAGAATAAAAAAACACTAATTAAACCCTCGTGATGAATAACTAAGTCACGAGACATTTTGGTTGCCTGAGTATTTTTATCATGAAACCATTCTACTACACAAAAAAATATTTATATAGAGAAAATAATGACCGTCCAAGATATTGACCAACAGAGATGACTATCGCCTATAGCTCCTTAAAAAAATTACTATGAGCGTGAGTCTCGTTTCCACCAAGTGGAACAAGAAGGCAAAAAAAAAGAGCAACAAATTATAAATTCTAGCATACACTTTAGTCAGCATCAACTGAAGCAAGTTGGCCCAGACTTCTCCAATGTGATTACACAATAACAGTGGTACACACCCGCTAGCCAAGATACCAGGAATAATATGTGCAAATTCTTGTGTTGCATCCTCTGCTTCTGCAGAACTAAATATACGTTGTTTAAATGTAAAAGATTCAAATATTGTGCTGTGCTTGAGGGAATGCATTAGTTTGTTCTTGTTACAGTGATTCTGTTACCTTTTCTTTTCCTCCACTTCCTCATTTTGCAGGAAATCATTCTCAATCAAATACCATACACATTTGCAGCAAAATGATAGGTTCCTTGACACATCTTTTCCATTCTTCCACAAGAAAAGTTGCTTCACATGGAAGAAATTTACCTCAGTGCTGATTGATGGCACCTTCTTGCCAATTCCACCAATTATTTCTGTTGAGTTGAGCACCCCAAGGAGGGATATTTTCTAGTGCTGGAACATTGTCACCATCAACAATTCATCCTTTACTGCAAACTAATTTAATATCCTCATCTTGGTTTCCAGAAGCAAAATGGATGGGTTGATTTCTGTTTAGTCTTCATTGATCACCCCTGCTTCAGTTGCTTCTCCTTCATTAAAAATCTTCAGGATAAGATTTTACCAAAACATGGCAGCATTGAAAAGCTCAATGAATCTCTTCCTGGATTTATTGGAAGTGAAGAAGATGATAAGTTGACTGTTGGCATCGCCTCGCCATGGAGTCAATTTCAGTAGCAATATGAGTCTCTACTTTTTTGTGCAGCTCTGGGTTTCAGTGCAGCTTGGAGAAGAGGGCCCAGAACCATGATCCTTGGTGAAGAAAATGTCAATTAGACTGGTTTCTTGTCATTGTGGTGTTTTTTGTGGAAAAGAATGAATGATCATGGAGAAAATACTTGTAAGAACTCACATTGCCCCCATACAAAATAAAAATTCAAATATATTCCTCATCTATGATGCAAATTTTCCAATAGCTGTGAGCTTGTCATCTGTTTCCCTATTCTAGTCAACGGGTGCTATTGCAACCAATATGTTTTTGGCTTAACTATGCTATGAACAACAATGTGTTTCAATTAGATGTGTTCAAATCAAAATTTGAACAAACTTACAGGTGGTGGGAAAAATTACTCAAATCAGTAAAATTTACTAATTTTGGCACCATTACATAGAGTGGTACATTATAGGTTCTAAAATCACCCAAAAGACAGAAATCAGTACTGTGGTTGAATTTCAACAAATTCATATTACACTTTGGATATCTCTTAATGGTACAAAATATTGATGATTTCAGAAGTCCAAGAATGACCAAATGGTTATTATCATTTTTAATCAAAAATCCAAAAACCTAAGAGTCAAAATTTATAGATACTGACCAATATAAAATACTGAATGCTTGCACTTTCATGTCTTGCAAATTACTTGAGTGAATATTACCAGATCACATGGGAATGATCGTTGGAACATGACAAGTAAGCTTTTGATGGGAAATGAGTAAGGGATATTTTTAGATGGATCCAGTCATGAAAAAATATGCATCCTCTTTTCAACTGATGATGGCTAGCAGTTTTGTCTTGTGTTGGCAATTGATGGCTTAAATCATTGTGGATATTTACATTGCAATTCCTACAAAGATAACAACATAAAGTTATTGTACCAGTCATTTTACAGATTCCACAAAGGCACTACTTCAAATATAGTGCCTGAATAAGTGGTAACTATCAACATAATCCATTGAATCCAAATATTGACAATGCTGTGGGCAGTAGAAATTTATTCATTAAAATTTAGAATTCTGGATGGGTGATTTCTGGACCATAATATTTATAATTGATAAATTGAATGAATTCAAAAAATAAACTAACTATCTCCAAAATGGGTATCTACCCACATGATAACGTAGACATATATAAATTCAAGCAAGGAAATGAAGAGTTGTTGATAAACAACAAAGCTACAATCATCCACAAGGTAATTTAGCCCCTTTTTCAGGGAATCATGGCTAAGACTCTTTCATTTTTGCCATCTCATGTCCATGACAATTTCTCCCAGCCTACATTGTTGGGAGATTTTAAGGGAGTGAAGAGGAAGTCAAAGTCAGTACTAGGCCAGTAACAGACTATAATGGCATTCTTGAATTACTTCCACATATACTTAATCCTTACGATTAAAAAATACAAGCCATGATTTTCATTCAACTGTGACCAACAAAAGAGAAAAGGTATCATACAATATCAATTTGATCAATACTAAATTTTGATGGGCAGTTTTTAGCACTTATCATCCAAAAACAACCAATAACATGAGAACAACATAAAATTGATTGGAAAATAATCAATAGGTATTAGGTATCAATGTATCTAAGAAATTTCTACACTTCAATTTTTACTGACATGTTATAAATAAAAGATCATTCATTTTTAAAACCCAATGAAAAAGTTGTGGTACAAATCATGTCAAAGAAATTGTGCTACAGTGAGTAATAGGAGATGTTATTAAGTATGCATTATCATTTTCACAGGGAAGTTTCATGTCCAATGTTACATTTGATTTCAAACATGAATTGTTGGATCCAACTGGAAACTACAATGGAGATGGAGGCTAATTTAATTGAAGCTGAATGTGGTGTTTTATGAAGTAAATTATTTCTGAAAAAGATAGGCTTTGGGCAAACTTGGTTTACTTATTACAAAACTTGTCGCAGCTATATAAAATACAAAAGTTCAAGTTTTTATGATGTCATCACTTTCCTACTTACAATGATATGATGTGTGCATCAGATTGATTGTAAGCATTTGAAGTGATTCAATATTGATCTACTTTTAAAATTACTCTTTCTAATCTTCAAATTGAAGATATAAGTCTGCACAAACTTGTACCATTGTTTGAGTTGATGGACTTTTCATCCTTTTTCTTGAAGACCCTCCATCAGGACTGCTCTCAATCATCCCTTGAAGATTGAAGTTATTAATGGTAATGAATACACAAGTAACAACATGTCCCATCTTGTTATCACCATTATCTTTAGGATCTTGATGAGATAGACCCATGTTACACTGGTGCACTCCATAACATGATGTTTTCAATAGTTACAAACTGTTATTGCATGAAATGAATACATAAGAAACAACATGTTCCAGCTCTTTATCACCATTATCATGAGGATCTTGGTTAGACAGACTCATATTACACTGGTGCTTTCCATAGAATGATGTTTCCAATAGTTACAAAGTGAATAGCGTCAACAACAAACTTTTTTCCCAGTTTCTGACAAAACTGAGCAGGTTCTCACCATAAATGACACAACAGACCAAGTGGAATTTGTACTTTTATGCACCTCAAAGGTGATTGTGTGATTAAGCAATGATGTCACAGCAAAATTGTACTTGTCTTGATTTATCTATTTACACATGTAGTTGTCAAAAAAACGGGATAATATTGAATTTTGGTGCCAAAACACTTTCAACATGTTGTGGCTAAAAATGTAATAGTAGTTAACAATCACAGATTTTTGATATTTTTAATCTTAATTTTTCTTGAGTAATTTTATCTACTCTCATCTTCCTGTGATACAATATTGTTGTGGAATTCTGATTTTACTACTAACTGTGCTAAGACTCAGCACAGGTCTCAACGAATATATTGCTATAAATTCATGGACCTATATTTACAATTATTGTTTTCACAAAATGCTTGGTTCAAATGCACCAAAGTATATACTCTATGAATCCCTTATGTTGAGTCAGCTGACAACTGTCATGCATACATACAGTATAGTTTTCAGTCACATTTACATCAAATATTGTTCCTACAATAAATAAGTACTGGTTGTACTTAAGCCTAAGAGGGCTACCCCTATGACATAGTTATTTAGTCCAATTTGAATATTGAATTAATATTCATTGAATTTCAATATCCTGCAACGTTATGTGATTACCCTCAACCAAGTTATGCCACACAAACATCAGTTGTACAACAGTTTAATTTTGCTTTGCTGTTGCACCAGCTAAACTTAATTTAGTATGTTTGTATAGGTCAACATGTATGTAGGTGGTGAAAGAAGTGGTGGCAGTCTTGTTCAGGTGCTGCATGCAGCAACATACCAAAGTGTGTTTGGGGTAAAAGGATTTGTAGCTGGAATAATCAATATATTCCTATACCATAGCACAATATTTGCATACAATCTGAAAAAGATGGGATTACAGTGGATTAAAGCTACCTACTAAGTAGGAGGAATATGATTTGATCAGCATTCTCAAATGAAAATGTCTTTGCCTTGCTTCAATATGTTTTTGGTTTTTGTTCACCTTCTCATTGGGATCAAAAGTGTCATTGGTAAATGTTGTTACAACATCATCTTTTTCACTATCTGTAACCTTTACAGTTGAAAACATAGTATTGTACTAAGTATATACTTTGAATTTTTGAGTACACTCTCTTAGGCCATTGACCAATTATCCTGTTTCTATTAAATATAAAAGTGCCTTAATTGAATGACTTATTATGGTCTATGTAGGAATATCTTTTGTACCTTCCTTTGGATGTAGAGAGTTGCAGTAAATGCAGGAATGAGGTTTGGGGTACTTTAGGCTTTATTCTACTTGGGATTTGAAATGAAATAGTGAGGGATTAATATGGACAAAGGACAGGGTATGTTATATTAGAAAATTCATTTTTTTCATAAAAAACAATAGATCTTTTGTATCAAATGAGAAGGGAGTAAATAAATATATTTAGAAAATAGGCAAACTGTTTATTATATTTAATTCTAGAATTCACTTCAAGATCTAAAGAGAGCGCTCATCACACTACTAGGGGGCAAACATCTTATCCTTTTGTACAACCCCTTATTCAAAGCCATGGAAACTTATTAGTTCAAGTAGATGTGCCCAACATCTACATGAGTGAGTTCAATGGTTAGCTGCTTACTCTGAATTGGTTCCTAAGTTGTACATTACCAAAAATTGTTACCAGAATTTTGGTTGCAATTACCAGGTAATTGGTAATTACCCAATAATACCATGGTAACCATACATATTATGCAGCATGGACACAATATTTTTGGGCAGTAACTGAAATTTGTTGATGGTAACATGCAGTAACATAGATAAAATTTTCTTGTGTATGAATCCCAGCAATAGTTGCCTGCATATTTGCCTTTATGGTAGAAATCTTTGCCTGCTCCCTTTCAATGTTTTTCTTCATCTTTTTCCAACTCCTTTCAGCACCACCAATCCCAAGAACTTTTGAACAACCCTACAAGCAACCTGCCCAAAAACCTTGGTCAGCATGGAGCATGGAGTATCCTTCGTGCCAGAGATGGGCAGTGTGGACCTGTTTGCTGGTAGTAATCCAGTTATAATTTGCATAATAATATGGAGGTGGATGAGTACTAAACTTGCCTGTAATTGTTCAAAATGCAATATAATAATATTAGAGACTAAAGTAAAATAAGATAACATATAATACACACTCACCATATTTCTCCCAAAAAGTAGCACCCAGTGTTGCCTTCATGTTATCCCTCTCTGCTCCTACAATATGATTGGCAATACAAGTTATGAAAATTATTCTCTTGGCTGCTGCTTTATCCTCCAATGACGTATTTCATAAGACAAACTTTTGGACAACAGTGTGAGGTGACAATAAGCAAGACAACAAGTATCACTCATCAAGCAAGGCCTAATAACTCTCCAGTTCAAAAAGACATGACCTGTGAAAGACACTCCCTTAGAGTCTGCCACCTCCATCTCATCACTGTTTGGAACATCCTTGAACCATTCCTCATCACTTACCTCAAAGTTCTCAATGTCATTACCCTCCTCATCATCACTGTCATTTTCAGACTCAGACTCATCACAATTGTCATCCTTGATTTTAGTGGAGAGTTTTGTTCAAGCAACATTCTTCAGAGGCAGAGGAGAATCCAAGTCAATATCATCACCAAAATCATAATGGGTTGTGTCACCCATTATCTGTTGGATGTGCCATGGAATGGCAGCATACTTCAACTCAATCTTGGGAATATAGTCCTTCAAGATATGATAACATTGCAGGACATAGAATTTCAACAGATGCATACAAGGCTGCTTGGAATATACTAATTGGACAAGATGCATAACTACATAGAAGGCATTGCAAACAGCAAAGATGCAGTCAAAACACACTCATTTGACAGTACTACTGCAACGTTCCTGTGCCTCTTCAGCTTGAGGAAGGCTGAGGTCTTGCAACATGCCTGCAATATTGGCTTCAACATGAGGAACCTGATGGCAGCATAGATCAGACCTCCAGACCAACAAGATTTGAGTTGTATGTTGGATCAATCCAAAAAGGATGCTGCAAGTTGCATCCTGATTCTAAAGCAGAATCCACATGTGGTGGAATAATATCAGATCTGGTGTGCAGGAAGAGCCACAAAGTAACTTGCAAGCTGAAGAGCTTGGATTGTGCCTTCACAAGTTGAGCTGCTGACCCATGACCCACTGGCTGTTAAGGCAAAAATTACCCCAAATTACCCAAATCTCATTCCCCTGCTTCAAAGAACAGCATAACTGTATTTTTTTGGTAATTTACAGTAAGTTACAAAATTCTCATGATTCTAAATAATAATTTAGAACTTATTTTAGTTCCCTAGTTAGTTTTATTAGATGTCCATAGTTGATTGGATTTTTCATGCCATCTGTGCAAAGGCAAAAGGTTGTTTCAGATTTTTCAATTTCAGCTGAATATGCATGATGTGATGGTTTACTCAATTTGCATGTTCAATAGTGTTGTTTGCTTGTGGATTTTTCATTATTAGATTTTACCATATTTTGAATTGCAAATTGCTCATACAATGTACCAAAATACAGAGTTGATTCACTACCATTCTCCATAATGATTTCCTTTGGCCACAGCATCTGCTCATCCAGCATTTAGAAGCAGTTCTGGAAATTCTCCTCAAACATGTATTCAACACTTCACTAGTCACTTTGCCTTTCTCAGAGACTACTTCTGATGTTGGAATTCGTTCCACATCAAATCTGCCCATTATTGGATCTATCATTGGTACACACATGAAGTCAAGGTCATTACCATCATTTGCTTTAATGATTGATGAACTAATACAAACAATACATAGTATTCTCCAAGAAATGATTGCTGCTTCTTTCCAAGGGAGTTTAGATAATTGTCACCAGAGAATCACTGCCTCCTTAGGAGGGAGTGTACCATAAATGATATACATATCCTTGCTAATCTGGCATTAGTAATGTACCTGCTTTTGTATGGAGACACAACAGTCCTTCCAATACATTATAGCCCAAAAAATCTAGTTTGACAAGGATGTTGTAAGTACCATTGTACAGAACCTTGTTGTAAAGATTCAGGAATGACTAGAGAAGTTACTTATCTTTCATATTCACTGCAGCATACAAAACTACACATACACAACTACCATGGCAATATCATCAGCAGATGAAGGGAACCAAACCAACAATGATTAGTAGTTCTATTTCAGTGGCCAGTCACTGCTCATTTTGTTTGTAGTGCAGTTAGCTCTATGCAGAAAAAGATAATAGTGTAATTGTGGAAAGCTACGTCCACTCCTAAATGTTGCACACTTCATCAGTATGTATTCAAATAATTCATCAAGGTCTGGATACAGAAGCTTAATGTTAGCTGATACTACAGTGTTGTGTTTGTCTGTCCCAACAAATATATTAAATTTCCCTGGCTCTCTGGCTATATCAGTGAGGGGGCTTTTGCTCTGTTTTCCCTATATGTCTCAATAATATTGTAATAAAGCAATAATATACATAATGTACATGATACTTTGGAGGTTTTGTATTGCCTTGACATACTTTGTAAGTGGAAAATATCATTGTAATTACTGATATCCTAAGCACTTTGTTATAATTAGATTTAAACATTTTTAACCTTTGACCTCTGTCATATAAGATTTTGACTCAGTAAGTGATCAGTAAGGATGATTGGTATCTGGTACTTTGACTTCATGCAAATAGACCTGTACATATTCTAGTTGCTTCATTAAATCAGACATTTTCTTTTGAAAAATGTATTGGTATCCAGAAAAATTGTAGGTTGTTTTAAACAGCTGTACTTCCCCAATCTTTTATGAGTCATAATCAAGGCATATGTTATAATGTCATACATTAAGTAAGACAGTAGCATACTTAAATCCTTCAAGATTAATTAGAATAACCAAGATTATTCTTACAGGCTATCAATTACTTTTTTGTTTCTCATTTACTTTATAATCCATTATCTATTGTGTTCATCTATCTTGCTTGCTAATAATGTGTGAATGGCATTGCCACTGATTTCACTTCATCATTTTCATGTATACCCATATAGGTTTCAATTGATCTAAATCTTTTGTGAATGTTTCTAAATGTAATCTAGGGACAGGATATAGTTAAATGTACCATGTACCATACATATTGTTTTTGTTTAGCTCAAAGTCTAATGGGGGGAGTACCCCATGAACCTATCATTGACAAAAAATTCCTCAGCATACTAAGTAAATAGGTTCTGTAGATATTGTTGATCAGCAATTGATGTGATATGTTTAATGGTAGACGCTGCCACTGGTATATTAGCCTATTTGTAATTAGCTTATAGTATTTTGAGAATTTGATGAATTTTCCCTTTGGTAGAGCATGGCTCCATGTTAAAAATCATACTTGTATTGTGAATGGAAATACTCAATCCAGACTTCAGATTCATAGGTATTTCTATAACATCCCAAGCAATCATACAGTATTCAAATAATAATACATAGTTAAGTGTATGTTTAGTTTGATTCCAGTGGTTGCCAAAAGTTTTGGCAACATGTGAATTACATCCGCTGATATCCCCCAACCCATCCAGTAAAAAGAACAAAACTCGATCTACATGCATCTATTAGATTGTAGTCGATTGGATTTGGGTTTGGGTGAGGCATCAGTACTTTTTGATTTACAGGGTCCTTTGGGTATTGGCACTCACATAAGTGTGCTATCCCTCTATGAATTTAGTTGCACTCAATTTTTGGGATTCACTTTCAACCATCCTTGACCAAATAGAAGTGAATTGGTACATTGATAACAAATCATAAATACAATCAATACCAATAAATTTGACCTATTGATAGCTGCTTGTTCCCAATTGTTTTGTACCAATATTTCTTCATTTTGCTTGTTCATGTACTTTTTCAAATGACTCCCAAATAGTTCAAGCTTTGCTATTGAATTTGGACCTATTTTATAATCTGATATAATGTTGGAAGGATATATTTCAAGAATATTTGTAGTCTTTTACAGTGATGGACTGATTTCCCCCTGCTGCTTTAATTATCATGAAGCAACAATAGCATCTGATTTTGATACAGCTTCGATTTTGTCTTTGCTTCCAGTTGTACCACCATTACCTGTTTGATGAATACAACTTTTCTCAATGCTACTTTTGTGATAACTGGCATTAGAAACTTAAACTCCACACTTACAAAGACAGTCAGTCAAATTCATTGCATTGTCATTGAATATTTTCTGCACTATCCCTTTACGGTCCGGCGTCGTTGACTACCAAAATGAGTTGATAATGCCCACCTTTTTTACGTGCAATTTTGCCATTTTGTCAGTAAAAATATTAAAATCACACCCCTGTCCAAAATGAAGCAGAGTCTCTCCCCAACCTGATGAAACCAAACCAAAATGCACAAGTGGCTTCATTATACATGTAGTAAAAGGGTTTGGATGGTGGTTTGTTGAGATAGGCTTTATATTTTGATTTATTAACTACAGTCTGATGGATTGAAAAGTTGAAAAAAAGACTAAAAATAATTTAAGACGACCTCGTAAA
>JACCDI011288693.1_pt1 | contig 10319 bp, 11 predicted proteins | sample 7442791 | NCBI WGS metagenome assembly JACCDI01 (sample SAMN15323434, study PRJNA562643) | freshwater metagenome | isolation source: river surface water | place: USA:Blue River Watershed | collected 2017-08-15
ATCGCACCCCCCGATCAGCAGGGCACAGCCAAGGACGGCAATCTTGAGCGAGCGGGACGATAGCAAGAGCAGCTCCAATGCAATGTGGGGCGGACGGTTTGCCGAGGGACCCTCGGCGATCATGCGCGAGATAAATGCGTCGATCCCGTTCGACAAGGCGCTGTGGCGGCAAGACGTGGCGGCAAGCAAGGCCCATGTCGCGATGCTGGGCGCGCAAGGCATTGTCAGCGGTGAAGATGCTGCAGCCATTTCCGCCGGCCTCGATCAGGTCGCGGCCGAGTATGAAGCCAATGGCGTCCCGGAAAACTGGGACCTTGAAGACATCCACATGACCACGGAAAGCCGGCTGGCCGAACTGATCGGCCCGGCTGCAGGTCGCTTGCACACCGCGCGTAGCCGCAATGATCAGGTGGCAACCGACTTCAGGCTGTGGGTGCGCGATGCGCTGGATCAGGCCGATGCCGGCCTGAAGGCGCTGCAGATCGCACTTGTCACGCGCGCTGGCGAGCATGCGGAAAGCATCATGCCGGGCTTCACCCACCTCCAGACGGCCCAGCCGGTCACATTGGGCCATCACCTGATGGCCTATTACGAAATGGCCGCGCGCGACCGCTCGCGCCTGGCCGATGCGCGGGTGCGGATGAACCAGTCACCCTTGGGCGCGGCAGCCCTGGCCGGCACCGGGTTCCCGATCGACCGCCAGGCCACGGCCCGCGCGCTGGGCTTTACCGAGCCAACCCGCAACAGCCTCGATTCGGTCTCAGATCGCGATTTCGCGCTCGATTACCTGATGGCGGCCGCGCAGATCGCGCTGCACCTTTCGCGCCTGGCGGAAGAATTCATCATCTGGGCGAGCCAGCCCTTTGGCTTTGCCGCGCTGCCCGACGCCTTGTCGACCGGCAGCTCGATCATGCCGCAAAAGAAGAACCCGGATGCGGCTGAACTGGTGCGGGGCCATGCCGGACGGATCATCGGCAGCCTGACCAGCCTGATGATCACGATGAAGGGCCTGCCACTCGCCTATTCAAAGGACATGCAGGACGATAAGCCGCCGGTCTTCGAAGCCGCCGGTCTGCTGACCCTTTGCCTTGCGGCCATGGAGGGTATGGTTGCCGGCACCACATTCCGCACCGAACGGATGCGGGCGGCGGCGGAACTGGGCTATGCCACGGCGACCGATCTTGCCGATTGGCTGGTCCGCCAGGCCAATATTCCCTTTCGCGAGGCGCATCATATCACCGGTGCCGCGGTCAAGCTGGCGGAGAGCCGGGGCGTGGCGCTTGATGCCCTGCCGCTGGCCGACCTTCAGGCGATTGACGCGCGGATCGATCAACGGGTGTTTGCCGCCTTGTCAGTCGATGCCTCGGTTGCCTCGCGGGCCAGCTATGGCGGAACCGCGCCTGAACAGGTAAGGCAGCGTGTGGCCGAAGCGCGCGTGGCGCTGGGCCTGGAGTAACCGCAATGCGTGGCCGTGTCCTTCCCGCCGTCCTTTTGCTGGCACTTGGCGCCTGCGGACAGCAGGCGGACCTCAAACCCAAGGCTGGTCAGGACCTGCCGCCCGCGCCCTATGGCCGCGAGGATCGGCCCAAGGCCGAGGCGCTGCTGCAAACCTCGCCCCAGGCCGCCCCGGAACGCAGCGTTGAGTTGCGAAAACGATCGGAAGAACGTGCTGACGATCCTTTCGACCTGCCTCCTTCCGCCGAGTAAGAATTCATGGACCACTTTCAGATCATCAACGGCGAGCTGCACGCCGAACGCGTTCCGCTGAGCCGCATTGCCGAGGAAATCGGCACCCCAGTCTACGTCTATTCGCGCGCCACGCTGGAACGCCACGCCCGGGTCTTTAACGAGGCGCTGTCTGCCCTACCGAAGAAGCACGTTGCTTTCGCGATCAAGGCCAACCCGAACCTCGCCGTGCTGCGCGTGATGCAGCGCGAAGGGTTTGGCGCCGATGTCGTGTCGGGCGGGGAACTGGCCCGGGCGCTGGCAGCCGGGATGCCGGGCAAGGACATTGTCTTTTCCGGCGTTGGCAAGCTGGAGCGTGAAATGGTCCAGGGCCTTGATGCCGGGATCGGCCAGTTCAACATCGAGAGCGAGGAAGAGGGGATCGAGCTGGCTGCGGTGGCCGCTGCCCGTGGCCAGCGGGCGGCCTGCGCGCTGCGCGTCAATCCCGATGTCGATGCCCGGACGCACGAGAAGATTTCAACCGGCAAGGCCGAGAACAAGTTCGGCGTGCCGATTGACCGCGCCGCCGGTATCTATGCCCGTCTGGCTGCGCTTCCCGGTCTGGAAATGCGCGGTGTTGCGGTGCACATCGGCAGCCAGCTGCAGCACCTCCAGCCGCTTGAAGATGCCTTTATCAAGGTTGGCGCGTTGATTGCCGAACTGCGCGCTAATGGCCAGACCGTTACCCATGCCGACCTCGGTGGCGGGCTGGGCGTCCCCTATAAGGCGGGCGATGTCTTCCCAAGCCCCGCTGAATATGGCGCCATGGTGGCCCGGGTCTGCGGGGGCTGGGATGTCACGCTGATGTTTGAGCCGGGGCGCGTGATTGTTGGCAATGCGGGCCTGCTGCTGACCCGTGCGATCCGTGTCAAGCGCAGCTCCAACAACACACCCTTCGTGATCGTCGACGCGGCGATGAACGATCTGGCGCGTCCGGCAATGTACGGCGCGTGGCACGATTTCGAAGCAGTGAAGCCCACCGGCCAGCGAATGACGGCCCATATCGTCGGCCCAATTTGCGAAACCGGCGATACCTTTGCCATGGACCGTGAGATTGACGCGCTGGTCGCCGGTGACCTCGCCGTGTTCCGCACCGCCGGAGCCTATGGCGCGACCATGGCCTCGTCCTACAACAGCCGTGGCTTTGTCGCCGAAGTCATGGTCGATGGCGATCAGTATGCGGTCGTTGCCGACCGGATTGTCCCCGAGGCGATCTCCGCCGCCGAGCGTGTGCCGGCCTGGCTTGATTGATGCTGCATAGCCTGCCCCTGTTCCACCGCCTGGCTGGCCAGCCGGTGATCGTGCTGGGAGAGGGCGAGGCGGCCGAGGCCAAGCGCCACCTGCTGGAGCGGTCGGGAGCAGTCATTGTCGATGCCGGCAACGAACAAGCGCGGCTGGCTTTCGTGGCGCTCGACGAGCCTGAAGCAGCGGCGGATAACCTCAAGGCGCGCGGCCTGCTGGTCAACGTGGTCGATCGGCCGGACCTGTGCGATTTCACCACGCCCAGCCTGCTGGAGCGCGGTCCGGTGCTTGTCGCCGTGTCGACTGGCGGGGTTTCAGCGGGTCTCGCCAAGGCGCTGCGCTTGCGGCTGGAAGGCTTGCTGCCCACCACGCTGGGGGCATTGGCCGAGGCCTTGGGCGCGGCGCGTGATGCGATGAAGGCCCGTTGGCCTGATGGCAGGGAGCGCCGCCGGGTAATGGATGCTGCCCTTGCCGCGGGCGGTGCGCTGGATCCGCTGGCAGGCGGGTCGGATGTCGCAGCTTGGCTTGCGGGGGCTGAAACGGTGGCTGGCGGGGTGGCGGAAATCGTCTTGCGATCGGCCGACCCGGACGATCTGACCCTGCGCGAGGCCCGCTGGCTCGGTAGTGCCGATTGCGTGGCCTATGAGGCTGGTGTTCCCGGTGCGATCCTTGGCCGGTCCCGCGCCGATGCGCGGCAGGTCAGGCTCGATCCGGGGGCCGGAGTGGCGCACGAAGCCGGCCTAACCGTGATCATTCGGCTGGGATCAGCAACACCTTGATCTGCGCCAGGGCGATCGGCTTGCTCCGGTCATCCTGCCAGGCTTCGGCATTGACCAAGGCAACACGACGGCCCGCGCGGGTCACGGTACCCTTGGCATAGGTCACCTGCTCGGTCCCGCCCCGCATGAATTCCACCTGGATGTTGACCGGCTTCAGGCGCATCGTTTCGCCCCGGCGATCCAGTTCGGCCTGCAGCGCGGCAAAACCGGCCATCTCCATCAGGCCCGACATGGCGCCGCCATGCAGGAAGCCGGGCCGCCCGGCCACGCGGTTGGAATAGTCCACCTTCAACACCGGCTCGCCGGATTCGTCGTGGTCAATCTCGATGCCCAGCGCCTGGGCATAGGGTGGCAGGCTGTTCACAGGTATGATCCATGCGTGGCCATGAAGGTGCCGGTAACATGGGCCACCGGGTCAGCCGGATCGCCATCATGGGCGATGCCGCGAATGAACGAGATCGTCCGCGTCAGCTTGTAACATTCCCCCCGGCCGATGATCGTCTCGCCCGGCTTGGCCGCGCGCATGTAATCGACCCGCAGGTCCAGCGTGGCATGCGGCACGAACCGCTTGTTCAGCGTCCAGACACTCATCGAAGTGGCGTTGTCCATCAGGCTGATGATCGGCCCGGAAGCCAGCACGCCCTGGCCATCGATCCCGACCAACTCCTCACGCCAGGGCAGGGCCAGTTCCACCCAGTTGTCACCATGATCGTGGTAGCGGATGCCCAGCCAGCCGCCATGGCCGTGGCGCGTCATCATCCGCGAGGCGAGCGAGGGATCGAACTCCGTGCCGGGCGGCACGATGCTGGGCGGGGACTGGCTCATTGCCGCTTCTCTGCTGGTGCGGGCCGCCGATTACAATCTTTTAATTTCATCTTTCGGGCCTCTTTCGTCGACGTTGCGGCGGCAAGGCAAGTCCGCCTTGCGCCGAACTCAGGGGAAGAAAAATGAACCTGCCCAAGATCGATATTTCCAATCTGCCCGATCTCGATGTGCTGACCGGCGTGTTCGGCAGCCTAGCCCACCCTGCGCAGGGGCTGCAATCGAACGACACCTTTATCATGATGATGTCGTTCGTTTACGACGTGATCAAAGGCGTCCCATAAGGGAAATGTCCGGATGCTGATCGGACCGGAACTGATGGCGCTGCGGGGAGACGATACCCCGCAGCGCCGGATCCAGCAGCGGCTGCTTGATCAGTCGGCGGCATGGCGCGAAGTCGGCCCTGGTGCCGAGCTAGAGGCAGAACTGCCCCGCTTCGCCAGTGGTGCAGCGCTGGAATCGCTCCCGGCCTTGCACGCGCTGTTCACGCCAGGCCATTGCGCCGCTGCCGCCTTGGTTGACGGCCTGACCGACTGGCTGCTTGCCGAGCTGGAGCGCGACCCGCTTGGCCAGGTCCCAATGCGCCACCAATGCGATAGGACCTTGGCAACGCTGGTGCTGGTGCGCTGCCAGGGCGCAAGTCTGGCGCTGCAGGCAATCGACGGCGCCGGGCTCGCGCTCAAGCCCCCAGCCCAGTCAGTAACCTTTGCCGGCAATGAGAGCTGGGACCACGTTCTTGCCGGAAGCGCAGAGACCGAACTGGTGCGCATTGCCGGACAGCGTCCGGGCGGCGTGGATCTGGATCGAACCGTCTCGGCACTTGGACCAGGAGGCATTCTATACCGCAACGGGCGCCACACTGCGCAGATTTTCAAGCGTGTGTCGGGAATCCTGGTCTTGTTGAAGCTGAACAGGCTTGATCATGACGATGCACCCAGCTGCGAATATGCGCTCGACGATGGGCGGCTGCTGCATCAGGCGGCCGGTCATCCGCGCGACAGTCGGCTGGAACTGGCCGTTGCCTTGCTGGGCCGGATGGGCCGGGCCGATGCTGCCCCAATGTTGGCGGCGATGGCCGAGGAAGTCGGCTCCCCCCACCTGCGCTGGCAGGCTCTGCGCGAATGCCTGGCGCTGGACAGCCGCGCCGGGTTCTTGGCCCTCTCAGCGATCGCCAAGCGCAGCGATGATCCGCTGGCGGCACCGGCCGGTGCTCTGCGGGCGCAATTGCTTGAGACCTATCCCCAGCTTGCCGAGGTGCCGCTATGCCCTGCCTGATCGAACTGGCCGATACCGAAGTCGCCAGCCTTGCCGAGGCCTGCGACGCGCTGACCGCCAAGGGGGTCGATTTCGATGACCCGGAATGCCTCGAACACGCCGCGCTATGGCTGCGGCGGCTGGGTAATGACCGGCAGTTTCTGGGCGATGTGCTGGTGGCCGAATTGGCCCAGCGCCACCGCGAGGACGTGCTCGATAATGCCTATGGCCCCCAGGTGGTGATGCTGGCGCCGCCTAACGGCACCTTCTTCATTCGGGCCAACCTCTGGCCGTCGAGCGATGAGCACATGCTGCGCGCCTCGGGCGGTACCTCGTTCTCCTATGGCCTGCCGCATGACCACAATTTCAGCTTCCTGACTCTAGGCTATTTTGGCCCGGGTTATTGGAGCGATTACTACGACTACGATTACGAGGCGGTGATCGGCTATCACGATGAGCCGGTGCCAAGCCTGCGCTTCGTCGAACGCGCCCGGCTAGAGGAGGGCAAGCTGATGCTCTACCGCGCCCACCGCGATGTCCACGCGCAACACCCGGCTGACTCGCTCTCGGTCTCGCTCAACATCATGCAGACGCTCGGCGCCCAGGGCTGGCTTGACCAGTACCGCTTCGACCTTGACCGGCAGCGGGTCGGGGCCATCGTTTCGGGCGGATCGAGCGAGGCCTTCATGCGGATTGCAGTCGGGATGGGCGGGGCGGAAGCACTGGACCTTGCCGATCGTTTCGCCCACCGCCACCCCAGCGACCGGATGCGCCTGCTCTGCTGGGATGCCTTGGCTGGCACGACGACCGATGCAAGCGGGCGCGATGCCTTGTGGCGCAGGGCCGAGCAGGCTGGCAGTCGGCTCGTCGCCATGGAGGCGAAGGCCCGGCGTGCGGAGCTGGCCGGCTAGGCGAATCCGCCGGCCAGAGCGTCGATCGCGGCCTGCAGGATCACCGCCGCGGCAGCCGCGTCGATCCGGCCCACTCGCTTGGCCCGGCTCATGTCCTGGGCAATCAGCGCGCTTTCCGCACTGGCGGTGGACCAGCGCTCATCCCACAGCAGCACGGGCAGGCTCAACGCCTCGGCGACATTGCGGGCATAGGCCCGGCTCGATTGGCTGCGCGGCCCCTCGCTACCGTCCATGTTGAGCGGCAGGCCGATGACCACACCGGTGATGCCGCGCTCGGCCACCAGCGCTGCCAGCGCCTGACGGTCTGCCCCGAACTTGCCGCGCTTCAGCGTCTTGCCCGGTGACGCAAAGCGCCAGCCGGCATCGCAAAAGGCCGTGCCGATGGTCTGGGTGCCAAGGTCAAGCCCGAGCAAAGACCCGCCAACCGGCAAGGCAGCGCGGAACTCGGCCGCAAAGGTGGTTACTAGCGCGGCCGCCATGCCTCGGCCCGGCGCACGAAATCGGCGCGAAGGTTGGCCCAGAACAGGGGCACGTCATAGACGTGGTAGTTACCCTCGGGCAGCACGAAGGGGCCCATCTCTGGTCCGGCACCGATCCGCAGGATCCCTTGCCCATCGCAACGGGCACCAACCATACCGGGCTTGATCGCTCCATTCTGCAAGCGGGTGTCCGGCACCATGGTGCCGATGTTAGCCTTGGCCGGTGCCTCACCCCCCGCGATGCCTGTCAGCGGGTTGGAACAGAGGTAGCTGGGCGCCGCGCCCCTTGCGCCGCGCTTGCCTGCGAAGCGCTGATAGGCCGCGATCATCATCCCGGCATCGCCGTCATTCGTATAGCTGAGCCATGAGATGACGCAGCCGGTCTGGTCGGGGCTGAAGCAGGCGGGGAAGCCCATGACCGGCAGATGGGTTGATTGATCGACCAGCCAGCCAATCGGATAGGCGGCAACCAGCCGGTTGGCGAGCGGCGTTCCCTTGACCTTGTCGGCCAGCAATCGCTTGAGGTGGTAGCCGCCCTGGCTATGGCCGGCGATCACGAAGGGGCTGCCCGCCGGAATGCTGGCAATGAATTGGTCAAAGGCTGCTGAAACGTCAGCGTAGGCCAGGTCCAGCGCCTGTTGCGCTTCGGGCTTGTCGCTCACAAAGGCCCCGAAAGTCGCCTGGCGGTACCGCGGCGCCCAGACCTGGTCAGACACGTTGAACGGCGTTGCCGCCGCGCGGATCATCATCCCGGCAATGCGGTTTGCGTCACTGTCATCCAGCGGCGCGTTCCAGTGGGCTCGCTTGAGGTAGCTGGTCGGGTGAATGAAGAAGACCGGAACGTTCAGCTTCTTGTCTTCAGCCTTGAAGCCAGTCGGCAACCACTGTGCCGGGCCAGGCTCTTTCAGGTCGGGCCGGGCCAGCCACAAGGCGGGATCAGCATAGGCTGTGCTTGGCTTGGCCGCTTGCTGCTCAAAGGCGGCTGAGGGTGTAAAGGCGGCGCGAGTCAGCTGTTCTGGATAGAAGCCCAGCGCCAGTCGCCCGGCAATGAACAGGACGATCAGCGTGGCGATGACGTAGAGAAACTTCCGAGCCATTGTTTAGACCTTGTTCGCGGCTTCGGAGCGGTCATTGCGTTCCGACTGGCGCTCCAGCGCAACCTTTAGCATCGCGACCAGCGGGTCAGCCAGCATCAGGCCGATGAGGCCGAACAAGGCCCCCATGATCAGCTGGGCGCCAAGGACCAGCGCCGGGGCGAGATCGGCGGTCTTCTTGGCGATCATCGGCACGATGATGTTGCCGTCCACTGTCTGGACCACGACATAGACGATGATGCAGTAGACCCCCATTTCCCAGCCGCCTGAAAAACCGACCAGGACCATCAGCAGGCCGGAAATCGGCGCACCGATGTTGGGCAGGAATGCAAGCAGGCCGGTCAGCAGGCCCAGCAGACCGGCCATCGGTACACCGTAAATCGCCAGCATCAGCCAGGTCCCGACCCCTTCAACCGCCATGCCGACAAGGCGGCCGAACATCAGCATACGCAAGGTCTTGCCCATCTGCGCTGCGGTTACATCGAAAGAGTCGCGCTCTTCCCGCGGCAGCATCCAGGCGAAACCGCGTCGATACAGCTGCGGCTCCGCAGCGAAATAGATGCCCATGACCACGATCAGGAAGGCGGTGGTCAGGCCACCGATCACGCCACCGACCGCGGAAGTGACCTGGCGGACGCCGCCGATCGCCTGCTCGATCAGCGCTTGAACATTGCCAGTATTGATCCGGAAGCCATTGGTTTCCAGCCAGGCGGCAGCTTTCAAGGCCTGGGCCTGGACGATTGCGGGCAGTTCAGAGGCCTGGGCGGCGATCTGGCTACCGGCAAACATGACTGTCCAGGTCAGAAAGCCGACGGCGAACAGCAGGACCAGCGTTACCCGGATCGCGCGGTTGACCGGCAGTACCCGGCCGAGCAATCGTGCACCGCCGTCGATCATGGCGGCAAAGACCATCCCGCCGAAGATGACCAGCAGGGGTTGCGCCAGCAGGACAGCCAGCGCCGCCAGACCGACCATCCCGATCCAGACAAAGGCCCGCTTGGCTTCATGGCGCAGCAGCGGATCGGAAATGTCGGTCGGTCCCACCGCCGCCGGTGCCGCCGAGACCGGCTTGCGCGGGCGGCGGCTTTTGACCGGGATTTCGCTGGTGCCGTCAGTCATGGTGACCTTGATCTCCGGTTACTTGCCTTGCGGCACGTGAACGGGCCGCAGGCTGCGCCAGGCGCGGTCACCCCGCAGTGCTCCCCACCAGCTGAGCGGGTTCAAGCTTTCGCTGCCATTGAGGCTGAAGGTGGTGAATTCGGCGCGGCCGCCAATGTCATAGAGCGGGACCGGACCGCCCAGGCCATTTTCCCACAGCGCGGCACGGCTGTCGGCCGAGTGGTCGCGGTTGTCGCCCATCAGGAAAACGTGACCGTCAGGTACGGTGATCTCGTCCATGTTGTCCAGGCTCTGCTGCATGTGGTCGATCACGATGTAGCTGGCGCCGTTGGGCAGCGTTTCACGGAAGGCGGGGATTTCGTAAACCACCCGGCCAGAGGGGAGACGGACCTTATAGTTTTCGAAATAGCTATAGCAGGGGCTGCCATCGCAGGTCAGTTCCGGGTCTTCCGGCAGCTGGATTGATGGTTCGATCGCGCGCGGCACCGGCTTCCCGTTCAGGATGACGATGCCGTCCCTCACCGCAATCCGATCGCCCGGTCGGCCAATCACCCGCTTGATCAGGTCTTCCTCGCGGTTCGCGGGAACAACGATTACGATGTCGCCATAGTCCGGGGTTCCGCCCAGTACGCGCCACGTGCCGCGCGGCAGCAGGTGGAAGCTGACCGACGACCAGTTGAAACCGTAAGGAAACTTCGAGACGACCAACCGGTCCCCCACCAGCAGGTTGGGCATCATCGAGATCGACGGGATGTAGAATGGCTTGGCCACGAAACTGTGGAAGGCCAGGACCGCCAGCAGCATCAGCGCCAGGCTTTTGATCTCGGCGAACCAGTTGACCTTTTCGGGCTCTCCGGCGCCAGCGGGGGCGGGGGTGTTCTGTTCAGTCATGGG
>JACCDI010676095.1_pt1 | contig 10315 bp, 7 predicted proteins | sample 7442791 | NCBI WGS metagenome assembly JACCDI01 (sample SAMN15323434, study PRJNA562643) | freshwater metagenome | isolation source: river surface water | place: USA:Blue River Watershed | collected 2017-08-15
CAGAGGAGCGTTCTGCTCAACCGTATAGGTCCCGGCGGTGGTGTCCAGGGTCAAGGTCATCACCGTGGTCTCACCCTGCTCAATGAACAGCTGGTTGCCGTCGACCACGTAGGTGAAGCCATCTGGAGAACCCGTGGTGAGCCAAGTTATCGATCCACCATCGGCACCGTAGCTGTAGCCTAGAGTACCAGTTGCATTTTCTGTATCGGGGGAAAGGTCTCCAACCCCGTTCGGATTACCACCCGCCAGGGCGTCATCATCAAAGATGACCATCAGGTTCTCAGAGACGGTGGGCGTGTCGTCGTTCACCGTGATGGCCAACTGGCCTGCAGCGGTATCACCATCACCGTCCGTCACCTGGTAGGTCACGCTGAAGTTCTGGTTGTTTTCGTTAAGACCTTCTGGGTGCATCAACGGAGCGTTCTGCTCCACCAAATAGGCTCCGGTGGTAGTGTTCAGGGTCAGGGTCATCACCGTGGTCTCACCCTGCTCAATGAACAGCTGGTTGCCATCGACCACGTAGGAAAAGCCGTCGGGTGCGCCGGAGTCCAGCCAGGTCATGGAGCCACCGTCGGCACCGTAGCTGTAGCCCAGGGTGCCAGTAACGTTCTGCACATCGGGATTCACATCACCATCACCTCCGGCTATGCCTCCCGCTAATGCATCATCATCGAGTTGAACCACCAGATTCTCGTCAGCGCTGGGTGCTGCATCCTCAAAACGAACTGCAGAGCCGATATCCAGCGTAGTGCTTTCGGACTCTCCCCAGCTGAAATACCCTAAATCAAATGAGGAACTCAAATACGGGTTGGCATTGCCTGGATTTTCAATCAGCACCCGGTTATGGACGGCTACGGTATCAAACGCGATCAAATGTCCCGCGGTGATACCCGAGACCGTTGCGGAACCTCCGGAGAAACTGATGCTAATCGAGGCACTGTTCACTGAGCCATTTGAGTCTTCCAGCACATTGTGCTGGGCATCCATGACCACCACGCGAGTGATGCCGACGGCCGTGTCATTTGTCAGCAGACCATCAACAAACTGAACCCCCGGTTCATAGCCAGTCAACAGCGCTGTGATTTTGACGGTAGCGGCCTTCACAGGTTGCAATTGACTCACACCCACAATCGCGTGCGTGGACTCCTTCAAGCCGTCAAATTGAATATTGGCTTCAACATCTGCCTCCGTCGGACTGAGTTGCAAGCTGGTGTAGTCATCATGGGCACCCGTGACATAGGTGATGACCAACCCCTCACCTCCTTGCGTCACGCCTCCAGACTTATTCACACCGGGGCCATCAACCATCTGGTTGTTGGTGCCGATGGCGAGGTGTTCGTATGCTTGGCTGGAGTTGACCGTATCGCCTTGGTTGAGGCTGATGCCCTGCGACTGATTGGCTGGATGAACACCTGAGACGACCACTGCCTCGTCATGATTGCCCAGCATCAAAAACAGATTCTGTCCTGACGGCCCGGAGACGAGCATGTTGCTGCCGCCGGAGGTTTCTGCCGTGACAAACAATTTCCCCGCCAGATTCACGGCTTCATCAGCCATGTTAGCGTGAGGGTGCTGCAAGGGTTGATACAAGACGGTCCAGACATCCGCGGCATGCAAATCTGGTCCCGTAGGACTCAAATAAACAGCCATGACCACCTGACCCGTATCGGTCTTGCCCAACACCAGATTCGGATCTTGTGTATCAGTAAAAAGAAAGATAGACTGTCCCGAGAGAGTTAGCAAGCCACTGTCTTCACCGTTCAGAGCTTGACCTGCCGCATTGGTGAGTGTCAACGATTGAACTGCAGCACTCGAATCCATTTCCACCAGGGGTTGGCCCGTCACGCCATCAAACCCACTGCGTGCCGACTCCATCGGCGATTCACCCACCAGGACAGACAACCGATCCGCCATGGCAGTAGGCCAATTGCTGGCGGCGATATCGTTGTCATTGGAATCACCGACAACAGGGGTGGTCAGCGCATTTTGAATTTCACTGGATTCATCCAGCGTCACCTCTGCCCCCGTCAAGACGATCGATACCTGACTGGACAGCATGTCGCCAAAATAATCCTGGTCTTGCGACGATAACAACGAAAAGCTGTCATCACCATCGGGAATTTTTTCGTCTTTCACAGAGTCTCTGGGCTCGTCAGGAAGCATGCGTCTAGCCGGTCGTTCGTATGACTGTGCCACCTCTTCCTCCTGCAACCTGGTGGTCTCAGCACGAGAAATGCCTGGGCGGTCGAATTGCAATTTATGGACTTGGGTTAACAGGACGTCATCTTCAATTTCCTGCTGCTGCGACGATGTACGGATCAAATCGCCGTTCTTTTTGGGGGTGTTTTTCGTGCTCATGGATTTCCTCTAGGGGATAAAGTGGGTTGAACTGGAGTTGCATGAACTGTTGCAATAGCGAAACAGCTTGGAAGGGATATTCAGGCATACCCACCCTGCACATCTATCTATCCTTGGATCTGTTTTCCCCACATCTGTCGGTTTCAGTGTTCGCTGTGCGATCAGACAAAAAATCTCGGGATGCGCACTATCCTCAACCAGTGAAATCGATAGGCCTATCGTCAACCATGATGTTGCTTATGTACGCATGCGAGACACGCGACATAGTCTTCGTTGTGAGGCGAACAGATGCCCTGCTGATAACCGTTGGCTCAAAGCCTGCACACAAGTAACAGGCATGTCCCCCAACACGCGATTCACAAATGAACTTGGAACAGGATGTTCCCCAAGTTACAGTTGCCGAGCGCAATGGCTATAAGATGCTTGCCCACAATGGCACTGGTCACTCTGTGCCGCAACCCAAGGAACGAAACATGAAAATACTGGTGCTAGGTGCCGGTGGCATTGGCGGAATGGTGGGCGGCCGGCTGGCACAGCACGGCGGCGATGTCACCTTTCTCGTGCGTGAACGACGCAAGGCACAACTGGACCGTGACGGACTCTGCATCGAAAGCCCGCAGGGGGATGCCACCTTGCAAGTCCAGTCGATCCTGCAGGCGGATGCATCCTCCACACCCGACCTGGTGCTGCTGACCTGCAAAGCTTACGACCTCAGCGGTGCCATCGAGGCCATCCGACCCGCCATGGGACCAAGCACCGCTGTGCTGCCCTTGCTCAATGGCATTGCGCACATGGATCGACTCAACCGGGAGTTTGGGCAGGCGCGTGTGCTGGGTGGCACCATCCGCATGCAAGCCACGTTGACTCCCTCCGGCACCATCCGTCAACTCAACGACTGGCAGACTCTGACGTTCGGCGAACAGGATGGTCAGACAACGGACCGCCTCCAAGCGTTTCGCTCCGCGCTGCAACGCACCGGCATTGAAGCCAAACTGTCCACTTCAATCATGCGTGAGTTGTGGATGAAGTTGGTCCACCTGGCGACCGTCGCCAGCGGCACCTGCCTGATGCGTGCCAATATCGGCGAGATTGCCAGAACCCCTGAGGGCACGCAGTTGCTCAACAGGCTGCTGCAACTCAATGCAGACATCGCTAGCCATGCGGGTTATATGCCGGACGACGCCTTTTTAGAAGGCTACCGCAAGCTGTTTGCCACACGCGACGCCACCTACGAAGCCTCCATGCTGCGCGACCTGGAAAAAGGCGGCCAAGTGGAAGCCGAGCAGATCGTCGGCTACATGCTGGAGCAATGCCGCGCGGCTGGCAAAGACGATGCATTGCTCCTGGCGGCCTATACCCATCTGAAGGCTTATGAACAGCGGCGTGATGCTGGGCGGCTACCCAAGCAGTGAAGTGAAGGCGTAGTTCATAGTGCCTTGAACGCCACCGCCGCTATGACGGTAGGCGGCAGTGCGGCCAATAGCAATTTGCCCGCATGGACAACGCCTTCATCAAACTTGCCCTTGAGGATGGCCACCCCAGCTGGATTGGGCGCGTTTGCAATCACGGTGAGACCTCCCCCAGTCACCGCACCGGCCACGATCGCCACCTTGAACTCAGGCTCCAATCCTGGTACCTGCGAGGCCAGGTAGGTCAAGGCAGCGTTGTCTGTGAAGGCCGTCAGCACAGAAGCACCATAGAAAACCGCATCCGCGCTGAGCCCCATGAGCAGCGGCTGAAGCCACCAAGACTGCTGTCCACCCAGCACCACCAGACCCGCGAGAAAAAAAGCAACCAACAAGGCTTCGCGAAGAATCAGGCGGTCTTGATGCACCGCATAGGCGTTGGCGTAGCCGATGAAAAACAGCAACAGGCCCATGAACACCACAGGGTGGTGCGCGAAAAGAACAACGCCAAGGAGGAAACACAGGTGAATCACCACCACAACCGGAGGAACCGTCATGCGGGCCACGGTGGGCTTGCCCAGGACAAGTAACTCTCGCCTCATGATGAGTGTCACCAGGGTAGCGTTAAAACAGACCGCAATAGCCGCCTTCCAGCCAAAGGTCTGCAGCATGTAGGACAGATCCCATTGCCAGGTGGCGGCGACCATCAGCACAGGGGGTGCGGCAAAGTGGGTCAGCGTGCCACCGATGGACACATTGACAAACAACACCCCCAGGGTGGCGTACTTCAGGCGCTCGCTCACCCGAGCAGAGAAAACGGAATCTCGCAACAAAAGCGCTGCCAGTGTCATGGCCGCAGGTTCCGTGATCAATGAGCCGAGCAAAGGCACTACCGACAGCAGCAGAAAGTAATTGACCATCGCGGTCGGCAACGGTGTTCGGCTTGCCATTTGATGGACCAGCTGGCGGCAGACCTGAAGTATGGGCCGTGAGCCTGCCACTACCATGATGGCAAACACGAAAAGCGGTTCCGTGTAGTTGCGGGATTCGAGGTATTCGAGGGTGGGCGCCCTGCCCACCAAGGCAAACATGGAAATGGCCTGTACCAGGGCCCACAGGCCGAACACCACCTCAACCTCACCCAACAGGTGCCAGATGCCAGCGTGACGCGGGTGCGTGTGCGCCAGGTGTTCAAAGTACTTGGTGCTGAATGTATGCAGAACAGCCAAAGCAAAGATGACGGCTGCGATCCAAGGCAGGAGTGGGTAGTTCATCAATAGGATTCCGACAGCCGAAGCCGTGCGGTGAGGCGGCCCGACCTTCACCTGTCCTGATGCATGAACACCCATGCAGCACCCGAATGAATACTACCATTTGAGCAGGCACTTTGCGTCTGCCCATGATGGATATGCCTACGCTGTGACGGATTTTATTGGCTGCAATTCCCGCCCTGCCGTGATGATGCCCCCTCTAAAAAGCGAGTCATTGTGGGCACCATCCGAGGGAACACTGAGAGCACCACCAAGCAAGCGCATGGATAGCCCAGCCCTAATCTTTTTAGCCACTCTGGCCATCCACCCGCCATACCCCAACCCGTTATGAGCATAGAGCCAGACACGCCCGCGACTGAAGTCAAAAAACATCCAACCAATCCCACCAGAATAATGGTCTTGGTCGAGGGTATGTTCAGCGAATTGGCCATGATGTATGTGTGCTTCTAAATGACTTATGTGTCATTTTGCAGCAATGTAGATCGCGGTGAAATACAACGCGGCAAGATACTTGTATTTCCAAGTTGCCCCATCAAGACGAAAAAAAGCCCCTGAAAGGGGCTTTTGGCGGAAGCGGTGAGATTCGAACTCACGAACGGTTGCCCGTTGCCGGTTTTCAAGACCGGTGCAATCGACCACTCTGCCACGCTTCCGAAATCAGGTCTTGCAGCTGCTATTGTAAACACCCCCGCCAAAGCGCCATCGAGACGGGGGTCCTGCATCCCAGCCGTCAGATGCCATCACGCCAAAAACAATTCCTGCACATCACTCAGGAAATCAAACCCCAGGGCGGTAGGTTGCACATGCTGGCCTTCCCGGGTGATCCACCCCTTCTCCAAAGCCGTTTGCAAACCTGGTTCGATGCTAGACAGTGGCAGGCCTGTGCGATCGCGAAAATCCTCCAGGGAATACCCCTCGCGCAAGCGCAATGCGTTGAGCATGAACTCAAACGGCAACTCCTTGCGCGACACCTCATCGCATTGCGCAACGGCCTGCCCTTGCCCGGCTTGCACCATGTACTGGCGGGGTTCCCGATAGCGCACCAGACGTGCCACCCGGTGCGCAAAACTCAGCTTGCTGTGCGCGCCCGCGCCAATGCCCAGGTAGTCGCCGAATTGCCAGTAGTTGAGGTTGTGCTGGCAGCGATGCCCAGGGCGGGCAAAGGCTGACACTTCGTAGCGTTGCAGGCCGGCTTGCGTGGTGGTCTCGGTGATGAGATCCAGCATGTCGTAGGCGGTATCCTCATCTGGCATGTGCTGCGGCGGGTACTTGGCAAAATAGGTGTTGGGCTCCAGCGTCAGGTGGTAAATGGACAGGTGCGGTGGCTGAAAAGACAAGGCGGTGTCCAGGTCCGCACGCAGTTGCGTCAGGGTCTGGCCTGGCAGTGCATACATCAGGTCCAAGTTAAAGGTGTCAAAGCAGTCGCGGGCCTCTTGCAGCGCGGCCATGGCCTGATCGCGACTGTGCACGCGCCCCAGCACCGAGAGGTGGGGGTCATGAAAGCTCTGCACACCTATCGACAGCCTTGTAACGCCAGCGTCCCGAAACGCCTTGAAGCGCTCACGCTCGAAGGTGCCCGGGTTGGCTTCCAGGGTGATTTCTGCTGTGGCCGACAGACGCAACAGGGAACGGACATCCGACAACAGCCGCTCGATACCCGCCGGCGAAAACAAACTCGGCGTGCCGCCCCCGATGAACACAGTGTGAACCGTGCGTCCCCAGATGAGCGGCAAGGCGGCTTCCAGGTCTTGCCGCAAGGCCTCCAAATAGGCTTGTTCGGGTATGCCGCCGCCCTCCCCCGATTCGTCACGCCACTCGTGCGAATTGAAATCACAGTAAGGGCATTTGCGCAAGCACCAAGGCAGGTGAATATAGAGCGAGAGCGGCGGCAAACCAGTCAGGTTCAGCGTGCCCGGCCGCATCAGGTGCTGAAGATCGAGGTTCATCCGAACCAACGCTCCTGCATAAGATTCAGCATTTGTCGTGCCGCCAGGCCACGGTGGCTGTTGGCGTTTTTGACCTCTACGGGCAACTCGGCAAAGGTTTGGCCAAAACGGGGAATGAACATGACGGGATCAAACCCGAAGCCATTCGTCCCCCGGGGCTCGCGGGTGATCTCGCCGCTCACCCGCCCCACCGCCACCAGGGGCTCCGGGTCTTCGGCGCGCCGCACGGCCACCAGCGTGCTCACCAGCGCAGCACGCCGGTCGGTCACGTCGACCATTTGCTCCAGCAAGGCGCGCACATTGTTGTCGTCCCCCTTGGGATAGCCAAAGCGGGTGGCGTAAAACGCAGTTTGCACGCCTGGCTCGCCGCCAAAGGCTTCCACGCACAGGCCTGCATCATCGGCCAGTGCGGGCAGACCACTCAGGCGACTGGCGTGCCGGGCCTTGGCCAGCGCGTTTTCGATGAAGGTGTGGAAGGGTTCGTCGGCTTCGGGAATGTTCAGCTCGGCTTGCGAGATGAGTTGCACCCCCAGCGGCGCAAACATGGCCTGCAATTCAGCCAACTTGCCGCGGTTGTTGGAGGCCAACAGCAGTTGCTTCATGCGAGCCTCAGGCCTTGAGTGCAGCTTGCTGCAGCGCAAACAATTCGCGAATGCCCTTTTCGGCCAGGTCGAGCAGGCGGTTCATTTCATGGCGAGAAAAGGCCACTCCCTCAGCCGTGCCTTGCACTTCCACAAAGTTGCCATCCGCTGTCATCACCACATTCATGTCGGTGTCACAACTGGAATCCTCGGTGTACTCCAGGTCGAGCAAGGGCACCCCCTGGAGCATGCCCACCGAAATAGCCGCCACGGCTTGACGAATCGGTGATGCTTGGAGTATTCCTTGGGAGATCAACACATTGACGGCGTCCTGGGCGGCCACAAAGGCACCGGTGATGCTGGCGGTGCGTGTACCGCCGTCGGCCTGAAGCACATCGCAATCCAGATGGATGGTGCGTTCACCCAGCGCGCTCAGGTCAAACACGGCGCGCAGCGAGCGGCCAATGAGGCGTTGGATTTCCTGCGTGCGCCCACTTTGCTTGCCACGCGCTGCTTCGCGATCGCTGCGGGTGTGCGTGGAGCGCGGCAGCATGCCGTACTCGGCGGTGACCCAGCCCTCGCCACTGCCCTTTTTGTGACCCGGCACTTTCTCTTCCACCGAGGCGGTGCACAAAACGCGGGTGTTGCCAAACGCCACCAGCACCGAGCCCTCGGCGTGAATGGTGTAGCCGCGGCTCAACTCGACGGGACGCAGGGCATCGGCTGGGCGTTGTAGACGTGAGGGAAGGGAGAGGGTCATGCAGGGTTCCTGTTAGGCAGTGCTTTAGAGACAACCCCGATTGTCCAGGATGTCGACCTGGTTCGGCTGAGATAATGGGCTTTTACCGAGTTGACCCATGGCCATTCACAGCATGACCGGCTATGCCAGCGCCCAGGCGCCGCTGGCGGCACCTGATGCACCCTCCGCCGAGCCTGGCATGCGCCTGGGTCTGGACATGCGCTCGGTCAACAGCCGCTTTCTGGACCTGAGCTGTCGCTTGCCCGAGGAGTGGCGCGCCCACGAAGGCGCTTTGCGCGAACTGCTGAGCAGCCACCTGCAGCGAGGCAAGGTGGAAGTCCGGGCCTCCTATGAAGTGGAAGCTGAGGCCGGTCCGGTGAGCCCGTCCGCGCGCCAATTGCAGCGACTGCAATCCCTGCAAGACAGCGTGCTGGCCTGGTTACCCCAGGCCACCCCCTTGAGCGTGGCCGATGTGCTGCGACTGGGCAGCAGCCAGCCACGCACCCCCGAGGATGTCGGCCCTGCCCTGCTGGCGCTGGCCCAGACGGTGCTGGACGGCTTGATGCAGGCCCGTGCGCGTGAGGGCGCACGCCTGGCCACCAGCTTGCTGGAGCGCACCGTGCAATTGCGCGCATTGGCCGATCAGGCGCGCCCGCTCATTCCTCAACTGGTGGAACAGCAGCGCCAGAAATTTCTGGAGCGCTGGCGCGAGGCCATGGCACTGGGCGCAGACGCCGTGCTGCCTGACGCCGCGCAAGACCGGGCCTTGAATGAAGCCACGGCGTTTGCCATTCGCATCGACGTGGCGGAAGAGCTCACCCGCCTGGCGGCTCACCTCGATGAGGTTGATCGACTCCTGGCCCCAGCAGGCAAGCCCCGCAGTGTGGGCAAGCGGCTGGATTTCCTGATTCAGGAGTTGCACCGTGAAGCCAACACCCTGGGTGCCAAGTCTGCCTTGCTTGAACTCACCCGCATTTCGATCGACATGAAGGTGTTGATCGAGCAAATGCGTGAGCAAGTGCAAAACCTGGAATAACGCTTCAGCCAGGGCGTTCAGACCCTCACCGGGTTTGCCGGGTGTCCAAGGTCATCTCAAATCCCTCGTTCTTGGTAAAGCTACCGTCCAGAAGGGGTTCGTTGATGCAGCCCACCCAAGCCCACTTGCGGCTCGAGAGATAATGGCATTCTGTCATCAGGCTTTCAGCGCCCGCACCCTCTTTCCATGAATTCGTACCCCGGCAATCTTTTCGTGGTGGCCGCCCCCAGTGGGGCAGGCAAGTCCAGCCTGGTCAAAGCCTTGATGGAGCTCGATTCGCGGGTACAGCCCTCGGTGTCGCACACCACCCGCAGACCGCGCGGCCAGGAGAAACACGGGCGGGAGTACTTTTTTGTCTCCGAGGCCGAATTTGACGACCTGGTCCAAGGACAAGCCTTCATCGAATGGGCCCATGTGCACGGGCGTCGCTATGGCACCTCGCGCAAGGCCATTGAGGACCGGATGAACCAGGGCGCCGATGTCATCCTGGAGATTGATTTCCAGGGGGCCTTGCAGATCCGCCAGGTGTTCTCCAATGCGGTGCTGATCTTCATCCTGCCCCCGAGCTGGGAAGAATTGCGTTCCCGGCTGGACAACCGGGGGGAGGACAGCCCGGAGGTCATCGAGTTGCGGCTCAAGAATGCCGCCGAGGAGATGTCCCACGCCCCGGAATTCGACTACGTTATAATCAACGAGTTGTTTGAGCGTGCCCTCTTTGATCTCAAAGCCGTGGTTCACGCCCAGCGCCTCAAATTTGCGGCCCAGCGCCGCGCACGGGCCGATGTGTTTGACGCCCTGCATATCACCACCTGATTCCTCCTGGAGAGACCGCCATGGCACGCATTACCGTTGAAGACTGCCTCGCGCAGATCCCGAACCGTTTTCAACTGGTGCTGGCGGCGACCTACCGCGCCCGCATGCTCAGCCAGGGCCACACCCCCAAGATCGAAAGCAAGAACAAGCCAGGCGTGACCGCCC
>JACCDI010129585.1_pt1 | contig 10314 bp, 10 predicted proteins | sample 7442791 | NCBI WGS metagenome assembly JACCDI01 (sample SAMN15323434, study PRJNA562643) | freshwater metagenome | isolation source: river surface water | place: USA:Blue River Watershed | collected 2017-08-15
ATTAATCTGCTTTGTCGGCTTTTACATGCCAAATTTTCACAGTAGAATCAAATGACTCTCCGGGTGCCAATATGCGTAAACCGTCTCCGGTATTGAACGCGTCTGTATTTGCCGACATCGGTTCTATCGCCACGCAATTTGAATTTTCAGGAGCAAATACAACTAAAAATGGGAAACCGATACTGGATTGTTCTAGGTACAACGATTCCTTATTCTGTTTATTATGCAAGTGTGTAATGTGTTTCGCCTTGGGTTCCAGCCTAAATACATTGTCCAATACCTCTTTGCCAAGATCTACTCCAGCACTCGCATCAAAGCTTTCTTCTCGCAAGGGAATCATTTGGCTATCGGAATGGAATTTACTTATGGAATCAAATCGTATGATCCAATCTGCCAGATTTCCTTGGGTTAGATTGAAATATGGATGCCAACCGCATGCAAAAGGCATATTGCCTGAACCTGTATTTTTCGCTTGAAACTGCAATTGAAACGAATTGTCAGCTGAAAAGGAATAGGTTAATTGCATCTCAAACGGAAAAGGGTAGGCCTTTTCTTCTGCGTCATATTGGTGCGTTAATGTAGCTTTCGAAGCCTCAAGGCTTATGTCAAATGGCTTTCGTGCCAACAGCCCATGAATTGCGTTGCCTAAATAAGGTTCGTTAATGGGTAACTGATAATTTCGTCCTTCAAAGGAATAATTGCCATTACGCACTCGATTCACCCAGGGGCTTAATAATGCACTGGGGTGATAAGGATTTTCACCATTGGCAAATTGATTTTCAAAGGGAATTTTAATGACATTTCCAGCCCAATTTAATTGAGTTAACATTCCTCCAAAGGCTGGAATTACTTCAAAATAAGCGGTGCCATCTGGGCTTTTTATGTGAACTATTTCCATATCGTTTTTTCTTCAATGCCCATGCCATACAGGGCAAAATCATATTTAACAGGGTCATTAGGGTCCAATGCTCGTAAGGTATCCGTTAATTCAATGGCTTTTTTCCAGTTCGTAGGTCCCGGTTGAATCAATTGTAAACTTTCTGCAGTTCGTAATGCATGTACATCTAATGGGCAAACCAATTGATGTGGTTTGATTTTATTCCAAATGCCAAAATCAACGCCAGCCTCATCTTGTCTCACCATCCAGCGCAAAAACATGTTGATGCGCTTGCATGCCGAATTTTTAGCAGGAGAGGCTATGTGTTTTTGTGTGCGTTGCGGCGCATATTCATCGTTGAAAAAATGCGCGTAAAATCGATTGATGGATTGTTCTACGGTAATTTCTTCGTCTTGATATTGCGTACTAAAAGCTGCTTCTAAGCTTTCATTTGCCTGGTAGTGCCGTTTGAAAAACGATATAAAATACAAAGCGTCTGTGGCATTAAAGGTTCGATGTTTGAACAATTCAAAGCGTTTCAGGTCGCTATCTTGATGTTGGAGGATGAATTGAAGCGGACTGCCGTCCATCAAATCAATTAATTCATTCGCCTTTGAAATGATTGTTTTTCGTTGGCCCCATGCCAACACAGCTACCCAAAACCCCATGATTTCAATGTCTTGCTTCTTCGTAAAGAGATGTGGAATCTGGATGGGGTCGTGTTCGATAAAGCGTTTATGATTGAAAAAATGGAATTTCTCATCCAATAATTTAATCACATGTGCTTCCATAGCCTATTTTCTGTTACCAAAGAAAGCTAATAACCGCGATGGTAAGGATAGCACCCAAACAGCAACCGTTATGACCATTGAAAATGCAGCGATAAACGGGTAGGAGAGGATGAATAATACCTCAAAAGCGATAGTTCCTGCCGTGATGGGTCTTTTGCGTTTGGCCATCTTATTGAACTAAATAGCTGATTTCTGCCCGGATTCTTTTGTCCACCGCATTCAAACGTTCAAAAGCTTTGGGAGATAGTTTGATGATTAATTTGCTATCTGTATTAGGAAGACGACCAATCACCTTCACCCATATACTTTGTCCATTAGCAAGGTTTTTAACTAATACCAAGGTTCCTATGGGTGCCGATTTGTGTAAGGCTAAATATTTACCTGAATTATCGGGAACATCAATTAATTCAGCCATACCTGTCTCAATCGTCTTGCGCATGCCATTGGCATCCGTTTGTTCTGCTGCAGCCGTCGCTGCTTTTGTTTCTTCGGTTCCTTTCGTTGGTAATTGCGCCGACTTATCGATCGGAGTTGTTGTTGAAGGAGCAGCTACTACGAGTCGTTGACCTTCTTTCAGTACATCGGAAGTAAGGTTGTTCCATTTACGAATTTCAGCCATGGTAACTTTGTACATGTTTGCCACGGTCAATAAACTTTGTTTCGCAGTTACCATGTGAATTCCAGTAGAATTTCGCGGTTTCTCTTCGGGTGTTTTTTCCAAAGCTTTTGCAACGGAAAGCAATGTATTTGTGCTTTCATCCAGGTAATGCAAAGGGATAAAGACTAATTCGCCTGAATTTACAGGTATTTCAATCTCGGGATTAACTTGTTTGAATTCGGCCAATGATAAGTTGAATCGCTTCAAGACATTGTAAAGGTTTTGTTTCGGGCCTACCTTAAAGACCAAATAGGTCTTGTTATTTTCTTTTTTCAAGCCTAATGAATCAAGGCTGCTACTCATGCCTTTGAATGCACCTAAAAGCATGAAAAAGAGGATGGTATAACGTATTTTATAAATCTGCATAGATGAAAAGTTCACGTTTATCTTTGATGAAAAATAGCGTATTTTGAACGCATTGGAAAGTATGATAGCCCATTAAATCGCCTTCAGCTAAGGTCTCTAAAAACAGCGTATTGAATTCGTAATCACAAATTCTTAGCTTATTTTTCCAAGCGTTCTCGTAAATATAATAAGAAAATATCAGCTTATCGGAGCCTTCCCAATAATCAATTCCTTTTCCGATTTTTTCCTCAAATTTTTGATTAAATAGGGTCGCGAAAGATTGGAATTCGGCTTGGCTTTCCTCGAAATGCATCGGCGACTGAATCTGGAGCTTTGATTCCATTTGTGACCTTGTAACCTGCTCCACTATTTTACCCGAAGCTAAATCAATAATTCCTTGATTCGTGAGCAAATGTTGGTTTTCAAGTGAAGTCCATTGCTTGAGCGGTATCGAATAGCGTAATTTTCCACTTGGGAAATCATAAGCCTCCAATCCTTCTATTCCCGGGTTTTTGCCTTGTCGGAGCTTTAAAAATACACCTCCGTCGGTGAGGCTGGCCAACCACTGTAAGGGCTTGCTTTGTTCGTTTGCTTGCGGGATTTTTACCAGGTCGAGCGTATGAAGATTTAACGTGAATGCTTGGGTTTGCTCCTGTTGACGCGTTTCAATCCATACCTGCGGTTCAGTTGCTGTTCCCCAGTAACCCAAGCTCCAAAGCGTATCCGTAAAAAGGTGATTGAATATTTTTCGCATATTTCAGAAAGCATCTTCGTCAATTATGTGCAAATTTGAGAAAAATTCGTCACTTATATCATAACAATGATGCACGATAAGAAAGTAATTGCCATTATTCCTGCTCGTTTCGCCTCAACACGTTTTCCGGGTAAACCCTTGGTTGATTTAGGTGGCAAACCTATGATTCAGCGCACGTATGAACGTGTTTTAGCTGTTGATGGTTGGCAGCGTGTTGTTATTGCTACGGACGATTTGCAGATAAAAGAGGCCGCAGAAGCTTTTGGAGCCGAAGTTATCATGACCCGTACAGATCATGTTTCGGGTACAGATCGCTGTGCTGAAGTTCTGAGTAAATTGGGTCATAATTTCGATTATGTTGTTAATATTCAAGGGGATGAGCCGTTTATAGAGCCTGCCCAATTGCTTGAATTGGCTGAAGGGTTTAAAACGAATGCGCCTATTTTGACACTCATTAAACAAATTACGGATGTAGATACGCTTTTATCAGTGAATACGCCGAAGGTTGTAATTAATCTAAAAGGAGAGGCTTTGTATTTTTCCCGACAAACCATCCCTTATCTGCGTGGTATTCCTGAGCAAGACTGGCTTTCGAACCACCGATTTTTCAAACATATCGGTTTGTACGCCTACCGTGCTGATGTATTAGTTGAATTAAGTCATTTGAAACCTAGTCCTTTGGAATTGGCTGAATCGCTGGAACAATTACGTTGGCTCGAAAATGGATATACAATTCAAACGATCGAAACGCAATTCGAAACCATGGGAATTGATACTCCGGATGATTTAGAAAAAATCAAAAAAATGGGTCTACTTTAAGTGGATTTCGGCTCAGATTTTAAGCCATTTGTGGTATATTTGCAAGATTATGCAGAAGCCATCTATATACGAACAATTACGCCAACGGATTTTAGTCCTGGATGGCGCAATGGGTTCATTGATTCAAGAATATAAGTTATCAGATGCCGATTATCGCGGTGATCGATTCAAGGATTTTCCACATGAGGTAAAGGGCAATAATGATTTGCTTTCCATTACCCGTCCAGATGTTATCAAGGAAATTCATGCCAAATATTTTGAAGCGGGTGCTGATATCGCGGAGACGAATACTTTTTCGGGTACTTCTATCGCGATGGCAGATTACCACATGGAGGATTTGGTCTATGAATTAAATTACGAATCTGCGAAAATTGCACGTGAGGTTGCCGATGAATTTACGGCTAAAACGCCTCATAAGCCGCGTTACGTGGCGGGATCTATTGGACCAACCAACCGTACACTTTCGTTATCGCCGGATGTGAATGATCCGGGTTATCGTGCCGTTACCTTTGATGAATTAGTAGAAGCATATACGGAGCAAGTGCGTGGATTAGTCGACGGTGGAGCTGATGTTTTATTGGTCGAAACCGTTTTTGATACGCTTAACGCCAAAGCCGCGCTTTTTGCTATAGACGAGTTTTTTAAAACAAACCCGAGCAAACCCTATTTGCCTGTCATGGTTTCTGGAACGATTACGGATGCTTCTGGGCGGACGCTTTCAGGCCAAACGACGGAAGCATTTTTGACTTCTATTTCGCATATGCCATTGATGTCAGTGGGTTTAAACTGTGCACTTGGAGCGGATTTGATGCGACCTTACGTCAAGACTTTAAACGATAAATCCCCATTTTACGTTTCTGCTCACCCGAATGCGGGTCTGCCGAATGAAATGGGGGAATATGATCAAAGCCCTGAGCAAATGGCCGAAGTAATTGAGGACTTCTTGCAGCATGGGTTTGTTAATATTATTGGTGGATGTTGTGGAACGACGCCTGCGCACATTCGTGCAATTGCCGAAGTGGCAGCTAAATATGCACCGCATCAATTGCCTGTTAGTGGTCATAATCAAAAGCTTTCAGGTTTAGAGCCTTTGGAAATTACCGCATTGACCAATTTTGTCAATGTAGGTGAGCGTTGCAACGTAACGGGTTCCAAGAAATTTGCACGATTGATACGTGAAGAGAATTTCGAAGAAGCTATTGCTGTTGCTCGGGAGCAAGTAGATGGAGGTGCACAAATTTTGGACATTAACATGGATGAGGGGATGATTGATGGCGTGAAAATGATGCCACAATTCTTGAATTTGTTGATGGCAGAGCCTGATATCGCACGTTTACCGATCATGATTGACTCCTCTAAATGGGAGGTAATCGAAGCGGGATTGAAATGTGTGCAAGGTAAATCGGTGGTTAATTCCATTTCTTTGAAGGAAGGGGAGGCCCGATTTATTGAATTAGCTAATAAAGTGAAACAATACGGTGCCTCGGTTGTGGTCATGGCATTTGACGAAGCTGGTCAGGCAGATTCTTATGAGCGTCGCATCGAAATTTGTGAAAGAGCGTATCGGATTTTGGTGGATGAAGTAGGTTTCCCTGCAGAAGACATCATTTTCGACCCCAATATATTAACAGTTGCCACGGGAATCGACGAGCATAATAATTATGCCAATGATTTTATCAAAGCAACGAAATGGATTAAAGAAAACTTGCCTCTAGCCAAAGTATCGGGTGGGGTTTCCAATATTTCCTTCTCTTTCCGCGGTAACGAACCAGTTCGAGAAGCGATGCATACCGTCTTTTTATATCACGCAATCAAAGCGGGTATGGATATGGGTATCGTGAATGCAAGCCAATTAGGCGTTTATGACCAAATTGATCAACCGCTTCGGGATTTGTGCGAGGATGTTTTGTTGAATCGCAATGCCGAGGCAACGGAGAAGTTGGTGAATTTTGCTGAGACAGTTAAGTCAGTTGGCAAAGAAGCTGTCGTTGATGATGCATGGCGTTCATTGCCTGTGAACAAGCGTTTGGAACATGCTTTAATCAAAGGTTTAACTGAATTTATTGATGAAGATGTGGAGGAAGCGCGCCAATTAGTTGAGCGTCCCATTCAGGTGATTGAAGGTCCATTAATGGATGGAATGAACGTTGTGGGTGACTTGTTTGGTGAAGGGAAAATGTTCTTGCCTCAAGTGGTGAAATCGGCGCGTGTCATGAAAAAGGCCGTTGCTTATTTATTGCCTTTTATTGAAGCTGAAAAGCAAGGAGGCGAGAGTTCTTCTGCGGGTAAAATCCTTTTAGCTACGGTTAAAGGTGATGTACATGATATTGGTAAAAACATCGTAGGAGTTGTTTTAGCTTGTAATAATTATGAAGTTATTGATATCGGTGTGATGGTTTCTTGTGAGAAAATTTTGGCCGCAGCGAAAGAACACAATGTTGATATCATTGGATTATCGGGCTTGATTACGCCATCTTTAGATGAGATGGTATATGTGGCCAAAGAAATGGAACGTCAAGGGTTCAAAGTACCTTTGTTGATTGGTGGTGCGACAACCTCTCGTATCCATACAGCTGTGAAAATTGATCCACATTACAGTGGACCTGTTATTCACGTGTTGGATGCTTCTCGTTCGGTTCCTGTAGCTGGCCGACTATTGCAAAGTGATTTGACATCGCAAGAAATCTTCAACGAGATTAAGCAGGAATATGCGGAATTAAGAGTTTCGCATGCAGCACGCCAACAAGAGAAAAACTATTTGTCGATTGAACAGGCTCGTCAAAAGCCATCTGGCATCGATTGGGCAGGATTCAAAGCCTCTAAGCCAAGTTTCTTAGGTGTGAAGTACTTCCTAGAATATGATTTAGCTGAAATTGCGAAGTACATCGATTGGACTCCTTTCTTCTCCACTTGGCAATTGTCGGGCAAATACCCGCGCATATTTGAAAATGAGATCATCGGTCAAGAAGCAAGAAAATTATTCAATGATGCGCAAGCCTTGTTGAAGGAAATTATCGATAATAAATTATTGACAGCCAAAGCAGCTTTAGGCTTTTTCCCAGCGAATAGTTTTGGTGATGATATTGTTTTGCATGATATCGTTGAAAAAGTCAAAGAAGTTCCATGTGACAAACATGGTGTTCATACGCACATCGAATATGATGTCATTCGTAAGGATGAAACGTCTGATTCTAGTGCTTGGTTGCATCATTTACGCCAACAAGGTCAGAAGTCGGCAAGTCTACCAAACCGTTGTTTGAGTGATTTTGTTGCTCCTTTACAAACGGGAGAGACGGATTATGTAGGGGCTTTTGCCGTTACTACTGGCGTAGGCATTGAAGTATTGTTGGAACGCTTTGAGAAGCAGCACGACGATTATAATTCGATTATGGTGAAGGCCTTGGCGGATCGTTTAGCGGAAGCATTTGCTGAATTGATGCATGCGCGTGTTCGTAAGGAGTTTTGGGCATATGCGGCAGAAGAAAGCCTCTCGAATGAGGAAATGATTTCGGAGAAATACCAAGGAATTCGTCCAGCGCCAGGTTATCCAGCTTGTCCAGATCATACGGAAAAGAAACGCTTATTTGAATTGTTGGACGCTGAAAAGCAATTAGGGATTGAATTGACGGAAAGTTATGCGATGCACCCAGCTTCTTCGGTTTCCGGTTTTTATTTTTCACATCCGGAGAGTACGTATTTTGGTTTAGGTAAAATTGCCAAAGACCAAGTGGTGGATTATGCTGCTCGTAAAGGCATGCCTTTAGAAGAGATTGAGCGGTGGTTGAGTCCCGTTTTAACCTATGATGTTTAAGATTACATGACAAAAATTACCGAATATTTAGCAGCGGCAAAGGGCAAAACCCTCTTTTCAATCGAGATTATTCCACCGATGAAAGGCCAACATTTGGGTGAGCTTGTTTCGCACATTGAGCCTTTGATGGAGTTTAATCCTCCATTTATTGAGGTGACTTACCATCGGGAGGAATACATTGAGAAAATGGTTGATGGTCTCTTGAAACGTATCCCGATTCGCAAGCGTCCGGGTACACTCGGAATTTGTGCAGCTATTATGCAGAAATTTAAGGTTGAGGCGGTTCCACATGTTATTTGTGGTGGTTTTACCAAAGAAGAAACTGAAGATTTCCTAATCGATTTACATTACTTGGGAATTGAAAATGCATTAGTGCTTCGTGGAGATCAGGAAAAAGGGGAAGAGCGTTTTATTCCTAAGCCAGGTGGTCATGCCTATGCAAATGAATTGGTGGCGCAGGTTCATGCCATGAATCAAGGGATTTTATTACATGAGGAGACAGAGTCCTTGCCGACCAATTTCTGTATTGGAGTGGCGGCCTATCCTGAAAAGCATTTCGAGGCTGTTTCGTTGGAAGAAGACATGCGCTATCTGAAACAAAAAGTAGATGCGGGAGCTGATTACATAGTGACACAAATGTTCTTCAACAATCAACATTACTTTGATTTCGTAGATAAATGTCGGGCCATGGATATCCAAGTGCCCATTATCCCAGGTTTAAAGCCTTTAGCAACAGCACGTCAATTGGATATTTTACCTGAAATATTCCATTTAGAGATGCCTGAGGCATTAGCTACTGAGGCAAAAAAATGTGCGAACAATGCGGCAATTAAGCAAGTTGGCATTGAATGGGCAGTCCAACAAGGCAAAGAATTAATACAAGCGGGAGTTCCAGCCTTGCATTTCTATACGATGAGTAAGTCGGACAGTGTGCATGCCATTGCATCGCAATTGTTCTAGCTAACATGTTTCCAGTTTTCTCCTTTTTTGATGCGCGTTACCTGGGTTGAGGTTATGCCGAATTGCTTGGCAATCATTTTGGGCCGACTTTTTCCAGAAAGTAACATCTGCTTAATGATTTTAACTTTTCCTGGGTTGAGTTTGTAGTGGCGCCCGGTAAGCGGCTTACGTTTGTTTATATTTGCCGGATTTCGCTTATTATGCTCCGTTAGTTCCGCGCGCGTCACCCATTGCAGGTTCTCAGCTATATTATTCAATTTATCGTAGTCCTTGTGGATGACAAATTGATTTTCTGTGGATTTAAGGCTCACGAAATGTAATGCCACTAGTTTATGTATGTAAAAATTAACATGTTCGGAGCCAATTCGGATATTCAGCGTTCGATATCCTTGTATACTCGACCCTTGCAGGATTTTTTGATTCCGGTTTCGGATTCTTCCAAAATTTGAAATTTGATAGGTTTGATCGGTCGGAATAGGCAGTTTAATAAACGCCCATTTTTCCGTCCAGGGAGATGGAGGTAGCATTTGATATAGTTTAGTGGTTATTATTGCGTGTCAAGCTACGCTAAAAACGCGAGATATTTTATTAATATTGTACCAATAAACTGATAATATGCGCGTCCTAGTTTACGGTGCTTCCACAAATCCAGCTCGATATGCCTATATCGCAACAAACTTATTGTTGGAGAAAGGGCATGAAGTGTTTTTGGTTGGGATAAAAAAAGGGGAGGTTGCTGGGATTTCGATTCAACAAAATCAACCGATCATTCCTGCAATTGATACAGTGACTTTGTACGTGGGGCCAGCGCACCAACAAGATTTGTTGGCCTATATCGAGCTATTAAGCCCCAAGCGCGTAATCTTTAATCCGGGTACAGAAAACCCGACTTTGATGGCTGAAATGAGTAAATTGGGTATTGAGGTAGAAGAGGCCTGCACGCTTGTGATGCTGCATACAGGCCAATTCTGATTTAGATCGCTGTTAGCGTAAATTCGAATTCTTCCATAATAAGGTTTGCCAATAATTTCTTACAAGCCTCTGTTACAATTTCATTCGCCGCCGCTTCAGTTGCTGCTTCTAATTGCAAAGTGATGTGCTTTCCGATACGAACATCAGCTACTTGCGTGATATTTAAGTTTTGTAAGCCTATACGAACTGCTTTTCCTTGTGGGTCAAGAATTTCTTTTTGTGGCATTACATTGATTTCGGCGATGAATTTCATTTTTGAAAGGATTTATTTAACGAAAGAATACCTGATAAAGCAATATAGGATATCACCAAAACAGGGAAAGCTGC
>JACCDI010730528.1_pt1 | contig 10313 bp, 10 predicted proteins | sample 7442791 | NCBI WGS metagenome assembly JACCDI01 (sample SAMN15323434, study PRJNA562643) | freshwater metagenome | isolation source: river surface water | place: USA:Blue River Watershed | collected 2017-08-15
ATCGACGAAAGGGCCTGTTAAATCACACTGGCAAATCCGGCTTCGCGAATTTGCTGCTTTTCATCTTCAGGCAACACGCTGATTAAATTTAGTTTTTTCAGCCTGGCCAAATATAAACATCGACTGACCTTTTGTGAGGAGGCTCCGCCTGCTTGCCATTGTTGTTGTTGCAACAAGGCTTGCACCACTTCTTGTTCAAAGCCCCATAAAGTCATCACAAAAGCAGACACTGCGAGGTAGCTCAATCCACCTTGCTTAGCATCTTCTTGTAATGCGGCATCCGACAAATCAAAGCCATTTTGCAACAACACCAATTTGCCAAAACCACTTAAAATTGCCGTAATAAAAACTTGGTCTTGCAAAGTCCGCGCGTAGCCACAACTTTGCGCGAGCTGGCGACATTGCGCCGCGTCTTGTAACACCGCATCCAATACGCTTTCATGCTCGCTATGGCCTAACTCCGCTTGCCGCGCCTTGATGGACAACATCAACACCAAGGTTTGTAACATCTGAAATCCCAGCCGGTTGATGGCTGTTTGCAATGACCAAGTTTCACTGGCAAACCCCATATAGGGAGAATTCACCAATTGCATCAATCGCGACACGATCAACGGATCTCGACTGACCAAAGCCGTTACTTTGGCGATCTCGACCTCAGGATCCTTCAAAAGCTCGCGCAGTTCCTGACAAATCGACGGAAATACTGGATATTCAGTTAAGCGACCAATTAAGCGTCGGGCCGATTCTGCTAACGGCAATTGGCTCAAGCGCGCCGCGTTTTCAAATAATTGTTTCAGGTGGTCATAATTCAAATCTTGGCCAACAAAACTATGAAAATGTTCTAAATGCTGCAAAATCACATCTTCATGTTGCGGATCAGTCACCACCACCCGCAGCGCCAAGGGTGCCATAAAACACACCAGCCGCTTTTCTTCTAAGCCTGCCACAATGCCCTTGGCATCAAAAAACAACAAATCAATCGCATCTTCAGTTCGCGGTGCGGTGAGGTAACTTCCAACCGTTGGAAAGCTGCGAAATTGCCAACGCTGATCATCCAATTGGCAATAATGCTTGATTAAACTCAGCAATGCTGGGTCAAGGCTAATGGCAACCACTTGATACATCTCAAACTTCCCCACCGAGGTGCCAACGCGGGCCACTTTAGCAGTGGCTCTCACGTGAGCGAACTGAATTTACATAACCTTTGCACAGTCTTTGATGCGCAGAATTTCATCGAAATTTGTCGTGATTCTAACGCAAGTTCTGAGCATTTTCAGAACAGGTTGGTCGATAACTTCTTATTCCAAAAAAGCCTGCATACAAAAACCTTCAGACCAACACCAACTGCTGGATCCGATAAGCACACACTCGGCTTATCCTTTACAGGGTTGGTAACACGCCGGATCACGTGGACAATGATTTCCACGTGAACAAATAAGCTGCGCTGGCTTTTCCAAACTGCGCGCGACCCAATTGATATTTAAAATATTACTAATTGTGGTGAGCGTCGATTGAATTGAAGCAGGCACCTTGGCAAAACCGCCTTGGCGGTTACACAAACTTTTTAATTCCAAAGCCAAAGTATCGGCATCTATGCCCTGAGCATCTATGGCTGGATTTAAATCAATACCCGCACATAACACATGCGGATTGCCCGCTAAATCCATCACCTTCGTTGATTCACAGCAATAAATTCGTGGCTGCCCTTGCACTTCAAGCAAAGATAATTGTGCGGAATGTTGTGACTCAGCCGCCTCAAACATACGGAACACCGCCCAATGCTGACACGGATCTTCCACTTGCCGCATATTGCCCCAAGGCAAGGGGATGCCATTCCCCCGATAGACTGCTTTTAACTTGCCTGGGGTATAGGCATCAAAATAATGCCAATGACTATAAGGGGACACCGCCGTCATGCGGCGCATCGCGACCGAAGCAGAGACGCCCGCAGCTTTGTGGCTACTAATTTCATAGCCATGGCGGTCGAGTAATTGCCGGAACGGTAACTTCGGACATAAGAGTGCGCCAGCAAAAAAACTCGATTCAAAATCGCGCCACGCATGCAGAATATCTTGCGGCGCCAAGTTAGCATTACTGTCCGAAGCTTCTTGTGCACCGCCAACCGACATCGAACTTTTCACGCCATCTTTGTTGTGCAACACGGCATGACCAATATGCACAGCCAATTCATATTTCAACCGTGTCGGATGGCGTTGCAAAATGCGATTTAAATGCAGCGTTTGCGGCGGTAAAAAAAACGAAGTCGCCACGTTTTTACTCAGCACGCCCAATTCATCGAGCACTTCTTTTGGCGTTTCATCAAACCAGCTGATTTTTAGACCCACTTGCTTAGCGATTGCTAATAAATCATCCGGCGACAGTGGCATTTGTTTGCGGCCGACTTCTTCTGCCGCTCTTTCTAATTCAGGAAAATGGTTTTGATGATGTTCTTGGTGTGCACGGATCAACAGCTGCGCAAATTGTTTACCGCCTGTGCCGGTTTGCGATAACAGCTCAGGAATCGCAATTTGCAAAATATCATTGGAGAACAAAAAACCCGGTTCAAGCGCCATGCCATGGATCCCGCCACGACTGCCTTTTTGCGGGGTTATGTCTGGCACGGCATCTTCGCCATCTAAAAACCAGTCCAGCTCTTTTTGAAAAACTTCGGCAATGACCTCAAGCATCTCAATGGCGGGCACTCGTTTTCCACGTTCAATCATCGACAAATAAGACACCGAGGGCGCATGTTCGGCGTTGATCCGAATACAACGCGTGGACAAGTCTTCCATCGTTAAGTTATTGCGTTTTCTCAGGTTTCTGATTTTAGTTCCGAGAAAATGGGATTGTCTGAGTAAACTTTTTGTGTTGGCCATTTTGTAAAATTCACATTGTAAAGTTTTAATTGTCAAATTTTGCACAAAAACAACATAGACTAGTTTCTAAGCAACGGCAATGACTGAAGCTAAACAAAGTACTGAGAGAACGCCCGCCACCCTACCGGGCCAGACAATAAGAGTGAGCGAGGACATTAACATGAACATGACTGCAATCAACTTTGACCAGCAAACCCCAATCGATACGGTAATTCAACAAGAAATTCATGCCATCAGCGCATTGAATGACAGCCATCAACGGCACATCTTGGATTACTCCAAAGGCTTTTTAGACAAAGTCTTCCCATTGGCCGCAGGTTCACATAAAGATGTCTGTAGTTATGTGGTGTATTATCAACACCTACTGGCATTTTTTGCCGATGGCAGTAACAGCGGCTTACAGAACCCATCCCAATTTGTTGCGTTAGCGGGTAGCCGTGAAAAACCGCAAGGTTTGTTATTTAATGACAACGGCCGCCATGTGGCGTTGATGATCTGTCGCAGCGGCCTGCAAGGTGCGAAAGATCAAGCCGGCATCGACGATGTGCAGTTAGAACTGCAAGATGAGCAAGGTCGTCATTGGTTTTCAATGATCCAAGGCCAATTGCAACCGAGCTTAGGCCGACGCAAACCGCGTTTTACCGCAAAAGAAGGTGGCGATTATCATTTAGCTTAACGCCTTGGATGCAACACAAAATCGCTGAAATTTAGTTTTTTTCAAAGGTTTTGTGTTGCAAATTGCGCAAATTCGCAACTTGGCTGTAACAACCACTTGCAGCCTCAGAATCCCAATCGTAACTTTTTCAATCTTGCTAAAAATCCCCTCTTGCGTGTCGTCTCAGAACCACAGATACTGCAAAACATTCAATTTTTGGAGAGTCGTTGTTGCTGTTACCAACTCAAGCAGTTGTGAAGGGATATCAAGCACTGGCAATTTTAATCTTAGGTGCCTTGGGAAGCGCACCCAGTTTTGCATCAGAACATTTTAGCGATCATCAACAGGTCTGCCAAAATCGTCCTGATTGCTTAAACTATTTAAAAGACCAACTGAGCACAACCAAAGTTGAATCGGCGGCTTGGTTCAAAATCCAGTCTTACCTGCTTGATTTGCTGTTTGATAAACAAGATTTCGCCGCGCTGCGCTATCGCTGTGAATTATTGCTAGCAAAACAACCCCATTCCGAAGTGTTTCGGGCACAGCTGCATTTTTATTATGCGAAAAGCCTGGCCTTCTTTGGTGAACGCGACAATGCCCGCAGCCACGCCTTTATTGCCTATAAACAGCTGAACGAGTTATTTCAATCCTTTGCCGACCCACTGCGGTTGATTGAACTGGGCAATTTAGAAATTTGGCTTGGCGAGCATGAACAAGCGTATGACATTTTAATCGCGGCACAGGCACGTTACAGCAAAAGTAAAGATCCATTATTTTGGTTCGAGCTCAACAGTAATTTCGCGTTAATTTACGACAAGCGGCAACAATTGGCGCTTTCAGAAGAGGCTCGCACTAAAGCCCTCGAAGCTATTATGCCGACGGGTGAAACCGATAAAATTGCGACGGCAATGGGGAACTTGGCACGGACAAAACAACTGCGTGGCGATTATGTCAATGCAAGAAAAGTGTACGAGCAATCCTTGGAGTATTTAACTTCGAAGCTGGACGATAAAATTCGCTCAATTTATTTGCTCCGTTTGAGTGAAATCGCCATGGCCATGGAAGATAAAGCGGGCGCAAAAACCTATTTTGATCAAGTCGACCCAACGCTGATTGACCCCAATAGCCATCTGATCATTTATCAATCATTGCAAAAGCATTGGCAGAACTAACCTGCCGAATTGCATTGTTGTTTGGCGGCGAGGATATCGGCGCTCGTTAAACCTTGCTGCTCCGCACTTAAGGCCTCATGCATCACGGCAGAGGCTTCGGGTAAATGTCCGATCCCTAGCGCGTGGCCAAATTCATGGGTTAAGGTCAATACCAAAGTATCTTGATCATGGTAGGCAAAGATTTTCATCGCTAAATGTTGATTATTGCGGATCAACAATCCGACTTCTGCAATGCGTGCACGCTGTTGCTCTGCCGGGATCAGTGCGTTCCTATCGTTGATACTCGCCTGATAATGCCGTTGTTTATCATTGAGTTTGGCGGCATAAGCATTCACCTCATCCGCCTGTTGCTGCAAGAGTTGTTGCTCTAATTGTATCGTTTGCGCACTGAGACTACCGCTGGCGATTTGCTGTTGCAGCTGTTGTTTTCGGGTGGAAAAATCCGCATAACGTTGTTCATAATCGGCACGAAGCGCTGTCAGCTCGGCGGACAACCCGGCTAAATAGGCATCATAGTTGGCGATGTTGCGGGCGACCCGTTGACCTGATAACAACTGCTGTTGTCGTTCATCATAAATGAAATCAATCGGAAACCCATGCGTTGGGTCTTCGACCAAAACCAAAGCTCCCAACTGCTGATTCCAAGCTTCAGCCGCTTGCCGGATGGCTGATAAAGCCTGACTTTCATCAAGCTTAAACTGGGGATCTAAAGACGCTAACCGCCAAGAAATTGGGGCATGGCAATGCAACGCTGCAGCATCAGAATTTGGGCGGGGCTGTTGCCATTTTTCACTCAGTAGAAAAAACGCGAGGCCTAACAGACAGAGCAAGCCAATCAACTGACGCACAAGCGACACTCCAGGGTAAGTGCATTTATTGGCCGAGCTTAAATGAAAAAAACCGCCCTCACAAGAAGGCGGTTTTCCGTGTCTTCTGATTTTACAGCAGCCAACTCCATCTGAAAGTCTGTGTATAATCGGTACAGCGCTTTGGTCAACGTCAGACTTCTTAGACTCATTTTATAAGTTGTAGTGCTAAGAAGCGATTGAAAGTGTACAAAAACCAATCGCTGCTTGGCAAGGGCAAAATTCAACCAATTTTCACAATTTTTAACTGTCCAGACCAGTTCAACTCTAAAAGCTTTCAGTCCAAATGAATTCAGCATTAGCAAGTCAATTTTATGACAAGTCTAAATAATAAGTTCCTCTAAGAAAAACAAGATTTTTTGCCATACGAAACTTTCAATTGCTTTCGAACACACTTGTGAATGCAAGCCGAAAATCCACAATGACACACTTTTGTACAGTTTCTTTGTGCAAAATTCGGCAAAGTCACTTGGTGATGGTGAACTGCAATCACTATCCACAACTTGCATGTTTTTGTAAGTGTCAGCCATATGTCTAGATGGTCTGTTGGGCTTAGAGCACATTTGGCTCTAAGCCTTTTTTTCATGAGTGCTTGGGTTAATATCACCCAACTTCGCTCAATCAATTAATTGGCTAAAAACAGCGGAAGTGACGATTTTGCAAGACATCACTTGAACCCTGTGTTGCATCATTTTCAGACCGATGCGGCCTAAGTTGCAGCAATGGCCCGCGAAAGCAAACCGCTATATTTTGCTATACAGCGGGGCAAATTGTTGACTATGCTGAGAATATGAATATGAAATTATCTGGCTCCCAACCCTGTGTATGGTCATTGCTGTGCTTGGCACTGGCACAGCCAGCTTTTGCCGAACAGGGCTTCGAGGCAAGTATTGCCTTGGGGTATGGCCAATTCGGTGCCATCACCCATAACAATGAGGCAACGCCATTAATTGTATTGCCACGCTGGTCGTACTATGGCGAACGCTTTTACGTCGAAAATCTCGATGTGGGCTTTAATCTCTGGCAACACCAAGGCTGGTCTATCGACCTCACCACCAAACAAAGTTTTGATGCGTTGTTAATGCGCCAGCATTCATTAACGGATTCCTTGATCCAAGGCTTGTTAAGTTCGAATGTGCCTTTACCGCTGCCAATGGGCGCTGAATTACCGGACTATCTGCATCCTAGCAAACGGCATTTAAGCTATTTAGCGGGCGCGACTGTGTTCTATCAACAAGACCACTTCCAAATGTCCAGCGCTTATCATCAAGACATCAGTGAAGTGCACCAAGGTTTCGAATGGCAGAGTAAATTGAGTTACGTCTGGCATTTTTCTAAACTCGCGGTCGCGACCAGTGCTGAATTTCGCTTATTATCCGCCGATTACGCCAATTACCACTTTGGTGTGGGTCGCAAAGATACCACTGGGCAACTTTATGAATATTTGCCTGACAGTGCTTGGCTCACGAGTATCAAAGTGGAAGCGAATTATCCTCTCACCACCAATGTCAGCTTTGTCGCCAACTTTCGACGCGAGTGGTTACCCAGCCAATTCGAACCCAGCATGTATTTTAAACAACGTCAGCACGATATCTGGTTTAGCGGAGTCATGTGGACATGGTAAAACGGACATGGCCTGTGTTACTGATCCTATTCAGTGCGTTGGGCAATGCCGAACCAACTTCGATCAAATTATTGCCTCGCGTCTGCTTAGGCCCGCTGGATCAGCCCTGTGAAGTCCAGTTGATGCTGAGCTGGCACAGCGATATTGAGTTATGTTTGTATCACAGCAACGAGCCAACACCACTTCTCTGCGGTCATTCCTTTCAGAATTATCGCTTTGCTTTCTCGTTGCAGGGAGATACCCGATTTATCATCAAATCCTCCCTTGCGGATAGCGCTGAGCACAGTTTTTTAATCAAACATCTCGAAGCCAAATCAACGCAGCAGCTGGATAGGCGTCGCGTCCGTTGGAGTTTATTCTGATGAGTTTTCATATTTTGCTATTGGAAGATGACAACGCCCTCGCCCGCCTCACCAAGGAATTTCTGCAACAAGAAGGCTATGTCGTGAGCTGCGCCAATCAGGCGCATCGCGCGAAATTGCTATTAGAGCAACAACGGATCGATTTGCTGTTATGCGATGTCATGCTGCCAGGCGTCAACGGTTTTGATTTTGTCGCTGCCATCCGCGAGCAATATCAAGGGCCGATTTTGTTTATGACGGCCCAAACTCAAATCCAACATCAGTTGAAGGGTTTTGCTTTAGGGGCTCAGGATTATTTAGTGAAACCGGTCGACCCACGCTTGTTACTGGCAAAAATCCAAGTGTTTTTGCCCAGAGCCAGCACCATCGCGGAGCAACCTCAGGATCTGACCTTTCACAATCTACATATCGACTCACAGTCGCGTATTGCCATTCTTGCAGGCACCCCGCTGCAACTCACCAATGCTGAATACAAGTTATTGAAGGCATTGTGTGAACAGTTTGGCAAAGTAGTCAGTCGCGAATGGTTATTTCAACAACATTTAGGGCGCGATTATGATGGTTTAGACCGGACTATGGATGGACGAGCTTCGCGCCTGCGTAAAAAACTCCAAGCCATAGATCCAGCTTGGAATGTCGTCACTGCATGGGGAGAAGGGTATTACCTGTCTTATGGCACTGCTGAAACGCTTTAACTCACCCTTTGTCCGCTTTAATCTGTTGGTTGCTACCACAATATTGGCGTTGGCACTTAGCCTTGGCCAACTCTACACTGTGCTCAATGCAGATGTGCCGCCATCTGTTGATGCCCGTCTAGTGTTAGATGCGGTACAACAACTCCGCCAGCATCAGCAACCCTTGAGTTGCTCTGCCGAGCAAGACAGCAACTGCGAAAAAGCGCTGTTTATCGTCTATCCCGCTGAATATTGGCAAGGTCAGTTAGATGCGAAGCCCGGCAGCATTATTCCGCTCACCGATAGTCAGCAACAAACCTTGTTATGTAGCGTTGAACAGTCTGGTGAGCTGTTATGCCTGAATCAACTCAACTGGCCGGATCCCAATGCCGCCTCGGTTGATTTAGCCTATGTGTTTTATTTTGCTTTGCTGCTCGCGCTGTTTTTAATTAGCCGTAACTTATTTCGCGATATGACGATTTTACGCCACAGTGCCCTGCAGGAAATTCGCCATGGCAAATTCCCGCATTTCACGCTGAGCCCACGTTCGTATTTAGCCCCGTTGGCCCAGTCGCTGCGCAACATGACGCAGCGGATTGAACAACTCAATCGCTTTCAAACAGAGATGGCAGAAACCGTTTGCCACGATATTAAAACGCCGCTCGCGCGGCTGAAATTCATCAGCCACTTGTTAAACGGCAATACCATTGAGCAAAGTCGCCAGCAAATTGCGCAGAATCTGCAAGAGATTGAAGAGAACGTGTACGATTATTTGCGGTTGGCTGAAAATAACTATGAAAACCAAGATTTGAACTGCGCACAGATCCCACTGGCCGATTTTTTACAGAACTTAATCTCCCCACATCAAGATCCTACACACATTCACATCGATTTGGTCTGCGCCGCTGATTTACAGTGGCAAGCCGATAGCAAATTACTGGCAAGAGCCGTCAATAATTTATTGATCAATGCGCTGCGCTTTGCCAAACAGCAAGTTTCCATTCGAGTGACACTTGAAAACATCGCCATGGGAACCAGTGAAAGTGGCACACAACAGTGGCTTTGTTTGAGTGTTTCTGATGATGGTCCTGGCTGGCCAACAGCAAGCGTTCCTAGACTGAACAATGCAACAGAATCAAGGCGAGAGCAAGGCCCGCGAAAGCACGGCCAACAAGATCAGCAGCAACGCAATACAACAGAGGATGACATTCTCCATCATGGGCTGGGCTTAGCCATTGTGCGCAGAGTCGCAGAAAAGCATCAGGGCCAGTTGCGACTCATTCATAATGCACAGGGCGGTGCTTGCGCTCAACTCTGGCTTGGCCCTCGAACCGCGTGAAACAACGATGTTTAAAGCTGAACACTGAACGAATATCGTCGATGCAGCAACAGCAACCGAGTTGTCAGTCTTGTAACGGCTGTGCCGGAACCGCCACCGGCGTTTTGCTCATGTGACGACCATAAACCAACTGGAATATCGGCGTTGCCATCAGGGTCGTCACAATCGCCATCAGCACCATAATCGAAAAGAGACCTTGTTCAATCACGCCAAATTTGAGCGCGATATTGATAATAATTAATTCCATCAAGCCCCGCGCATTCATCAAAGCCCCCACGGCCATTGCGGTACGATTATCTGCACCACCGACCCGTGCGGCAGCCCAACAAGCGGCAAATTTAGCAAAAATGGACGCAGCAAGGATGATCATGGCGATACTGAATAACTCAAACGAGGCCAACACGTTCAGTTGCGTTTTTAAGCCAGAATAAGTAAAAAACATCGGCAATAATAAAAACACGGTCACTTTACTGAAGCGCCGATCAATCAGCTCCGTCAGCTTGCCACGCGGCATTGCAATGCCTAACAAGAAACCGCCGAAGACGGCATGCAAACCGACCCATTCCATAGCATAGGCAGAGATAGCCCATAACAACAACACCAGCAGTAATTCGGGCAAGGTGATTGTCCCTGCTTTTTCAACTTTATCAGCCAAAGGCTGCAACCATTGCCGCGCTTTGGTCAGCATAAAGGTGGCGTACAAACTGCCGCCGATCACCGCCTTCACCGCCAGCATGGCGCCGCC
>JACCDI011497296.1_pt1 | contig 10313 bp, 11 predicted proteins | sample 7442791 | NCBI WGS metagenome assembly JACCDI01 (sample SAMN15323434, study PRJNA562643) | freshwater metagenome | isolation source: river surface water | place: USA:Blue River Watershed | collected 2017-08-15
AAAATAGCAGTTCCAGAATTACAAGCACGTGTATATAAAGATGTGTTTTTAGATGGAACAACTGGATATTAATTTTTCTTAATAATCAATGTTTCTTTTGCAATATTGCTTATTATTTTATTTATATTTTTGTCTCCTTCTTCTTTTGTTAGTCCATTCATAGAATTACTAACAATTTTTAAATATAAATTGTTCTTTTTTGATTCTGAATTTGTACAATCTGGATTTAAATCTCTCCATTTGCTTATTTGTTTTATATTTTCATTTGCTATAACTTTAATTGCTTTTGTGAGAATAGGTTTTTCTTCTGATTCTTTTGTCCATTCATCATTGTCTTTTATATATAAAACTTCTCTTTTTGAATCACTACAATGTAATGGTCTCATATGTTGTTCCAAGTTATTTAAATTTTTAATGATAATATTTGAAATACCTTCAATATAACCTCGTTTTCCAGTATTTTCCAAGTCATTCATGTCAACTTTAATGTTAGTGACAAAATCTGTAATATTCATTGCATCTTTACATGTTTCTTTCAAAAAGAATTGCATGTTAAAATTGTTAGTGTTGTTCATGCTATTTATGTTATTAGATTTATTTGTATTAATTCCATTTGTTGTTAAATGATTTATTGTTTCATTTTGGTCAGATATTATCTTCTTCATTTCTTTTATGATTTCAAAGACTAATTCTGACGAAACTGGTGCGGAACTTAATTTAGTTCCATTACAAGACCGTCGATGTCTCCATAACGTGGTTCTACTGTTGAATGTAAGACCACAATCGCAGTCGAACTTTATTTCCGAAATTTGTTTCATTTTTGTTTCATTTGTTTCATTAGTTCGGAATTTATGTTTATCGGTTGACAAATGTCTTGAAAATTGACTTTTTCTTGACGTATAAAAGTCACATAATTCACAATGAAATTTATTGTGTGAATTTGGAACTAAATTTGTTTCATTTTGTTTCATAATATGAAACAACAAAAAGTTCCTAAATCGTTTTTCATAAAAATATATAAATTTTTATAGTAACAAACTTTTTAATTAAAAATATTTTTATGAGCATTATGGTTTGATGTCAAAAAATGAGAAAATTTCGGGATAAGTCCTTGGCCTTTTTGAAAAATGGACAAAAAAAAATGTCCAAAATTGAAAACTCAAAAATACTTTTGGAAAATTTTTCACCGAAAATATAATATATTAAAACTACTTAAAGGAATTTATTTAAGTATTTCAAATATATTTTATAAAAAACAACTTAAAAGAAATTATTTATGAAATTTCATTTTTCATAACTTCAATAAATTTATTTATATCTGTAAAAACTTGAATGTTAATTATAGGATTTTTTGTTTCTAATTTATGTGAAACACAAATCTTATTATGTTTCCAAAGACCTGATCTAGATTTAAATGCGCGGTTGCAATTAACACATGATAACACATTAGATGTAATTGAACATAATTGAGCAGAATGGTCACTTTTATGTATAGAAACCTTGTTTCCGTTTGTTGCCTTTTTATGTTTCATTGACAATAAATGGTCGTCATAACTGCTCTTTTTAGACGTACCATAGTCACAAAAATTACAGTAAAATCTTGGAGCAGAATTTGAGCAGAAATTGTTTCTGTTTGTTTCCATTATGTTTCTATTCATTTTTTATTTCTAAGTTATTTTAAAAAATACATTTTTTAACCGAAAATATAATATATTAAAACTACTTAAAGGAATTTATTTAAGTATTTCAAATATATTTTATAAAAAACAACTTAAAAGAAATTATATTTACAATACTGTTTGTAAAAATAATTTAATTATTGTTTAATGTTGAATCGCAATAAGTAAACATTACATGATTGCCCCATTTCATTTCTTCACCTAATGTTTTAATTTTTTCAACTAATTCAGTGTTTGTTGTTATAAAACTTGCGTAAGTATCTTCGTTTTTCACGTGTTTCATTATATTTTCATCAACAGAATTAACTAATTCTACCATACATTTGTAACAATCTGTTTCTTTATAAATACTGCCAAAAGAATAACAATCTTTACCATCAATAATCATATTTCTATCAGGCCAAAAAGTTATTAATTCAGGCCAGGAAGTTAATGAGCGACCTTTATTAGTCAATACAAAATACCAAGATATATTGATTTTATGAGATTTTACATTTGTATCCATATAATTAAAAATTAATCTGTTTTTATATTATTTCTCAATTAATTCACATTTGGTATAGTAGTGTGGATGAGTTGATTTTGGATAATGTGATTTTAAGCAATGAATTCCGTTATTAGGACAAACCATTTCAATCACTTCGATTTTATTATACTCTGTAAGCCATTCTTCAATGCTTTCAAATTGTGGCATTCCAATGTAGATATTATCCTTATATTTCCATTTTCTAATAAAATGCCCATTAGTTACATCGTCGGTGCATCCATTACATCCGTGAATGCATCCATTGTTAAAAACAATTTTACAACTTGAACAAAACAAAAGACCGAATATTTTGTCTGATTCATAATCGTGTTTAAATTCATCTGACTGTGTTTCTAAAAAAGCATACCATTCGTCACTTGACATATAATCAGGGTTTTTACAAATAGGACAGGATGTATACTCTCCTCCAAAAGGTGTAGTAACAAAAAAACCTTTTAATTTGCAAACAAAGCAACTTCTTTCAGTATTTATTTCAATTAAATTTTTCATAATTTGATTATTTGTGTTGTTTTCTTTAAATAGATTTAATATATATTATAAAAAACAACTTAAAGACAATATTAATTAATCACGACTGCTTCTGCTATTGGAATGTCAGTATTTTCTACATCATATACAATCGAAGCAATAGGTTTTTCTTGTTTAACAACTGGTTTATTGGGTTCGTCAGAATTTATAACAATAATTTTCAATAAACTTTCTGTACATTCTAACCTTTTTTTACGTATTTTTAACACATTTTCATGCTTGTTTAAACCATATTTTATTCTTTTAATTTCTTCATCAAACGTAAAATTTTCTGAAGCAATCAAATTACCAATCAAACTATAATCTAAATTACTAGAATTGTTTAAACTAGTTTTTCTAATTTCTTCACGATTCATAGTATCTTCAAACTCTTGGTTTAATGCTTTTATAGTCTTCATTGTTGTATCAATTTTATTTTTATAATATTTGTTTTTGTTAATTATCCATTCGTTTATTTTTTGTAATAATTTAGTATGAGGTTTTACAAATTTAAAATTATTTACCATATTTATAAAATCTTTTGAAATCCATTCTTCATTTGTAAATAAGTTGCATTCTATATTTACAATATCAATAATAGCACAAATTGTTTTAAATGTTTGTTTTATATAATGCTGTTGATAATAATCTTCTATATGATAATATTCATATGAATTTGAAACAACTTTAAAAGTTTTCCATGCAATCATATGATTTGTTTTATAAAACATTGTTGTCTTTGTATTTTCAGCAAAACTTCCGATTGAGTTTTTTTTAAATTTAATTACATATGACATAAAAACATTTGTCGGTTCTATATATCCTCTTGGATAATCTTCATCGAAAGGAAGATAACATAGTAATTCTATAATATCATATACGCTTTTAATTCCACCAGTTTCAATTAATCGTTTTAAACTAGAGTTTTCATACTTATCATACTGATTTTCACTACCACAAAATGGATTTACAAAACTTTTTTCTTTTCCACTGTTATATATGTATTCATCTAAACAGTTTTTTAAATAATTATATTTGTTGTTTATAATAGTTTCTTCAGAAGGGATTCCACTAACAATGTTGTTGCTTGCACCACACCCCATTTTGTTTGAGTATAACTAACAAATGTTAAATTGAATTGATTCAATTTTTTATGGAATATATATTATAAAAAACAACTTAAAGACAATATTAATTAATCACAACGACTTCTGCTATTGGAATATCTGTGTTTTCTGACGACGATACTTGAGATGCAACTGGTTCTTCTTGTTTAATAACTGATTTATTAGTTTCGCCATATTCATCAGAATTTATAACAATAATTTTCAATAAACTTTCTGTACATTCTAATATTTTTTTATACATTTTTAACACATTTTCTTGGTTACCTAATATATGTTCTAAACGACTAATATCATCATCAATCGTGTCTTTTCCTCTCGCAAGTACATTTCCAAGTGAATTATAATCTAAATTATAACAATTATTTAATTCATTTTCTCTACATTCTTTATAACGTTTAAGTTCTTTAATTCTTGTTTCTAATGATGTTATAGTATAATTAGTTTCATAAACTTTAAATTTATATGTTTTGTTTTTGTTAATTATCCATTCGTTTATTTTTTGTAATAATTTGCTATGAGGTTTTACAATTTTAAAATCATTTATCATATTTATGAAATCTCTTGAAATCCATTGTTCATTTGTAAATAAATTACATTCTATATTTACAATGTCAATAATAGCACAAATTGTTTTAAATTCTAACTTGAGATAATGTTCTTGATGACGATATTTGCCTGGTTCTGAATTAGACTTAAATTCACTCCATATAATATAGTGACTTGTTTTATAAAACATTGTTCTTAGGTTGTTTTCAGCAGAACTCACCTCAATCTTATTTTTTTTGAATTTAATTACAAATGACTTAAAAACTGTTTCCATTTCTAAATGACATCCTGAATAGCCATCGTTTAAAGGAACATAACATAGTAACTTTATAATATCATATACACTTTTAATTCCACCATTTTCAGACATTTGTTTTAAACCTGAATAGTATTCATCATCATAATAATACATTCTTCCGCAAAATTGAGTTACAAATCTTTGTTTGTTTCCACTGTTATATATTAATTCATCTAAACAGTTTTTTAAATAATTATATTTGTTGTTTATAATTGTTTCTTTAGAAGTGATTCCACTAACAATGTTATTGCTTGCACCACACCCCATTTTGTTTGAGTATAACTAACAAATGTTAAATTGAATTGATTCAATTTTTTATGGAATATATATTATATAAAAAACAACTTAAAGACAACCCACATATATAATATGTTATCGTACAGCAATTCAACTTGATTAGAATAATGGTTAATTCATCAGACGTGATCTGAATATCGTCGGTTCGATTCCGACATCAAAACAAACGATAACCGCGTAAATGCCAACTTAGCTCAATTGGTAGAGCGAAGGACTGCAGATCCTTAGGTCGATGGTTCAATTCCGTCAGTTGGTTCTTTATTTTTAATTTATGAAATACTTATTTACATATGATAATTTGCATGATGTAAATTATTATATTGATTTTATATATATGCCATTTGTAAACAGTTATAATGGTGCTATGAAATTATTGTCAGAAATTGAAAATGGAACTTGTAAAGATAGTTGTAAAAAAATATGGATGCGTAATTTAAAATATGCGTTAAAAACTAAAACAAATCCTTTGAAACTAACAAAACCGCAACGTAAAAATATTACTGAAAAAATGAAGGGTGTTTCTGGTAAGAAAAATCATACTAAAACATTAAAAAAATATAAAAATAGAAAATCACCTCCATATTCAGCAAACCAAAATTGTAATAAAACTATGGTTGGCAATGACGGAAACAAATATATATCTAAACCAAATAAAAATAATATTTGTACTTGGAGAAAATTATAAGTCTAATTTTCAAAATATATATTATCGAAAAAACAACTTAAAGACAATTTATATATATTATATGTTAGGGAACAGCAATATTGCAAAAAAACATTTTTGTTGTACCTAACCGCATAATCTCGGCTTAGCTCAGTTGGTAGAGCGGAGGACTGTAGTTCCTTAGGTCGGTGGTTCGAATCCGCCAGCTGAGACAAGTCGTATATTTTGGTGTAATAGGAGCACAGCCCTGCGTTGAGGGGACGGCGTGAGTTGCAAGCCTCACAAATATACGACTACAGCGCACTTGTAATTTAGTGGTAGAATACGCCGTTGCCAACGGTGATATCAGGGTTCGATTCCCTGCAAGTGCATTTATTTATATTTAAAGCATCAATAGTTCATTGGTAGAATGACAGACTTCCAATCTGTTGAGCTGGGTTCGATTCCCAGTTGGTGCATTTTTTTTACGTCATTTTAATAAACAAATGATGTAAAATAATTATAATTTAATATATTCAAATACTTATTTTATTGTTTTTTAATACTTGGTGATTTACTAAAATACGATTTTGGATTAAATATTTGATTTAATTTAAATTCTTTTGAAGACACTTCGTCTTCTTCTTTTGGTATTCCATATAAATCATAATATTCGTCATAATAACTATCAAAATCATGCTCAACACTGGCGACTGAATTGTTGAAAGGATCCATCAAATTTTTTATAAAATCATTCATTTCTTCTGGATTTTTATATTTATCATTATTGTCATTAAAAAACAATGAATATAATGTTTTACCTCGTTTGCTTTCACCATCACGTATTTCTTTATGAAACATTTGGTCTATAATTGAAAATGCTGACTTTAATAATATTATTTCACGCATCAATTGTCGTTTCTTTTTAAATAACTTAATTACTATTTTAGCTATTGTTTGTATTTTATGTTCATTTGTATGATCACATGTACCATCTGTTTCATAAATATATTTTAAATGTGTAAAATATCTTATTTCATTTTTAACATTAGTTAAATCGGTTATAATACGTTTGCGTTGATCTGATATTCTTTTAATTACTGAAAATATGTTAGTATTATATATAACAGGATATCTCATTCTTATTGTTCTTGGTATTATAAATTGATTTGTTTCTTTTATTTCAGCAATTTTCTTTTCAACATCATCTAATTTTTGTTTCATTTCTTGTTCAATAGTTGTTGTAGCTTCTCTTATTTTTTCATTCTTCAATTCTATTTCTTTTGTCAATTTATCATAATCATTTTTATTTATATTTTCATCTATGTATTTATGTTTTCCGTCCATTAATTGTTTCATTTTTGTTAGTTGTTCTTTCAATTTTTCTAATTCATATTCTTGATTTTGTAAATCATTATATCTAAACAACAAAACAGAACCTGATGTAAATTCAACCGTACTTTGTAACTTATCATATTGATGTGATGATATTTTATGTGCTTCTGATGCGGCATCTAATTTTAAATAATTGACAATTGCCAATAAAAATGCAATAACACCATTTAATGCTGAAATAAAAACTGGACCCCAATGATATCTACTGATGTACGATGATAATACTGTGGCCGCCGTTGAAAATAATATAGAAGGCATCATATAAACATTCAAATGAGTTTCACAGTAAAACTTTGCTTCCATGTAAATAATTTTATGACCTTTTAAATAACTAGCTAAAATATCTAACGCACTGCTATAATTATGATTGATATCTGAATAAGACTGATTTATTTTATATTCGACATCTTTGAATTCAACCTTTTTAAATGGAGGCATGTTTTTAATTTTCATATTGTCTACAACATGTAACAAATTTTCATCTTCAGAATTATAATCAAATGTATCTTCATTATGTAAATTAATATATTTCTGTAATTTTTCAACAGGTGGTGTGTAATAACGTTTTAATAAATTGTGATTACTTGAATTAGAAGTGGTGTTAGTTCCTTCCTCCATTTTTGACAATATATCTTTTTCTTCCAGCATTTTAGGTATTTCATCTGTTTCTAAAATTAATTCATCTTTTGACACATTATTTATATCGTTAGTTGATAATATTATATTTTCATCCATAATATAATATCTTCTTATTATATTATGTCAAAAACGCGTAAAGCTAAAGGCTGGTCAAATAAATCTCCAAATGCTAGACAACGAACAATAATGATGCGAAAATGCGGTAAAAAATGCTTTCTTGGGCCTAAAAAAAGTTTCCCAATATGTATTAAAAACACTTGCAAAATTGACAAAAAAGGAATATTTTCGGCATATGTTCGTGCTCGTGAATATATGACTATTAAAGGTACAAAAAAATATAAACGCATTGCGAAGAAGGCTTATGATATGTTGCATAAGTGAATTTGATGAATCATGATTTCCGGCAGATTTTCGTCAAATTTCCGGCCGGCATTTACACACGAATCTTTGAAAAATCTATATTACCAAAATCCTTTTTAAACGTTTTATTTATATTATTCAAACTAGAATTTATTTCATCTACCTCTGAATTAACATTGAAACCATAACATCTTCTAACACTATCATTATATCCCGTCAAATATGCCATAAAATCAAAAACATATCTTAATGTATAATGATATATTGGGGATATTATTTTACGTAAAAAGTTTGGCATTATTCTGTCATAAAGATAATTGAAAGTATTTGAAGTTTCCTTTATAGCATATGTAAACATACATGAAGGCAATGAAACTATTTTGTTACCTATTTCTTTCAAAATATTGAAAATTTGAACGAATATATTTCCTATTCCATTAAACACAGCTATAATTGGTTTTATTATTCCATTATTAAACATATCACCTAATTGTTTAAATATTGATGTTAGTTTGTCTGTTAATATAACTACTGTTTTCTTCTCTATTTCCTTTCCCATTGCTTCTGTTTTCTTTTCTATCTCCTTTCCCATTGCTTCTGTTTTCTTTTCTATCTCCTTTCCCATTGCTTCTGTTTTCTTTTGTATTTGATTTCCCATTTCTAATGTTTTCTTCTCTATTTCTTTCCCCATTGAATCCGCCTTTTTTTCTATTTGGCTTCCTACATTATTTAATTGTTGCGTTAATTTTTTATCAACATTATTTATTTTATCTGGTATATCACCAACAACTTTTGTTACATTTTTTATGTCTCCTGCTATATTATCAATGTCTTTTATATTAAAACCTTCTATTTTTCTATAAAGCAATTGATATATAATTATATATACAAATATACAACATAGTATAAATATCAATACATCATCCTTAATTGTATTATATAAATTATTTATAAATTTATTCATATATAATACATTTAAAATTGTTTCAAGTAATTCATTGTATTTGATAACACATTCTTTAAATCTATAATTGGCTTTATTAATTTAGATAATGCATTTTGCATGTCTAATTCTTCTGCTATCCTTTTTGCTTCTGCTGCCGCTAATTCTGCCTGTCTTTTTGCTTCTGCTGCCGCTAATTCAGCTTGTCTTTTTGCTTCTGCTGCCGCTAATTCTGCTTGTCTTTTTGCTTCTGCTGCCGCTAATTCTGCTTGTCTTTTTGCTTCTGCTGCCGCTAATTCTGCTTGTCTTTTTGCTTCTTCTTGTATCCTTTTTGTTTCAGCAGCAATCAAATCTGCTTGTCTTTTTGCATCAGCAGCTGCTTGATCTGCCTTTCTTTTTGCTTCTTCAATTGCTAATTCAGTTTTCCTTTTTGCTTCCTCTGCTGCTAATTCAGATTGTCTTTTTGCTTCTGCGGCGGCTTGTTCAGCCTTTCTTCTAGATATTTCTTCTAATCGTTTTGCTTCTGCCGCAATTTCAGCTTGTCTTTTTGCTTCTTCTTCCATTCTTCTTTTTTCTGCGATAGCAGCTTGTTCAGCTTGTCTCTTCGCTTCTTCTAATCGTTTTGCTTCCGCAGTAGCAATTTGTTCAGCTTGTCTCTTCGCTTCTTCTAATCGTTTTGCTTCTGCTTGTGCTAATTCTGCTTTCTTTTTCGCTTCAGCTTCCGCTAATTCGGCTTGTCTCTTTGCTTCCGCTTGTGCTAATTCAGCCTTTTTTCTCGCTTCTTCTTGTAGTCTTATCGTTTCTGCTTCTGCTTGCTTTCTTGCTTCTTCTTGTACTCGTTTTGCTTCCGCGGCGGCGTCTTCAGCTTGTCTTCTAGTTTCTTCTTCAAGTCTTTTTGTTTCTGATATTGCTTTGTCACTCAAGTCAGACGCAGTATCAACCGTTTTATCAATTCCTTTTGTCACACCCTTACTAACAGTCTTAGATATACTTTTACCTGCTTTTTTAATATTAAAAGATTCTATCATATTATTTGTTGAAATTATGTTTGACAAACTAACAAATCCAAAAATAAATATTAATGAATAAATTATTATATTGTAAATTTCATAACTGTATTTCATTTTATAATTATTTAATATTATAAAATGAAAATAAAATTGAAATTAATTTATAATAAGCATTTAAACTAATACACATTCAATAAATATAACAACATGACTTCTATTGATAATTATTTACAAAGTCTATCTTTAAAGGACAACTCAGCAAATGACCAATGGGGTTGGTTTGTAGAAACAGAGAAGGTAAAAGTTTATTATCCAAATCAAT
>JACCDI010538825.1_pt1 | contig 10309 bp, 8 predicted proteins | sample 7442791 | NCBI WGS metagenome assembly JACCDI01 (sample SAMN15323434, study PRJNA562643) | freshwater metagenome | isolation source: river surface water | place: USA:Blue River Watershed | collected 2017-08-15
AATGATTAATAATGAATTTATTGATGCTGGTTTTGATTTATTTTGTCCTAATAAAATTGTTACAAGTGATAATAGTATTAAGAAAGTATTAATGGATTCTTATTTAAAATGTGCCGCTACATTACATTCTGATACAGGTAAAATTTGTAATACTGGTTATTATTTACATCCTCGTTCATCAGTTTCTAAGACTAACTTTAGATTAGCAAATAGCACTGGAATTATTGATGCTGGATATAGAGGTCATGTTATGGCTGTATTTGATATTTTACCTAATACGGAATATGGTAACACTATTGAATCGGGGGATAGACTCGTTCAAATTTGCGCTCCTTCTTTAATTCCTATTATTGTAGAAATTGTAGATTCTGAAGATGATTTAGGTTCAAAAACGAGTCGTGGAACTGGTGGGTTTGGTTCTACTGGTAAATAATAAAACAAACAATTAATAAAAATAACAACAAACAAAAAATATTTATAATATTTATAAAATATATATAAATTGAAATGGATTTTCTAGCAGTAGCTTCTTTTCTTGTTATATTTTTTATTTTTACATTTATTACAATGTATTTAACTCGTGGCTCTTCACAATCTGGTGGTAGAAAGTCAGGAATGTTAAAAGGTGTTAACAATAATATGTTAGTTGGTTTATTTGCTGTTTTTGTTGGATTATGGCTGTTATTCTATATGGTTCCAGCTGTTTTTGCTTCTTTATTTTTCACTACACTTGGTAATATCATAATTATTTTATCTATTATTTTGGTTGGAATGAAAAATATGGTCTTAGGTGGTTTAGTTGCTTTAGGATTATTTTTATTGTATAGATATTCACATATGATTGCTCGTGAAGGTATGAAAACATCTTCAACTGAGAAAAAGAAGTAAAAAATAATAACTGGATAAAACAAATATTATAGTTTATTATTATAGTATATTATTATATATTATAATAATGAAAAATTTTGAAAAACTTTTTACTCCATCTTTCACATTCATTATTGGAGTATTTTATATATTATTAATTTACATATTTTACAAATATAAAAATGTTTATAATTTCTTATTTGTTAATCCTTTAGGATACATTATTATTATAATACTTATTGGTTCTTCTTATTATTTAAATAAATGGTTTGGGGTTTTAATGGGATTTGCTTTAGGTCTTCTATACATTCTCTCACGTTCTATTAACTATTTTGTAAAAGAAGGTTTTGAACCGTGGTCTCAAGAAACTATTGATGAATTCGAAGATTTTGTTACTACCAATAACCCTAATCTGATTTATGATCTAAGTAATGTTCAACAACAAGCTAGTGAAACTGAAGCAAAAATATTATTGAAAACAGGTAAATGGCCTTGGGATAAAACCACACGTGATTTATTTGAAGAAAATGTCGGAACCAACACCATGATTAACAATGTTCCAAAAGATTCTATGGAAATAGCACGCAAAATATATAACCAAAATATAACGAAACAATTATTATCATGGAAAGCACCTGAAGGTCAAATGCTTATGACTGGTGCGTTTGTTGAAGATGCTAGTGGTTCTCAGACTGAAACTGATTCAAATGGAAATACTTATGGTATTGCTAGTGGTCTTGTTAGTTCTAATAAGAGTTTAATCAAATGTGGAAAAAGCGAAAGTATTGGTGAAATGGTGATGCAAATGCATAAAAGTATGGGTAATGATGGTATATTTGGTTCTCATGAAGAACAAGTCACTGATGTTGATTACAATGAATTACCAAACCTAATTAAAGGGTTCACATTTATTGACCAACCTTGTAATCCATGCGTTGCTTTAAATAATCCACCAGAATATACTTGTAAGTTTTCTCTCTCTAATGGAATAGATGGAGTCAGTTCTATTTGGAAAAATTTATGGGGTATAGATGAATCAGAACCTTCAACAGTAGAAGAAGATTCGTTGATGAATAATAAAAGTCAAAAAGAATTCCCATTATTATATAAATTGAAAAGTGAATTAAGCTCAGCCTTGAGTTCTAGTGAAACATCTACAGAATCAAAATATCAGCCTTACACAAAAGACCAATTATCATTCCAATCGAAAGGAAATAAAAACAAAACTAACTAATAAATTTGACTATTATATTTTGTTTTTGGAGAGAAATAAGTAATTAAATTATATGAAATTACTTATTTTAGTTATATTCTTATATTTTCCCTTTACTGATTTGTAGTCAGTTTATTTATAATATCATCCGGATTATCTAAAGCATATAACTTTTTATTATATTCTTTCTCTCTGGAGAACTTTTTCAAAAGTGGATATACTGGAACTTCTTTTGTCCAATAATCTTTATTTTCAAATATAAAAGGAGATGTATGATTATTTAAATTGTAATATTGAGTATTATTATACATAAATATTTCACTAAGGGTTCCTGCTTTTCCTGGGCTTACTATAAATCCACCTTTGGATACATTAATCAAATTATATTCTCTCAAATCATTACTAAACATTTTTGCTATATAATTTGTGAAAATATTTGTTCTATTTTCTTGTTCATAAAACCATGTTGGTATTGAAATACTTGTTATTTTATCTTTTGGTAATGGATATTTCTTTAAAACTTCTATTGCCGACTTAAAATAATCATTTATTTCACCATTTTCTGATTCTGGATGTTTTTTCAATATTTCTATAGCCTTATCTACTGAATCATCTGGATAATAAGCCAAAAGAGCCCCTAAATTTCCTGCTTCCATTAATCCCGGACCTCCACCTGTTATTACTATAAACCCTTTTTGTGTTATTTTACGTGCTAAAATCACTGCATTTCTATATTCTTGTGTATCTCTTTTAGCCGCATGTCCACCCATTATACCAACTATTTTATTTTCACCTACAGTATTTATTTGTCTATGTAAATCATCTATTATCATATTATCATGGGTGCTCATCATAAATCTAGATAAAATATCATCATTTACAGATAGGGTTTTGGTAGAACTATACCAATCATATATTTCAGCGTCTTTAGACTGATTAAAGTCATATGTATTTATATCAAATTCATCATTATTACCTAATAATTTTGCACTAGTATATAATCTACTTGGAAAAATATTAAATGGTAAATTATTTATATATGGAAATACAAGCGAATTATTATCACGTAAATACTGTTCTGTATCTTTGGTCATTTTACAACCCAGAAATACACTATTTTTTACTGGAACGCTTTCTATTATGTAGGCCATTTTTGTTAAATCTAGATTTAATAATGCGACGTTTTCTAGGGAAGCATTTTCTTCAATATGTTTTGTGAATTGACTCAATGAGGATATTTCTTTCTGAATATTTATTTGATTTGGATATTTTCTTTTACCTTTTTGCGTATCTTCAAGAAGTCCGAATCCTTCGTAGAGAGAAAATGATAGACTTTTGTTGAAATAATTTATAAGTATTTGATAAATTATGAGAAAAATGAAAAAAATGATTATTAATTGTAATATCATAATTTATATTAATATTTTATATTTTCTTATAATTCTATGATTTCTTCTTTTGATGATATGGATGATTCTAACTCTGTTATTTCTAAATCATTTTTCATATTTTCGTAGTCACAGACATAGTCATCATAGTCGTTAACTGATGCAGATATTGACCTCATTACATTTAATGATGTTGGTGATAAATATGGCGAATCTGTAAATTGTGATGTATCGTGATGAATAATATTTGTTTCATATTCATCGTCTTCATTAATGTAGTCATAATTTATTTCTGTATTATTATCCATATCAAACACAATAGTTTTTTCATCATTATCATTGTCTATTAATGTGTTGTGATTGTAATATGGTGTTATATTTCTTTGTCTTACTAATTTATTGTATTTTCGTGGTGTTGAACGATATAATGGTACTGTATTACAATTCGCATTTGTATCAATATTAGTAACATTATAAACTCGTTGTTTTCCTTGTGAATATAAACGAGAAGTACAATACATTTCTGAATTTTGTTGGTCAAATGTGCGAAAAACTACATATAAATCATCACATAATAATTTTAATAATGTATCTGTTTCCATATTTTTTTCCTTCATATAATCTTTTATTTCTTTAAAAAGATTAGCAATATTTCTTTTCACTAACTTCTTTGTTAGAACAACATTCTTCTTAGTATTTATTGATGATTCTATATCTTCTTGATTTGATGTATAAATTACTGTTTTATTTACATTTTCCATATCAAAAATAGTTTCTTGTTTTTTATTTTCATCAACCAAATCAAATATCGATTTATAAATTATATCATGTTGATTTTTATTTTTCTTATTTATAGTATTTGCTTGATATAATAATTCTTGTGTCTTTTGTCTAAAAATATATTTCATCAAATCTTCTTTTTCTTCATTTATTTGTAAATTTTGGTTTGTATTTATCATTAAAGGTTTATCAAAATTTATACAAACATTTTTTAATTCCCCTTCTTTTGATATTCTTATTTGATAAATCAGTTCCTTTTCTTTAACCAACTTATCTAGAACTAATAATGATGACCATTCATTAGATTTCCAATCATATATTTCTACTTCTTTTCCTTCCATTTCTATTTCCATATTATCAAATACTTTATAAATTATTTCGTGCGTTATTTCTCCATATACGAGTCCTGAATTCTCTAATTTATCTATAAAATAGTAATTCCCATTTTTGATATTGCTCATCTTATTTAATAAATTAGCATCATGTTCTAATCCAAAACCAATAAAAGTATTAGATATCTCATTATCTAAAAACGACATTAAATGTTCTAGCTCGAATTTTCCATCATTCACTTCACCATCAGTCATGAAAATATGGGTTATTTGAGATGGTTCGTATTCCTTTTTATTCTTGCTATTAGTAACTATATCTTTTACTGTTAATAATGGTTTCTCAAAATTTGTAGATGTTTCTGGTGAAATATCGTGAACTTTTTCAATCAGTTGTTTGTAATTATCATTTGTTATCAAAGTTTTCTCTATTAATACTTTACAATCATTATCAAAAATAATTACTATTATTGATACTTTTGGTAGTTCTGGGGTTACACCAAAATATCTGATAATATTCTCAAGAGTATGAATAATATGTTTCATTTTTGTTCGCCCATCAGCACAATTATCACTCATAGAACCTGAATGATCTATTGTTAATATTAATAATTTTTCTGATTGGTTTACATATTCACATTTTTCGTCTATTTTTATTTTTAATACACCAAAATCATAAGATTTATTTGTATCGTCTTTTTTATATTCACCATTATGAATTATTACTTGTTTGTTAATAGTAATGTTATTAATAATATTTGAAGCATCCATGATTATTTAAATATTATATATATTTGTATTATGTTTATATCCTTTTGTTTAAAATAGAAAATATATCAATTTTTTATTTTATTTTTTATTTGTTTGTTATTTGTTTTGTTATTTTTGTTTTATATATTTATTCTTACTGTAGTATGTGTGGTTTTCAATAATGTATTTATTTCTTCTTTTGTTAATGCTGCGTTTGCGTTTTGTGTATCTCTTAGTTCTACCTTATTCATTTCTTCTGAATTTTCCAAATCATATTCTTCTAAGTCTTCTATTAAATTATCTGTGTTAGTGTTTGTATTCATATTAACATTTTTACTTACTACTTGTGGGGTAGGTTGTTTGAACACATATTTTTTGAAAAAAACCATTATATTTAAAAACTCATAATCGCTTCCACCACCATAATAACATTGGTTAAAATAATCACCGGTGTATGATTTAATTGGTATAGCATTTTCTCTATTTAATCTATATGTGATTGGAGTATCATCAACAATAAATGTGTTGGATTTATTGTATTCATTATGTCTAATATAAACTTTTCTTAAATCTTTTTCAACAAGATTTGGTGAAAAACCGTGATCACTTGTTATAACGAAATGAAAACTTTTACCAAATGGAATAAATCTTTTTAATATTTTCGTATAACATATATTAAACCATTCTTGTGAACCGTGAGTCCATACAGAAACATTTTTAAAATTCGCGAAAACAAATTTGAAAAATACTGATAAGAAAGGTCTTTCTATAATGCTGAAAATATTATTATTATCTACATTATAGAAACCATTTACTAATGTTCCGTCTAAGTCTAATATTAGATTCATTATTATTTTATTATTATATTTAATAGGTATAATAATTTTTATATGGTTTCAATTATTTCATTTATTCTAATTCTCATAATCATATAACTTATTCTCAATATAATCTATTACTTCAAAATAATTATTGAAACTTGTTTTATACTGATAAACACTATTTCGTAATGGTGTTGATACATAAATTTTTGAAGGAGTTACTTGTATTTCAAAATAGTCTGTTTCATTTTCCTTCTTTGTATAAATGATATGTTCAAAATCGTTTTTAATTAATTTCCAACCATAACTCCAAAATTGGTTTTCTAATATAGCGAACCCTTTATTAACAAGAGGTAAATTGTTTGTTTTTAATAAATCGATAGTAAAATGAAAATTGTTGTTAATAGTGTTCATCTGTATTTGTGGTGTATTATTTATAGTATATAGTATTATATAATTTATTATATTGAATAATCTTTAAATAATTTATTGTGTTATTATATTTATTATTTTATTTATTATTTTATTTATTATATTTGTTTTGATTATATAAATTTGTAAAATAAGTATTTAAAGATTAAATAATATAACTACTATATAAGATAAGATGGAATCCGAAACTGGTGCCCCTGCTGGACAAGAACAAATGAGACTTGTTGATGTCCCAATTGTTACTGATAATGATGCTTTAAATGTTGTTGTTTCTTTTGTTGCTTTAGCTCAAAAGAGAGGTGTTTTTTCTCTTGAAGAAAGTGCTAAGATTTGGGAATGTGTTAAGCATTTCAGACGTGCTGCTGAACAAAAAGTTGGTGCTTAAAATAAGTTCACTGTTATGTAGTTAGTAATATCAATTTTTATTATGATAATAATTATAATAAAAATTTAATAAATTCATAATATCTATATATTCAATTTATCTATTGTAAAAACAATATCATCATATCTGTTTTTATTACTTCTTAAATCATATACTTTGATAAATTGTTTCAAGTGAACAGGAACTTCATTTTTAAGTTTTTCAATCCAATCCAAAGATTGAACATCTTCAACTATTAATATACCATCATCAGTCATTATTTGTGAATATAACTTTATAAATTGCACCATAGATTCTAATGTATGAGGTCCATCATCAAGCATAAAATCACATTTTATATTTTTATTTAAAAAATTTTTATTAAAAAAATTTTCATCATAAGCATCAGATGATGTATATAAAATAACCCTTGGATCATTCAATAATTCATCTATTACACGATTAATTGGTAATATATCTAAACCATAAATAGTTGCGTTTGTAAAATAATCTCTCCACAATTTTATACTTCCTCCATTTTTTTCACCAAAACTTCCTATACCTACTTCTAACACATTTTTAGCGGTGAATCTTTTTTTTGTTAATAATTCATTATAAAGATGTAAATATGAGTGTGTTGTATTTTTATCAGTTTTTGAATTATCTACTAAATCTTCTAAACTCATTATATTATTTAATTATAATAAAATTTGTTAAATAAAGCGTAAGTATTTTAATAATTATTTAATTACAAAATAAATAATTATTTTTCATAATACTCTCCGGACAGGGCTCGAACCTGCGACCTAACGGTTAACAGCCGTTTGCTCTACCTACTGAGCTACCGAAGAAAAATGTTGGTCCTACCCGGATTCGAACCAGGGTTGCATGAGTCAAAGTCATGAATGATTACCACTACATTATAAGACCACCAATATAATATATAACGATTTCTTTAAGTGGTTTTTCTAATATAATATATTATTTCTGGGATTTCTCTCCAGAATTTTATTTTGAATGTCTTTTTTTGGTTAATTTTTTCTTGATTAAGTCAATAATTTGTTGTTTTCTGGTGGCATTATTTTTATTTCGTTGAAGATTGTGTTTTATGGTTTTTATGTGTTTATTGATTTTCTCTTTTATTTTATTGGATTTTGATTTTGATTTTTTGCCTCCTTCTAAATCCGAATCAGATTTATCACTTTCAGTTTTAAAACCCTGTAATTCTTCAATATCCATAGGTATAGTATGAATATTATTACTTGAATCTTCATGTATAGAATTAGTATCAATCTCCGGAAGAGGTATATCAACAGTTATCGATTGTGACGAGTCAGTCAAATCCGACACCATAATATCTTTTTTAGGACTATTAACTGGTGTTTCAAAGGTATCAGTTTGAGTTTCAGAGTCTTTTTTATCAGTATTCGTTTGAGGATCTACTCCCAATGTAACAGATTGATTATTATTATTCTTAATATCAGTTTGAATTGCAGCGTCTTTAGTATTCGTTGGAATTGTCTCTACTATTTTGTCTAACACCTGTTTTTGTTCTAATTTGTATTCAATAAAATATAATGTGTATTCTTCTGTTACTGAAGTATTACCACGTCCTGACCTAGTTTTTTTACTTTCTTCACGAGTATTATATGTTTTATCTAATAAAATATTTGGGTTAGATTTTAATAATTTTGGGTTATAATTTTGATTGATATTTGAAGATTCATCCTTTTTTGAATCTATATATATTTTTCTCGAATAAAAATTTTGATTACCTTGTATAGTCATACCTGTTGCTTGAGTATCTGTTTGACTAAAATCTTGGCTAATTGATTGACTATTACTAACAGAACCATTATTTGAATAACCAACTGGAAACATAAGAGATTGTTCTGAACCATACATTACATAACCTTTTCCTATTTTTCCATCAGATAATTTTTGATATATTATATTTGCTCCATAATATAATGCTATTAATGCGGCCATTCCATCAAATGTTATTAACCAAATTGGTGTTTGATTATATGTTTCTGATAAATATTTTGTGGTTGCTATTTGAAAAAAATCACTACACGTCTTTCTGAATAAAGTAAAAAACAACTTTTGAATTATTTGTTGTGATTTTTTTGATTCTAAAATTTGATTAACCTTTTTCTGGATATATTGAGCCATATTATCTGTTATTCCTTCTGAACGACCGCCTTGATTTTCATTTAATTCTAACATTTTATTTTTGTCGATTTTATTTGTTTCTGTATTAATAATAATTCCTCTAAAAAGACTTGTTATTTGTGTTACAGATGCGGTTGTTAATTTTTCTGTATCTTTTGTAAAACTTAATTGCACATTTCTCGGTGGAATAAAATCATCTATCATTGATTTTATATTATTATCTTCAGTTTCTTCGGTAGCTTTTAAAAATGTTAATGCACCATCCTTTCCAAATAATAAAGATTTTTTAGAATCAAATACATAAAAATTGATTACTAATTTCATAAAATTTCTTAAATCTGGATTTTCTATTTGATTTCTAATAATTGATTCTATTATTTCTTCTTGTATTATTATTACTGTTGGATTTCTTATAGTTGCTTCATTTTTTTGACCTTTTATATTTATATTTTTAATTAGATAATTTCCTTGATTTGAATATGTTAATATATTTAAATATTCTTCACCATAATCCATAAAAGAATTTTCATAATCTGTTATTCCTTGTATTTTTAATGAGTCAACTATTTTATTATTAACAATAGTTTTATCTTCTTCAGTTGAAAAAAAAATTTGTATTCTTCGAGTTATTTCACCCCATGATGGTAATAATAATTTTGGTTCAAACGGTTGTATTTCTTGAGGTGATGTGTTTGGTATTAATATTTCTTCTTCAGACATAGTAATTAATCTATTATATAATTGTGGAGCTATGTTATTATAATCATAATTATTTATAACTATTCTGTTTCCAGGTATTTGTCTATTATCTCTATTTACACCATTTCCACCATAATAACTTTTATCTAAAAAATCAGTTAATAAATTATTGCTAGAAATATTTTTTATTGTTTCAATATTCTGTGTATTATAAAAATTCAAAAAATTATCTAATATAAATAATACACTATCATTTTTTATTACTTCTTCTTGTTGTACGATTGGTTCCAAATTTGCTGAAAATAATGACCCCTCTGTCTGTTTATTTACAAAATCAAATTTATAATTTCCAATACATTTTTTAAACGCATTTATTCCTGATATATAATAGTCTGCTTCACCCATATCAAATACTGTTGGCGGAGTTTTATTTATTGCTTCATCATATATACCTGCTGTAGTGTTTAGTGTATATATTTCAGCTACAGTTG
>JACCDI010360480.1_pt1 | contig 10306 bp, 14 predicted proteins | sample 7442791 | NCBI WGS metagenome assembly JACCDI01 (sample SAMN15323434, study PRJNA562643) | freshwater metagenome | isolation source: river surface water | place: USA:Blue River Watershed | collected 2017-08-15
CAGGCCACTTGTTTGATGCGGTTGAGCGTGAAGTGCGTTTGTTTGCCAAGCGCAAAATCGATGATCTCATTGACAGCCGAGAGCCGCAACTTTTGGCCGGCATTGTGAGCGACTTGCGCATCATCAATGGGCAACGCGGCAAGCTGGCCATCTTTAAATTGGACGACAAAAGCGCGGTCATGGAGGCTACTGCTGACGAGGCCATGATCAATGCCAACCGTCATTGGCTAAAAGACGATGAGTTGGTCATTGTGATGGCCAAAATGCAAGCGGACAGATTCTCCGGCGGCTATCGTTTGTCAATTCAACAAGTGTGGGATTTGCCCTCAGCACGTTGCCGCTTTGGCAAGTTTTTGCGTGTGGCAGTCAATGGGCGTGCGCCTGAGGTGGCCAAGCTGGTCAAGGCGTTTCCGCCGCAACGCGAATTGACGGAGCAGGGTGAATTGCTGCGTGGTTTGCCAGTTCGCTTGAAATTAGAGCGCAAGGCTGACAACGTGGCTGCCTCTGCAGAATTGTCCTTGGGTGAGCAAGCCAAATTTTTCCCAAGCGACGCTGCCCTTTCAAGCTGGATTGCCCAAGCTGATCAAGGCAAAGCTGAAATCGTCTACGAAATTTAATTGGGGTCAGATCAACATTAATTTCCAATCTGAGGGTCTTAAGGCTAAGGGGGGCTGAACGATTTCTGGTACCCCAGTATGAAGAAGCCCCACTTAGCCTTAAGACCCTTAGATTGACCAAATTAATGTTGATCTGACCCCAATTAATCTTTTGGGCGGAAGCTAATTTCTAGAACGGGGGGGACGCGGCCATCTTCGTCGCGCGGCAGGATGGCGGTTTTGTCGATGGCCTTGAGAACTGCATCGTCCCATGATTTATTGCCGCTGCTGGTCAGAAGTTTACGACTCAAGATGGTGCCATCAGGTGAGGTTCGAACTTCAACCTCGGCTTTTGGGTTGCCCACAACGTCTTCTGTAAATGTAATGTTGGGTTTGATGCGTGCTCGAATTCGGCCTGCATAGTTGGCGGAAGGGCCGGAAGACTTAAGCGCTGTGCCTTTTGCATTTTCGTCACCCGAGGCGCCCGCCATGCCTTGCATGCGCTTCAGGTTTTCATTGCGAAGTGCAGCAGCGCGCTTTTCCTCTGCGGCAGCTTTTTTGGCGTCTTCTTTGGCTTTGGTAGCGGCATCAGCTTTTTTCTGAGCCTCATCTTTTTTCTTCTTCTCGGCTTCCTTGGCCTTCTCTTTCTCTTTTTCCTTTTCTTTCTCTAATTTCTCTTTTTCAAGTTTCTTCTTCTTTTCTAATTCAGCCTGTTTTTTCTCTTCCAGCTTTTTCTTTTCTTTCTCTTTTTTCAAAGCAATGTCTGCAGCTTCACGTTCAGCTGCATTGGCTTTGGGCGGCGTGGGCGTTGGCTTTGGTTCAGGCTTTGGCTCTACTTTTTTGACAGGCTCTGGCGGCTTCTCGGGTTCTGGCGGTGTTGGTTCAGGTTCGTTGGCTGCAGGTGCAGCCTCTTCTGGCACAGCTGACCAAAGCTCTGCTGAAGCTGACAGTGTTTGGGTTTCGGTCTTCCAATGAATGCCCCAAGTAAGGGCCGCCAAAAGCAGCAAGTGCATGAACAAAGCAAACGACAAAGATTTGCCAAAACCACCCGTGGGTGGCGGTGCAAACTCATTGTGTGCAATAGCGTTCATGGAATCAAAATTGCGAGGAAAGGTGCAACGAAAAGTGCGAGCAAATAATCAAGTTCATCAACATGTAGATCAGGGTGCCAGCTGCACTGACAGTCCCACACGCTGAATGCCTGCGCGCTGCAAAGTGTCCATGACCTTGACCACTGTTTCGTATTTCACATTGCGATCGGCACTGATGACCACAGCAGAATTGGCTTGTCCTGTTTGAGCAACCCGAACACTGTTTGCCAAGTTGTCCAAATTGGTCTTTTGTGTTTTGCTGTCGTTGATCATCTCAAGGCTGTCATCCTTTTGAACCACAATTTGAATGACTTGATCGGGCTGCTTGGCAGCTTTGCCCACGCTGGGCAAGTCCACCATGCTGGGCGTGATCATGGGGGCAGTCACCATGAAAATAATGAGCAGCACCAACATCACATCGATGAAAGGCACCATGTTGATTTCATTGATGGTGCGACGGCCGCGGCCGCGAGAAGAAACAGCAGGCATAGGTTTGCTCCCTAAAGATCAGTGACCTGAAGCAGACAAGTTTGAGCCGGCAGTATTGCTTGCGCCTGCACTCGCTGTGCCACCTAAACTTCTTTGAAGAATATTTGAGAACTCTTCAATGAAGGTTTCTAACTTGATGGCAACGCGATCGATGTCTCGCGCAAATCGGTTGTAGGCGACAACTGCTGGAATGGCTGCGAACAAACCAATGGCGGTGGCCACCAAGGCCTCCGCAATGCCGGGGGCCACCGTGGCCAATGTGACTTGTTGCATGCTGGCCAAGCCCGTAAAGGCGTGCATGATGCCCCACACTGTGCCAAACAAACCAACATACGGTGAGACCGATCCCACAGAAGCCAAGAAAGATAGCTGTGCCTCGGCTACGTCCATCTCTCGCTGGAAACTGGCGCGCATGGCGCGGCGTGCGCCATCCAACAAGGTACCTGGATCGGAAATGCGACGTTCGCGTAATTTTTGATACTCGCGCATACCGCTTGCAAAGATACGTTCCATGGGGCCGGCCAGTTTGGCATTTTGGACAGCAGCAGAAAAGAGATCATTCAAACTGGTGCCAGACCAAAACTGTTGCTCAAACTCTTCATTCAAAGTTTGAATGCGCTTGATGGCGGTCAGCTTGCGCACAATGGCAGCCCAGCTGGCAATGGAGATGGCCATCAGAACAACCATCACGGCTTGCACAACAAAACTGGCGTTGAGTACCAGATGAAGGATTGACATGTCTTGGTTCATTGAAGTGCTTCCAAAATCTTGGCCGGAATGCGACCTGGTTTCATGGTGTGGCTGTCGACCCAGCCAATTCGAATGGTGCCCTCAGCCAACAGTTTGCGTTGACCTGCCGCGTTGAGCCATGCTTGCTGTGTAAGTACCATGCTAGCGCGGCCAGACTCAGCTGTTTGTGCTGTGACCTCTAGCAAATCGTCTAAACGGGCGGGCGAAAAATATTTAAGCTGCGTTTCGCTAACGACAAACATGCCGCCACTTTCATCTTTGAGGGATTGTTGTTCAACCCCTAAAGAGCGCAACCACTCCGTGCGTGCGCGTTCAAAAAATTTCAAGTAGTTGGCATAAAACACAATGCCGCCAGCGTCGGTATCTTCCCAGTAAATGCGAATGGGAAAAGTAAAGACAGCTTTCATGCGCGTGCGCGGCCTGCCTGTCGGTCGGCCTGAACTTCGTGGGGCCGCAATTGGGGCGCCAGGCCTTCCAACACGGCATTCACATATTTGTGACCATCGGTGCCACCAAATTCTTTGGCCAATTCAATGCATTCGTTCAAGCTAACTCGCCATGGCACGTCTAGGCAATGCTTCATTTCATAGGTGCCGATCCACATGGCGGCTCGCTCAATGGGAGAAATTTCTGCCATGCTGCGATCGAGTAATGGCAAGATTAATTTGTCTAAATCGGCGGCTTGTTCTGAACAGCCGTAGAGCAGGGCGTCGTAGTGGGCTGAATCTGCCTTGTGAAAGCCAGACAGATCCCGCGTAAAGACATCGATGTCGGCTGCTTCATTTTTGCCTACCAAGACTTGATAGAGCGCTTGCAATGCAAATTCACGCGCACGACTGCGTGCAGATTTGCTGGCAGACTTTCCGGGCTTTCTGCTGGAAGTTTTGGCGCCTTTGCTGGCAACAGCCGCAGAATTTTCATGCAACTCGCTCATGCCAATGCCTCATCGTCTAAATCGTCGTCACTCACAGACAAGTCTTCTAAAAGCATGGCCATTTCGACCGCAACACGGGCTGCATCGCGGCCTTTTTCGGTCTGTCGTTCAATGGCTTGCTCTAAGTTTTCTGTGGTCAAGATGGCGTTGGCAATGGGCACGTTGTAGTCCAGAGAAATGCGACTGACACCAGCGCCCGATTCATTCGCCACCAATTCAAAGTGATAGGTTTCACCGCGAATGATGCAGCCCAATGCCACCAAGGCATCGTATTCGCCGCGCTCAGCCATGGCCTGCAATGCAATGGGAACTTCTAGCGCACCTGGGACCAATACGTGGTCGATGTCGTGTACACCTAAATCTTCTAATTCACGAATACAGGCCACCGCCAATGCGTTGGTGATGCCTTCGTTGAACCTGGCTTGCACAATGCCAATGTGCAGGCCTGTACCGTCTAACTCTTGTTCAATGCCTTTGTCAGCGCCTTGCATGATTATTCCTTTGGGATGTAGCCAGTGACCTCAACGCCATAACCCGCCATGCTGGGCATGCGTCGGGGTTGGCCCATGAGTTTCATTTTATGGACGCCGCACTCTCTAACAATTTGAATGCCCACACCATAGGTGCGCAAATCCATCTTGCTTCTGTTTGGGGCTTGGGCTGAGCGTGCGCGACCTTCAAATTGCGCCAATAGTTGATCTGCGCTTTCACCGCAATTGAGCAACACAGCAACGCCCTGACCTTGCTTGTTGATGTAATCAAGGCTGTTTTCTAAACTCCATGAGTGCATTCTGCGACCGACTTCGAGCACATCAAACACAGACAATGGCTCGTGCACGCGAACAGGCACTTCGGCGTCAGCACTCCAGCTACCCTTGACCAATGCCAAGTGCAGCGATTGGCTGGGCTTGTCCTTGAAGGCGTGGGCAGTGAATTCGCCGTGGGCAGTTTGCAAAATGCGTGTGCCGACTTTTTCAACCAATGATTCGGTACGGCTGCGGTATTCAATGAGGTCGGCGATGGTGCCAATTTTGAGGCCGTGCTCGGCTGCAAAAATTTGCAGGTCGGGCAAACGGGCCATGGTGCCATCGTCCTTCATGATTTCGCAAATGACCGAGGAGGCACTGCAGCCTGCCATGATGCCCAGATCGCAGCCTGCTTCGGTATGGCCAGCGCGCATCAAAACACCACCGTCAACCGCTTGCAAGGGGAAAATGTGACCGGGTTGAACCAAATCTTTGGCGGTGGCATTGGCTGCAACAGCTGTCTTGACTGTCAGTGCGCGGTCGGCTGCAGAAATGCCTGTGGTCACGCCCTCAGCAGCCTCAATAGAAACGGTGAATGCGGTGCTGTACACAGTGCCATTGCTGGCAGCCATCGGGGGCAATTTAAGATGTTCGCAGCGTTCGCGAGTCAGTGTTAAGCAAATGAGACCGCGGCCATACTTGGCCATGAAATTGATGGCCTCGGGTGTGACGTGGTCGGAGGCAATCAGCAAGTCGCCTTCGTTTTCGCGATCTTCATCGTCCACCATGATGACAATGCGGCCCGCCCGCATGTCGGCCACGATGTCTTCAACGGGAGAAATTTGGACTGGCGTCAATGGACGACCGGTATCTGTGCTCATGTCACTTCTTTCAATGAGGGGAGGCTGCTTTGAAGGCAGCGGCCGCCGAGTTGGCGGATGCATCGTTGTTGAGCATGCGTTCAACATAACGCGCAATTAAATCTATTTCTAAGTTGACAGGACTGCCAGCTTGCAAGGTCCCAAGCGCCGTGTTTTCAACGGTGTGAGGGATGAGGTTGATGCTGAATTCGCAGCCCTCAGCCAAGTCTGCCACTTTGTTCACGGTCAGGCTCACGCCATTGACTGTGATGGAGCCTTTGTAGGCCAAATACTTGCCCATGCTGGCGGGGGAAATAATCTTCAATTCCCAGCTCTCGCCCACTTGCGCAAAGTAGCTGACTTTGCCAATGCCATCGACATGGCCGGACACAATGTGACCGCCCAAGCGGTCGTGTGCACGCAAGGCTTTTTCTAAGTTGACTTTGCCCAACTTATCAAGCCCGCAGGTTTTGTCTAGTGACTCTGCGGAGATGTCAATGGTGAATTGATTTGTGGCCACATCGAAAGATGTGACGGTCATGCATGCGCCGTTGATGGCAATGCTGTCACCCAAGCCGACGTCGTCCAGGTAGCCTGCGGGTACCTCGAGAGTGAGTCGCTTGCCATGGCTTAAAGAGCTGCCCAGGTCGTGGAGGGCGGCGATACGCCCCACGCCGGTGATGATTCCGGTAAACATGGAGCGTATTTTCGCAGGGATTGGGCCTGTTTAGACCTCGACCCTGGCTAAAACCCGCAAATCTTTGCCAATTAGCTGTGTTTCTGTGAACTCAAGGCGCAAGGCTTGCGATAAGTTGTCTAAAGGCCCCCATTGCGCCATGCCCCGACCCGACCCCAGCATTTGGGGTGCCAGGTAAACCAGAAACTCATCCACACAGGCTTCTCGCAGGAGGGAGCCGTTGAGCTTGTGTCCCGCCTCGACGTGCAACTCATTGACTTCGCGACGCGCCAAGTCATGGAGGAGTGCGTTCAGATCGACCTTGCCATCGGAGTTGGGCAACAGGGTTACCCGAGCCCCTATGGCTTCTAGCGCAGCCCGCTTAGCTGGGTTGTCGATTGCGGCATAAATCCAAACTTGCCGCGGTGTGGGGGAGTTGGGCTTTGAGTGCTCAAACAATCGCGCATCAAGGGGGGTTTCGAGTCGACTGTCCACAATGACCAAATGGGGCATGCGGATAGGAGATTCGGCTTGGGGGCATAAGCGAATATCTAAAAGAGGGTTGTCCTCTAAGACAGTACCAATGCCTGTGAGAATCGCGCAAGCGCGCGCTCGCCATGCGTGACCATCTGCTCGCGCTTCAGGCCCGGTGATCCACTGGCTTTGGCCGTTTTGCAAGGCAGTTTGGCCATCCAAACTGGCCGCAATTTTCATTCGGACCCATGGTTTTTGACGCGACATGCGGCTCAAAAAACCGGGGTTGAGAGAGGCTGACGCAGATGCGCCGTCGCCTATTTCCACGTCGATGTTGGCGGCTTTCAGTTTGTCGATGCCTTTCCCTGCCACCAAGGGGTTGGGGTCAACCATGGCAACCACCACCTTGCCAACTTTGGCTTTGGCCAAGGCCTCACAACAGGGCCCTGTTTTGCCATGATGGGCGCACGGCTCTAGGCTGACATAAACCGTAGCACCCTCTACCGAAAGGTTTTTGCTGGCGGCATCTTGCAAAGCCACCACCTCGGCATGGGGCCCTCCCGCACGTTGGGTATGGCCCTGGCCCACAACTTGACCTTGCGCATTCACAATGACGCACCCCACTCGGGGGTTGGGCGAGGTAATGCGAAGGGCCTGTGCAGCCAGGTCCAAGGCTTTTTGCATGAAAGGGCTGGTGACCATGAACGGAAAGGGTCTTGAAAAGATTTAAAAATCAAAAAGACAAGGATACGACATTTAGGAGCCGACCCAAGCGGGTGTACTGGCCCGTCTTCTGATCCAGACCCGTTCAGTCGTTTCACCATCTTGAAGCCATGTGACTTTGATGCGCAGCTCTTTGAGGCTACCAAGCGGTGCCCCTTGCACCGAGATGTTTGTTTCTTGCCAAGAGCTAGAAAAATAGGCATTGGGATCGTTGGGCAAACTGGCAATTGAAGGATTGGTTTTAAATAGCTCAACACAGGCCGTTGTTTGAACGCCCCAACATTCGCCCAAGTCTTGAGCCACAGCGCTGGCCATGTCATGGTATTTGTTTGACTGGATAGCATGCCAACTGACCATGGAAAGACGAACCGAAGCGGCCAATCCCATGGCCATCAAAGCACAGGCCAGCAAAGCTTCGAGCATGCTGAACCCGCTGCTAACGGTAGTTTTGTGATGACTTTTCAATCTCAATTGCCCGCGTTCTTCCAAGAACCCGAAATGCGTTGCACACGGCTAGGATCGATGCGGATGGGCCAAAGTGCTGAGTTAAAGGCACTGCCGTTGGTGTTGACAGGCAAAAACAGAGCTTGTTGTAACGTAGCGCGACTGCCACTGCCTGGGTGATTGGTGTTTAGCGTGATGTCGCTTGTGAGGATTACTTTGTGTGGGGCATTGAGTGGGTCGCGAAACAATCTGACATGTGATTTTTCAATGTCAATGCCGTCGGGTAGCGAGAGGATCTCTAAGGGCAGTTTGAGGCATTGCCACTGAGTACTGGGCATTTGGCTGGAGCAGTCTAGTGGATTGGCGTTCAGCCAAAGTGTGGCGTCAGCCGCTGCGCCTTGCTGAACATAGACACTTTCCGTGTGAGCCATTGCCGTTTCTAGCAAAGCTTCGCTGACAGACAAAGCTTGTGCCGCAAACATTTGATGCTGACTTCGCGTGGTTTCGGCCATGACAGTTTTAAAACTAAGCCAGCCCCACATGCCCGTCATCAATAACAAAATACTGGTGGCCATGAGCGTCGCCATGCCTTCTTGGGCTTTCATCAAAAGGTGACACCGCACGGCAATGACGATGGGCTGAATTGTGCGTTTTGATTTCGCAATCGTGCAATACGTTGAACAGATTGCGGTGTCTTTTCAGCGCTAGATTGGAATTGCATGTCTACGACAACAATATGACCCAATGAATCGAAGCGACTGTCGCATTCAATGCGAAATTTGAGCTCCAAAATTTGCAAAATTTTTGAATCATTCAATGCTGTCCAAACCACGGGCTGACAAGAAGTTTTGGTTTGCAACTCCTTGCTGCTGAGTCGAAACCCACTGCATTCATTGTTATTTTTAATGCCGTTAGCGTTTCGGTCCAAACTGAAAAGTATTTGTTGTCGGCTAATTTCAAAGTCTTCGGGCAAACCGCAAAATGCAGAAGGGCATTGACCCATATTTCCCAATGAGTTGTTAGACATAGTTGCTTGAAAGTTAGATCTTTTGAGATCATGAACCATGGTGGCCATCAGTGCCCTGGTGTCGTTTTGACGCTGATTGATCAATACAAGGTAGCTATCGTTTTGCCACTGAAAATTGAGCCAAAAAACAGCTGCGCTCAACACGCTAAAGCTCACTGCCCAGCCCATCACTGCGTTCAGCATCGGGTCCTTACCAGCGCCAACATTGACCTGGATCGCTGCTGGTCATGTTTTGGCTGGTCCTTATCAATTGCACATTGGCAGACACAAGCAAGCTCATGCGAGCGCAGGCACTGTCTTGTGCTTGTATGCCGATGGCTGTGGCATGAAGTTCGTACGATTGTGAGTTTGAATTTTGCAAAATAAGTTTGTAATGGCCAGCGCTCGACACCGAACTTAACCAACCCAGTTCAGTCAATGAGCTGGCATATTGGGAATGGCTGGCGCGCCACCTTAATTGTTTGAGATGCAATTGGAGCAGGCTATTTTGGGCGTCTTGACGCCGACTGATTTGCCATTGCTTGTCCAAGCTGGGCCATGAGAGCCCGATGAGTATGGCCATCAGGGTGATGCTGAGAAGGCTTTCAATCAGGGTAAAGCCTTTCATGCGATGCTCGATTTTTGTTTCATGCTTGTTAGCATGCGCCCAGTTGACCGTTGAAAGGCTCACAACATCTTGCAAGTTAAAAGCTTGTAATCAACTGCAATCTATTTATCTAAATGGTCCTCTAGCATGGGTTTATGTCTCATTCAAAAACTTTGCTCCATCTACAACTTGGACAAAGTTTTTTAGAGACACTTTTTGTTTTATTTTTGTTAGCGCTTATGTGCGGCATGGCAGCATCGTCCATGCGCTTTGTGCAAAAAAATATTCAAATTCAAACGGCAGCGCAAGACATGCTCAATGCCGTCCTCACGGCGAGAACTGAAGCCTTAAGACTAGAGCGGCGAGTTACTCTGTGTGTCGCTGAAGGCGCAAGCGACCTGCCTAAACAATGCGTTCTTCCCTTTCGCTATTCAAGTCTTTTTATACCTTCTTGGCAGCAGGGTTGGTTGATGTTTGTCGACGACAACAGCAATGGTATTTGGGACCCAGAAGAGCTGCTTCTACAACAGTCCAAAGCACTCCCATCGGTGGTGTCAGCCACAGGCAATGCCAACGTCAATCGCTACATTTCTTTTGGTGCCAATGGCCGAAGCTTGGTTTTGAATGGCGCATTTCAAGCAGGCACACTCACGTTTTGCGAGCGCCTATCGACTTCAAATTCGGCTTGGTTGCTGATCATCAATGCCGTAGGAAGACCGCGTTTGGAAAAAACGCAAATTTCCAATTGCTTGTGATTGTTTTTAGACCCAGCCCAAAGGGCTGTTTTATTTGCTCACCTCGTCTACTAGCAACTTGAAGTCATCGATGTCTTCAAAGCTGCGATAGACGCTTGCAAATCTCACATAGGCCACTTTGTCGAGCTTCTTTAGCTCGCGCATAACCAACTCAC
>JACCDI010565182.1_pt1 | contig 10306 bp, 12 predicted proteins | sample 7442791 | NCBI WGS metagenome assembly JACCDI01 (sample SAMN15323434, study PRJNA562643) | freshwater metagenome | isolation source: river surface water | place: USA:Blue River Watershed | collected 2017-08-15
ATGGGTTTGATGAAAAGCAAGGACAAAACATGCTCCCTCTCATGAAAATACACCACTTGAGGAGAAGTACACACATGATTTGACAAGCAGTGTGGACAGTTGATGCACCATCAAAGAAGAAACAATCTGTCAGGTTTTGAACTTGATTGATATAATTCACTTTTCTTTGAAATTGTTCCATAATACATGTTGCATTTTTTCTCTACTGCTATTTTGGTAGGTACAAATCACAATATAATCAACTGTTGGAGGGACATTTCCATATAGGACAAGGATGTTCAGGAGTTGCATCCACTTGATTGTTGCTCCATCTCCTAGACACCCAAGACCAAACACATTGGTATCCTGAAGGAGTTTGGCAATGTTTTTGTTGTATGTCAAATGAAAATCTTGACTCAACAATTCACCCTAAAATGTGAGATGTAGAATATGTTTACAACAAGACAATAATAATTCTTACCTCCAATATTTCTCCTTGTTTGTGGCCTGAATTCACCCCCCACCAGCTGTGCCTCTTTCAACATAGAATTAAACCTTGAGGACTTCACTACTCTCTCAGCAATATTTTCATAGTGGAAGAAGTCAGCTATAACCATTTCTAGCTTTGCATCATTACTCCTGCAAATATCACTAAACTGATCACAATCAAACCCTGTTTAGATCAATGTCTGTCTTACAACAGTGTGGGGCTTCTCAAGGTTGCCAACACTTGGGCCAGGAGCTTTTCAAGTCCTTGACTGACTGGACAGAGTCCTTGTGAACTCCCTTTTCCCAACTTTTTGGGCATTCTTTCTATCAAAAAGGTCTTGGTATAGTCTTTTTGATTGTTGCATAATCATCCATTTTTCATGCAAGGCTTCATGTGCATTGTTAGCAGCTGGGGAATGTGACTAATCATTCTTGTGGCATGCACTTCAGACCGGGTAGTTCTACCCATGGCATTTCATCAAAGGAATTTTTCAAATTTGCTCTTCATGGGTGTCTTTATTGTTGAAACTGTTGATGATTTACTATTGGAGTGGCTTGCCTGTGAGTTGGTCCTACCTAATAATGCTGGAAGTTGTACTAACCCAAAAATAAATATATAAATGAAAAATAAATTAAAATGAAATGAAATCAAGAAACTAAAATTAAACACAATAAAAAATTAACAGCAAAATTTAAATTTCCTTCTTTGTTTTCATTTAACAACTGAGATCATGTTGTTAATTGATTGGATGGTTCAATAGTCTTTTTATTATTATGATTGGATGGATTGGTAGTGTTGATGTTGGACACATGCCCTCCACACCTTGTTGCATTTTTGGCAGCTGTGCACAACATGGTGTGCCTAAAGTAAAAAAGTTGAAGGAAAGACATTATCAGCCAATTTTAAATTTTTTTCTGCATCAAGGAGCAAAGGGTGTAGGGTTCACCCCGATTTGATTTTATGAGCATCGGTTTTAACAAAAGATAATAAAATGAAACCAAAAAATGAATTTTTGATGGGATCAGAGGTACACATAGAGGGAGATGGGTGAGAGATACATCACAATGCATTTGTTGTGTTCGCAATGCAAACCTTTTATTAATCTACATTTTGTCATTTTGGAATTAATAGTGGTTTTGTAATTCCAAACAAAGAATTTTGGAAGGATATCTTTGACAGAGGAATCAAATTAAACTTTGCAAGATTAAATCAGAAGATTTGAATGATTTTTGAGTCTTTTTTACAGGTGGAAGTGATGACACATGACTGACTGCAAGGACAGGCTGAGGACACATGACTGAGCAATTTCTACAAAAAATGGCTGGCCATCTTTTCCTGTCACTGAAATTTTAGGACTTGTCCCTGTCCTGAGGACATGGATGGGACATGGTCAAGACATTTCCAACTAAGTTATATTGTACTGGCTATTAAAATCAACTGACATGTAATGGTTGCTTGAAAATTCAAGTCCTATTTCTTTTGTGATTGACTTTTAGCAAAAATTGGCTGGACCACTTCATTCCTTGTGAAAAAGCATCTGGGGCATGTATCACACTGGTATATTTTTTGCTGCAACTCACATATTGCAAAAATTTCTAAGAAAATACTAACATTTTTGATGAAGACATAAGTACATGTGATATTTGTGATTTTGAATCTGCATGAAACAAAGTTAAAAAGACAGTCTAGTATGATCAGGACGATATTTGATTGGCAAAATTACGTTGGCAATGTTAGAGTCCTGGACTATAAATTATGGTGATAGTTGAATGTCACCTTCATTAATGGTGCTAGATAACTATCACTGCTATTGAGTGTAATAGTTTATATTACTACAATACTACCATCACACATAATATAATGACAATGATAATTAACTATCAACCATTTTTGGTGATAGTTAACTATCACAGTTGGTTTTGATGAGAGTTACCTATCACAATGATTACTGGTGATAGTTAACCATCACAGTTATTAGTTCCTCAGTTGTGCATGTCAAAATAAGAATAAAACAAACTACTAAAAATATGTCACCATTCCATTGTCTACCAGGCAAAACATTGAATGCAACAAAGTGACATGTTGCAGCAGTTGTTACAAGGGACATTTGTAGCAGAGATTCAATCTCAGCCACTTGGGCATGTTCTTGTCCCCTTATGACAACAGTTTATCAAGCGCTTTTTCACCCATAAAAAACAAAATTTACTTGTGAAAAACGTGAAAAATCGTGTTGCTTAGTTGTCAATGTTGGCAAAATGTTGGCAAAATGTTGATGAAATGTCAAAATGTTGAAGACTCTTAAAAAATGTGTTGTTTTGCAATATTTTGTCCAACACAGACACAAAATTTGCCTGTTAAACCCATGTTGGGTGGTGAACTACAAACAGGACAACCTTCAAGAAGATGAACAATCTTAGGCAAACTTCTGAATAATCTTTTGGAAGTTTTGTTTGGTTCCTTTGTAAAAATGCATTTGCAAATAAAGAATTTTATACCATCAATTCCAGAATCGAAATAAAAAATGCTAATCAATCTTTGACACCAAAGATTGTATTTCAATTGAAATGCATCTGCAAGCATGATTAAACCTCAACTCATCCCCCCTTTGGTCCCCTCTTAATCCTGTTTTTGATTCATTTTTCATTTTTTGTAAAACTGAAGCTCATAAAATAAAATTGGGGCAACCTGCAACACCCCCCCCTTGTACGGCAACAACAGCAAACTCTCTTTGGACTATCAAACAACCAACCATGTCCAAAAGTGGTGCCTCTGTTGAGACATCAGGCTGCTGCCAACTGCCAAGTTGAAGCAGTGCAAGAGGGGGATAACTCATTGAAGCATCCAACAATGACAGAGGATCTGCCTGTCAAAAAGGGTCCAGCATGCATATCTTTGTGCAGAACCTTCCCTGTAGCCACACACCACTCCACAATCGACCAATAATCTTCTGACACACAATCCATCCCAGCACCACCAACCACCTCCACACTAACATCAATTGCAACCTCTTCCCAAAGTGAGATAGATAAAACCAATGACAAATTTCCTCTCAAATACATTTGGGAATGTCCAAAAATAATCCAAATACCCACCAATAACTCTTCCAAATTTTTAATGTATGTGGTGTGATTCTATTTTTTCATGTGTTCATGCTACTTGTATGCTCTATCATGTATTAAGAGTGAAAAGGACAGACATACAAGCATGTAAAGGGAAGATATATCCTGATTTATACAAGCAATACTTGATGCTATTCCAAAAGAGTAAGGTCAAAAATGAATCTAGGAAATGGGTGTTTGAGGATGTTGTTGAAACAGTGGATGTCATTCAACAGTGCACTACAGCATCTCTTCAATCTTCTTGCAAAAATCAATATATAGACAGAGTTGTGGATACCAATCAAATGTGTATTGAGGTTGGATTTTTTCTGCAGTAACTAACGACATTGATCATATGATGCTGCACTTGAGATGGCAATAGCAGATTTTTTTTCACTGTGAAAACATTCCAGACAATGTTGCCAAGACTTATTGATTCAAAAAATGCTACAGCAGGCAAGGTTGGTTGGAAAGGACTTCAAGATTCCAGTCATGAGGAAAATAGGAGGTGAGTCTTTGGTTTATTTTATTCAATTCTTATCTTATTAATTTTATTGCTCCTATTATATTCATTTTATTTTGATATTTTTCAGGTATACTACTAGATATTAAGTTCAAAAATACATACAAGAAAAATAAAGAATCTTTTTTAAGTGATGCTTCAATGTTTGGGCTTAGTTGGATTGGTGATGGAGTAACTATTGAGCAAATGCCTCTGATGAACATATTAGCAATGTGTGGGAAGCAGCACCAGTCATTGTATTGATTTGTGACTGTACAAGTCATATGGTGGATGACAGAAAAAAGATGCAGAATTCATTATGGAGTACTTCAGTGACAAAGTGGATGAGTTTGATCCAAAAGGAATATTTACAGATTGCTTTTTTGATGGGGTGGCAAATATTCAACAGACAGGTGCTATCCTTTGTGAAAAATATCCAAGGGCCATGTCTTTTCATGGAGGGGAACATGTGCTATCTCAGATTTTTAGTGATTTGACAAAGCTTTTGCCAATTTGGGCGAGTAAAAAAAATTGTATTGAACTTTTTTATGAATATCTAACCTTTATTCAGCAATTGGTTCTTGAAATTTGCAGACCATACAAGATTTTTGAAAGTGGAGCCAACCATGCAATCCATGCAATTTTCATGAATCAAGCAGCAGCAATTAACTATTACCAAAGGATTGGCTTGCTGAGGGGAGCTGGTACTAGGTTTGTTACTTGGTTTTACTCTATGCACAATGCACTATGAACCTATTTTTATGTCAAAAAAAGCATTGAAAGCTACAATTCACCCCCCAGCCTTTTTTAGTGTCACTCACAATTTCAGGGTAGCTCTATCTATCCAAGATATTTAAGATGAAAAGTTCTGGAAGGCAATTTACTGTCTTCTGTGAGTTGTTTTCCCCCATCTCAAAGCTCAATGTTACTGTGACGCCAACTACCCTGCAATGGACAAAATATACTACCTTGCACACAGAGCTAATGATGCATTACTCAAGTCAGCCTTGGATTTTGATAATGCTCACTTGTTTGGACAAATGCAGGTCACTGAATTGACTGGAATCGACTTGGAAATGACCCAAAGTCTATGGAGAAAAGTTGGAATTTTAGAGGTACTATTTATATTTCTATTATGATTTCAAGTTATCTGTACTAACAATTTTTCAGTGATGATTCAGATGATGATGCCTCAGATGAAAACAAAGTCAGTCTTAGTCAAGCAGTGCACATGTCATGGCCTCACCATTCTGACAGACTTTATCATGAATATGCCATCACGGCATGGGCTCTTTCTTTAATGCCTGAAATCCGTGCTGACATCCATGAAAGATTGACTGGTGATTTGTGGGAAAAGATTGAGAGAGTTATTGTTAAATCCCCCCTGCCCAAATATCAAGGTTGTCAATGAAAGTAACCTGATAATCATCAATCACTTCTGGAAAGAGTTTCATCACTTTCAGCAGCAACAGGACCATTTGCAAAGTTCAAGGGCCGCTTCAGCATGCCAGATGAAGTTAATGGTAATTCCTTTATTTGGCATCAGCTTTATTGATTGCCTCAAACCAAAGTACTTGGTTTTGTTGCTTGCCGTACAACCTCTACGCATTGGGAATAGGAGCTGCTGAGAAGTCATGGAGTGATGTCAAGCAGATAAATAATGGATTGTGGTCTAATTTGGGTGGGGTATCATTAGACAAGAGGGTTAGACTGTACTCATCAGTAAGGTTGAATGAGGCTTGAATTAGAATGGACCATAGCAAAGATGGAGATGGTGATGTATTTGGAGATGATTATATCAAGTGAGTTTTCTTATATCTTTCTTCATTTTTCAAAGTTATTTTGAATCTGATTTTGGATGTTTCTCTTTAAGTTTTGATCTGGAGTTAGAGAAGTGGGGAGTTTATGTTGAGGTAGTTAAAGAGCCTGCTGTCATGTGGCATTTCAATGCCTGGACAGAGGACTGGGAGTAGAAAAAGCACAAGGAACATGTACAAGGACACTACTTTCTATCTGCTGGACACTGATGAGACTTACCATGTGGATGATGATGGCATTCAATTTTTGAAAGACTGTAGTAAGGAATGGACCATCTGTGGATATTCTGACAAGCCAAGAGTAGAAGAGGAAAGAGGAGTTCCTCACTCCTTTTTTAGCATTCCATTTGGTACAAGACACTCCTCAAGCAGTAGGTGATAGAGTGGAGCAACTGCAGCCTGGAAGTAAAGAGGAAAAGATATATGACCCCAATATAAATTAATGTTTTTATTGTTTTTTTGGATGTATCTTGCCAAATCAAATAGTATCATTATAGATTTTTCTATTATTTCTTATACTAGCCATTTTTCCTAGGTAAATTAAATGTTGCCAATCTTTAGTGACATGTGTTTTTGTTGCAACATTGCCTAGATCAAAATGACAGTATCTTTGGCCTGTGGCATGTAATTTTTACAAAGTGTCCTGTACATGTTGAGTGTTGTGTGTCCTGTTGTCAGGTTACACCATGTTGTGAAATAAAACTTTGACAACTAAGTTGTGTTGTTAGAAACAATGATGAAAAATTGAAGTGGCACATGTTATTTTTTCCTGGAACAAACTCTAAACAGATGATTGTGTGTATAAGAAGGATGGATCTGCCTCAAAAATGTGCCAAGGTCAAGAACTGATTTTTCATAGAAATCTATGTAGGACATCAGTACTTGATCAAAATAGAGTAATAAAAGCTATGATAGATGGCACAGTTTGGGAGGGGAAGTTCAATTCTGAGTATGCCTGGCATCAATCACGCTCTGAACACACTGAACTTTTGATTCAAACAAAAGCCAATGGCTCACTACACACTACTCATAACATAAATGACGAAAATGATGTGTAACAAAATATTTTGTCAAACATGGCTTTGTTATTGACCAGCCAGGATACATTTGTGAGTGAACCAGTTTATTTATTTTATCATTTTCATTATTATGAGATCTATTTTAATTCTTTTTTAATTCTCTGTGGGCAAGCTATCTGAAGACACAAGTTTAACTTTCCCACTGCAAAAGGTGCTAATCAGGCATATCAATATCAAAACCCATTGTTTTCTTGAGCGGACAATTGCATTTTAAAGAAAGATTGGCACATCAAATAGGTTTATGCCACAAATCCTCCAGAGGTTTTGCCTCCAGTGTAAATTTTGGACACTAAAGCTGAGTCAGAATCAAACTATGATATAGATCCTAAATGGTGCCTTTGACTTCTGTCTGTTACAGGGACTTCTGGAACTGTGATTTTTATGACTTACCCTTCTTTTGTTGCAATGTACCCAAAACAATCTCCAAGTAAAGTCTCTATCCATTGTTTATTACTCAAGTCATGCTGAAGTGTTTTCCAAATTTACAAAAGGAAAAGTCTGAGATGAACCTGGTTGAAAATAAAAGACCCACTTGTTTGAAAATGTGGTACAGGTCCTGGTTGCTGATAATAAAACAACATTGGTCATGTGAAATTCTCTTCAAAAAAGGAGTCCACAATTTGCTTGGTCTGCAAAACAGGACCAAAGCAAAACATAAATGATCCAAGGACTCTTGCAATTCAAGCCTGAGTACATATTGCTGCAATTAAAATGGCAAAGAAAAATGATGCCAGAAAGAAATTGAAGAAGAAGTAGGAGGAGAAGGCAACATCAGTCACTGCATCAAATGACAATTGTACTAGTGATTACAGTATTTTGGAGGTCTATGATTCTAATTTTAAAAAAGTATTTGGAGAAAGAGGGTAATTCAGACCAAGATGAAGAGGGTGATTTAAGTTTTCAGTCAAGGGCAGTGTCTGCAATATCAAAGTGGACAATTGCAAAATGTCTGTGATTGTCAATGGATTCCCTGTCAACCCCATAGAACTCTGCCCATTTGATTGCCTTTTTGCATGGCAAAATATTTTTTCTTGGTGGCATAAAGTCGGCCTTCTCCCCATGATCTGGAATGTACTTAATGATGAGGAGGTGAGACAGCAGCTAGGTGGGGATAAAACAGCAGTTGGCGACCAAAGGGATTGACTGAAGTTTCTAGTTGATGATTATCAAAAACCAGCAAAAGAAGTGATGCAAATAGGATTCAAGGGAGAATTTCTTGCCTTGGAGGTTGAGATTGCACAACCCCAAAGCGTTGATTGCAGACAAGGAAGAGCAAATTAAGAAATTTTTTAGGAGAATGCAGCTAATAAGACAGGGCAACTATTCCAATCGGGTTTTCATGTGGCAAAGAAGCAAGTTGTAATGGAGTCACAACAACAAATTATTCAGGAGGAGGCATGAGTGAAAGCAGAACAACTGGAGTCCAAATTGAAGGGAGAAGACGCAACAAAATTAAGAGCAAAATTACATACAAAAAATATTTCTACTGGTAACTCAATTCATGATTTTGGTGCAAATGATTGTAAAAAATCCTGAACTTTCAGCTTAAGAATTTTGCAATGGACAAAAATAACACAATTACATGGGAGGCTGAGGTGGATAAACACACCCCAAATCACAAAAAAACTCATCCAGTACCCTAAAATAATGATTGACTTAGTACTAATCCAATCAATATTTCCAATTCTATATCAATGTAATATTGGAGGCCTTTAGATCAATTCTATTTTTTGGATGTTGAACCTGATGAAAAGTGGACACTCAATTGGTGATATTTTTTACTTGTGAATAGTACACTTCTACACAAATATCAGGGTTTTTAACAAATGAAAACCAGACTAAAATGCCACAAATGAGGAACCTACACTTCTCCAACCCAAACAGGACGCAACTCTTACTAACAACACTTCGTAATTAAAATTGTGTCAGGATTTTTGACAATAATGAGAACATTATTTCCTTGCTTAATTTTTTTCACAATGGATGGCGCGCCTGTCAAGAAGTTCTGTTGATGTGGGCGGTATTGTAGTAGATGGGGCCAGTACGATACGGTATCGGGCTGAGTAGGGTATTGTGCGCAAAGCGAGGCTGACATTTCGATAATGGTCAGAATTCCAATATTTTTTCATCCTAATGGCTTGCGCTCTCTTTCGGCAAAAGTCATCAATGCGAACAACCAAGCTTGTCATTTCCGCCAAACTCTATGCCATTGCTGCTGCTTTGTCGTTCAAAGTCCAGTTCAATTATTTGAGTTGCTATCACAAGAGAAAAGATCTCTATGCGCAACTCTTTGGTCTCTTTTCAAAATTTGAATACGAAAGCCCCACAAATTCAAATCGGTTGAATTGCTTCATTTATTTTTCAACGAAGTCACACATACATCGTAACCGTTATTATTACCGAAAGATTCCTCCGACCGATTTGTCAAAGCCGCATTCCCAAACAATATTTTCTACCTAGTTTCTTTGTTCTGGCATGAGATCGACAAGTAAGGATGACGATACCAAGGACCTTCACCCTGCAGCGTGTTGGATTTTACACGAGCTGAAAAGTCTCCCGAACGGGGGAATGGATGCCAGCTTTTTCGAACTCTTGCGATTTTGGCTATGTCGACAACGATTCATCGCCACAAATTATTTTTTCGAAATGGCATTTGGATCCACCAGCAAAAAATATCACCGAGCATGTCAAGTAATGAAGTCGGTCTTTGAGTGTGGCCTTCGCAGAGAAGCAGGAATGGTTAGGTTTGTAATCATGATGTTCGAAGAAAATTGTTTATTCGAAAAGAAGTCTTTATTCGGATATAAGTCCTTATTTCAAATTTTTTTCGAGGAAGGAGAGGATTTGAAAAATATGAACTCGGTAAATTACGCGGAATTGGTTCCGGAATTATACGCTTGGTATGAAATGAGTAATCAATCAATGTTTCAAAATATCCGGTCTATGCACGCTGGTCGCTATTATTTCAGTAAATTTATCAACATCGAGATTCGTTTTCCAGACGAGGGCATTCAACGTAAGTTATACATCAAGTCCAACATTCAACTCAGGACTCTCCTGATGATTTGCACTGGAAGGTCATCGTTCCCGTCGGATCATTTTCGAATCATACACCAAGGAATCGAACGCGACTGGTCGCAAGCGGGTACGAACTCCTTAGAGAAAATGCGGATAACGAACGACCAAATCATCGAGATCTTCAAGATTCCGACGAAAAATGCTTTGGCTTCAAACCATCGAGGTTCGTCTTCATCAAAATCGAAGAAACACAAATGTTCCAAGAAGAGGAAAGGCAGTAAGAGGACAAAACGACAAAGCAGCACTCGCCCCCTGATCGAAAT
>JACCDI010806481.1_pt1 | contig 10306 bp, 11 predicted proteins | sample 7442791 | NCBI WGS metagenome assembly JACCDI01 (sample SAMN15323434, study PRJNA562643) | freshwater metagenome | isolation source: river surface water | place: USA:Blue River Watershed | collected 2017-08-15
CTGACAACTTGTTCAATTTTAGCCTATTTAATGTCAATTTTGCTCTTTTAGCCCTTTGGCAATATATTTGCTCGCATTAGATAACAATTAGTCAATTATGGAAGAAAAAGAGATCAATACCCCGGAAACTGTGGAAAATCTTGAAAATGGAGCTGAAAATGCCCCAGAAATTGAAAAGGAGCCCCTAAGTGAGTTGGAACAAGCGCAAGCAGATTTGGCAGAACAAAAGGATAAATTCCTGCGTTTAATGGCTGAATTTGACAATTATAAGCGCAGAACTGCAAAGGAAAGAATGGATCTGATCCAGACGGCAGGAAAGGATGTGATCGTCTCTTTATTGGATGTATTGGATGACTGTGATCGTGCAGAAAAACAATTAGCCACATCGGATGATATCGCCTTACAAAAAGAGGGCATTCAATTGGTGTTCAATAAAATTCGTTCAACTATGCAAGCCAAAGGTTTAAAAGCCATGGAAAGTATAGGAACCCCATTTGATGCCGAATTGCATGAAGCCATTACGGAAGTACCTGTTCCGAATGACAAGCAAAAAGGGAAAGTCATTGATGAGGTAACCAAAGGATATTTGTTGAATGAAAAAATTATTCGTTTTGCTAAAGTGGTTGTAGGCAAATAAAAAATAAGCTATGTCTAAAAGAGATTATTACGAAATATTAGGAGTCACCAAGTCGGCGTCGGCGGATGAAATAAAAAAAGCATATCGTAAGGTAGCCATGCAATTCCATCCAGATAGAAATCCGGGTGATAAAGCAGCGGAAGAAAAATTTAAGGAAGCTGCGGAGGCTTATGAAATATTAAGTGATAACGATAAGAAAGCAAAGTATGATCGTTTTGGTCACCAAGCATTTGGCCCAGGTGCTAATGCAGGTGGAGGCGGTTTCCATGGTGGCATGGACATGAATGATATCTTTAGTCAGTTTGGTGATATATTTGGTGACGAAGGTTTTGGCGGATTCTTTGGAGGAGGCGGTGGAAGATCAAGAGGAGGCGGTGCTAGAGCAAGAGGTCAAAGAGGAAGCAATCTTAGAATTAAATTAAAACTAAATTTCGAAGAAATTGCCAACGGAGTAACTAAGCAAGTAAAAGTAAAAAAACATGTTGTTTGTACTACTTGTGGTGGCAATGGTGCAAAAGATAAAAATAGCTTACAGACCTGTTCCACTTGTAATGGACAGGGACAGGTGAAAAAAGTGACCAATACTTTTTTAGGTCAAATGCAGACGGTAAATACTTGCCATACTTGCAATGGAGAAGGTACAACAGTTACCGCTAAATGTACGACCTGTAAAGGAGAAGGACGTGTTTATGGGGAAGAGACCATTTCGATTGATATTCCAGCAGGTGTTCAGGATGGGATGCAATTAAGCATGTCTGGCAAGGGAAATGCTGGAGAGCGTGGCGGGATGTCTGGTGATTTGATTATCATGATTGAAGAAGAGCCACATGAGTCTTTACATAGAGACGGATTGAATGTAGCTTATGATTTATATATAACTATTCCAGATGCTATTTTCGGAACCAGTGTGGAAGTGCCAACAATTGATGGCAGGGCCAAAATTAAAATTCCTGCGGGCACACAGAGCGGTAAAATATTTCGTTTAAAAGGGAAGGGATTCCCTGAAGTGCAAGGGTATGCGAAAGGGGATCAATTGATTCATGTGAATATATGGACCCCACAACAAGTAACTGAGGAAGAAAAAGCAGCCTTGGAAAAAATGCAAGAAAGTGAAAACTTTAAACCTAAGCCTGTGAAAGGGGACAAGAGTTTTTACGATAAAGTAAAAGAAGCTTTTAAATAAGAAATAAAAAAAGAGGAATCCTAAAATTCCTCTTTTTTTATGCACTAAAGTCCATTACTTTAATTGATAAATGGCTTTGGTATTGCGTCCCAATCCATCGTAGTCTAATCCATAACCCACTACAAATTTATTGGGGATATCAAAACAAGCGTAATCTACTTTCACAGGGTAGGCTAATGCTTCTTTTTTATTTAGTAGTACTGCAATTTTAATGGAAGCAGGCTGACTAGATTCCAATTGAGGTAAAAAGTGGTGCAAGGTTTTGCCCGTGTCAATAATGTCTTCTAGAATAATGATATCTCTGCCGTTTACATTTGCATCTAATCCAATAGCGGTAATGACATTTCCGGAAGAGGTCATTCCTTTGTAAGAAGCTAATTTGATAAAACAAACTTCTGCTTCAATTGTAATTTCCTTGAATAAATCTGCGGTAAATAAAAAGGATCCATTTAAGATAGAAAGAAAGATAGGTCTTTTGCCTTCATACTCTTTGTTCAATTGCGCTGCAAGTTCCTTTATTTTCTCCTGGATGCTTTCCTCACTGATATAAGGTTCAAATTCTTTATCTAATACTTTGATAGACGACATAGTGAAAATGGTTTATGATGTTTAATTATTTTTTCTTTTTGAAGAAGGGCAGTTTAAATAAGGAATTTGATTTGGCTTTGGCTGGAATTGAAGCTGGTGCTACTTTATTAACAACTGCTTTAGGAGCAGGATCCTTAGGCATGTTGAATAAGTAAAGTACTTTTCCGGGGACTAAATTAGCATCGGTTGCATCCACATTGTAGGCCTTCAAAAATTTAAGTTGTATGCCTTCTGATTGGCTAATGCCATAAAGGGTTTCTCCTTCTTTGATAATATGAACTTTTTTGTCACTTTCTTTTTTCTTTTCCCCAATAAAAATTAATTGGTCTTCTTGTACCAAATCGGAATCCGGCAAATCGTTGTATTGATATAATTTATAAAGGGCTACCTGGTAGGTATTGGCAATTTCTAAGAAGGATCTTCCTTCCTCCGCCCAAATGGCTGTAACATGGTTTATTTTAAATTTGCCATTGGGGGGGTAGCTGGTATTTTTTTTCTTTTTAACAATCGTGTCTGCTGGTTCAACATTCCCCTTATCTTTTTTAACTAATGGGGTTGCCGCAAGTGGAGTGGAAGCAGTGGTAATAGGCTTTGGCAATGCCCCAACTCCTTTCATTACTGGTAAAGAAGCTTTGCTGCTGTTGGTTTCACCTATACCTTGTACTTTGTTGAGTGGAACAAGCTCTTTTGTTGCTATATCAGTGGCGGTGTTCGAAGCAGTATTTGTAACTGAATTAGTACTTGTATTTGTGCTTGCGCTGTTGCTATTTAGTTTAGCAATAGGGGTGCTATTTACTATTGCATTGGTGTCAGCGGGCTCTTCTTTTTCATTTGCCAATTCAGGAAAATTATATTGAGCCAACTCGAAATCGTCAATCACTTTCAATAATTTTTTTGGATAATCACTAGCGGTTGCGTAACCTGCTTTCTTTAATCCATAAGCCCATGCAGTGTCGTCTACAGGATCAAGCTCAAAAAGGCCTGCATAATTGGGTCTATTTTTTAAAAAGTCTGAATGATCTCTAAAAGAGCTTTCTGCGTTTGGATACACTCTAAAACACTCTTGTTTGGTATCATCGTCCTGATAGGTGGTTTCTCCTTTCCATTCAATCTTGCATTTAATCCCAAAATGGTTATTGAATTTTTTTGCTAAATTACTTTCTCCACTGCTAGATTCAACAATGGCTTGCGCAAGGGTGATAGAAGCTGGCACTCCGGTGCGCTTCATCTCTTTCATGGCAATATCCTTGTACTGATTAATATAGGCTTTGGTAATCTGCGTCTGTGCAATTAAGCTTAGGGGCAGTATCAGAAGTGCTATAAAATATAAATGCTTTTTCATGCTTATTTTTTTCTAATTAAAGTGAGCCCATCTCTTAAAGTAAGTAAGGTTTGTTCAGTAGTCGAATCGGCAAGTACATATTCATTGAATGCTTGAATGGCTTTTGCACTTTTCCCTGTAACATTTTCTTCCAATACGTCTCCATGGAATAAAACATTGTCTACAATAATCAAACCGTTGGGGTTTAACAAAGGAAGCACTAGATTGTAGTATTCGATATAACCGGTTTTATCGGCGTCTATAAATACAAGGTCCCAACTATGTGGAAGGGTGGAGATAATCTCTTTTGCATCTCCAATGTGCACATGCATTTTGTTTGCATGAGGACTTTCTTCAAAATAGGCTTTTGCTTTTTCCCCGTCCTCCGCTCTTAATTCAATGGTATGTAATGCGCCATGCTCAATTAATCCTTCCGCTAAACAAAGAGCACTAAATCCGGTGAAGGTTCCAATTTCTAAAATATGTGTGGGACGAATAAGTTTACTGATAAAACTTAGAACCCCTCCCTGGTGCCAGTTACTTTGTAAATGAGCATGTGGGTGAGCTGCTAGGGTCTCATCATACATAGACTTTAAATACAGGGGAGTAGCCGCACTGTATTGGTCAATATATTGGTTTGCAATTGGGTTGATGAAATCCATTTGCAAATGTCTAATTTTTTTTGCTAATCGGAGTAGAAATTAACCATAAACCTAGGAAGGTAAATAGACCGTTGATTATTAATAGTTCTTGCCCAATTCTGAAACTCCCAAAAAGGGATGCCTGCGCTGCATCCAAGGCCAAACAAAGTAAAGGGGCTGTGATACAAGGGACAATGGCCCATTTGTCATTGATGGTTCTTTTTGTTAAAATTCCAAATGCAAATAGACCTAGTAAAGGGCCATAAGTATAGGAGGCAATTTTTAACAGTAAATCAATAATGCTTTTATTGTCAATCCATTTAAACACCAAAACAATGGCTAAGAATATAAAGGCAAAAGTAAGATGAACGCGCTGTCTAATTTTTTTCTTCTTGGTCTCATCCCATTGACTATTTCTTTGCATTCCCAATAGATCAATACAAAAACTAGAAGTGAGTGCAGTAATGGCTCCGTCTGCACTTGGGAATAAGGCAGAAATCAATGCTAAGATAAAAATAATGGACATGTAGGGAGGCATGTGATGAAGTGCAATGGTTGGGAACAAGTCATCGCCAACAGCTTGAATATTTTGTTGCGCAGCAAATAAATTTAATAAGCCCCCTAAAAATAAAAACAGAGTGATCACAAATAACATCGTAAATCCAATAGTAACCATATTTTTTTGTGCGTCTTTCAATGTTTTTACAGAAATATTTTTTTGCATCATTTCTTGATCTAAGCCAGTCATGGTAAGGGTAATAAAGGCCCCTCCTATAATTTGTTTTAAGAAAAAGGATTTGCTATTGATATCTGTATTAAAAACAGAAGAAAGCCCCTTTGTTTTCATCGCATCAAGTGCTGTGATCACAGTAAAATCCATTTTGGATAAGATATAAATACTACAAATGATGAGTCCCAATAACATGCCTGAAGTTTGAAGGGTATCTGTGTAAACAATGGTTTTCACGCCCCCTTCATAAGTGTATAATAAGATCATGGCTAAAATCACTAAGGTCGTTGCCCAGAAAGGCACACCCATATCATCTAAAATAAATACTTGTAAGGTTTTAACTACTAAGTACAAACGTGCAGTTGCTCCCAAGGTTCTGGATAGAATAAAAAAGGAGGCCCCTGTTTTATAAGCTCTAAATCCTAATCGTTCTTCCAAATAATTATAAATGGAAGTTAAATTCATTTTATAATAGATAGGTAACAATATATACGCAATGGCAAAATAGCCTATGAGATAGCCTAAAGTGATTTGTAAATAATGAAAAGCATCTTTACCAACGGCGCCAGGGACGCTTACAAATGTAACCCCACTTAAAGAAGTACCAATCATGCCAAAAGCAACAAGCATCCAATGGCTATTTTTATTACCGATAAAAAAGGACATGTTATTACTATTCTTACCTGTAATTTTTGCAACGCCTAGTAATACGGCAAAATAAATAAGGACAAATAGAAATAATAAGGGTGCACTCATAGTTGGCTTAATTTGTAATGGAAAAGTAATAAGAAACTTTCAATTATTTAGTTAAATTGCAATACTCTTTCAATTATAAATGTACGCAATGAAAATATCGGCAGTATCCGTTTTTTGTGGATCCAAACCAGGCGTTGATCCAAATTATGTAGCAGGTGCGCAAGCTTTAGGGAAAGCACTTGCTCAAAAGGGGATTGTGTTGGTATATGGTGGGGGCAATAAGGGAATAATGGGTGCAGTTGCCAATGCTAATTTAGAGGCAGGCGGAAAAGTAATAGGAATTATTCCAAAATTATTGCTGGAATGGGAAGCACAACATACTGGATTAACAGAACTGCTGGTTACGGATTCCATGCATGCAAGAAAAAGACTATTGTATGAAAAATGTGATGTAGCAATTATTTTGCCGGGAGGAATGGGAACGATGGATGAATTGTTTGAAATGCTTACCTGGAACAATTTAAAGATCCACAACAAAAAGGTCTATATTTTAAATGCAAACGGGTATTACAATGCATTAATTACTTTATTGGATACCATGGACCAACAGGGATTTATGTACGAGGATTGGAGACAAAGATTAATCTTCTGCGCATCGGTAGAAGAAATCGTTAATGCCTTCTCCTAGAGAAATGGATAGGCACCCCAAATCCGGCTCTGAAAATGGGCTGGGGACTGGCTTGGCCCATTCTATAGGGAGATTGCTGAGCATCAATTAAATCATACATGATGGAGAAATACGTGAACCCGTTTTCATATCTTCTTCCATAACCTAGTCCTGCAAGCAAGCTTGGCGCACTTACCTGGGAGCGGCCAGTTGTGCCTTGTGTATAATTATTCCCACTTGAGAATGTCCAGTTGTATTCTGGTTGCAATTGCATAAAAAAATCATCAAAAGGCCAAACACGCGCAAAAGCACCCAGTCCAAATTGGGTATTGGTTAATTTATATTCGTTATCGTTGCTGCCAATGGTTCGATAGGATGCATAGTATAAATTTACAGCTGCACCTAAATCAATGAATTCGTTATAGGTTTTTACCAATTCAGGGTTTAATCCAATTTGAAAAGAACCGGATCCGCCACCTAAAACTAAGCCACCTCCAATGTATACGGGATGAGGACTATAATCCGAAAAAGTGTTCACTGTTTTGTTTTGTCCCAAACCAGTCAATTGAATCAGTGAAACGAACATTAATATTCCAATTGAACGAAACTGCATAAATCAATTAGTTTTTAAGATCAAATATTTTACCTTGGTTCAATATGTTATTAGGGTCAAAGGTTTTTTTAATGCCTCTCATGATTTCTAAAGTAGCAGGTTCGAAAACCACCGGTAAATAGGATTTTTGGATCAAGCCAATACCGTGTTCACCACTAATAGTACCACCTAGGCTTTTCACCAGTACAAACAATTCTTTTAAGATGGCATTCATTTCTTCACTACCATAGCTATTTTTAATAGTAGGGTGGTTGATTCTTATATGTAAGTTTCCGTCGCCTGCATGTCCATAACAAACCGCATGGAATCCATATTGAGTGCCTAATGCTTTTACGCCTCTAATTAATTTGGGAAGTTCTGCTCTTGGCACCACGGTGTCTTCTTCAATGGTGTATCCAACAGACTTAACAGCTTCTGCAACACGTCTTCTTAATTTCCACAATTCGGTTTTTTGTTGGGCATCATCTGCAAAGAAAATCTCTCCTGCATCAAACTGTGTTAACACTTCTGCAATGGCTTCCATTTCTCCCATTAAAACATCCATATTATTGCCGTCTACTTCTATAATTAAATGGGCTGCAATATCATCCGAAACAGGGAAAGCAGTACTTTCTACCATTTGGCTCACAATTTTAATGGAATCTATTTCCATTAACTCCATCGCACTTGGTACAATCCCCGCTCTAAAGATAGCGCTCACTGCCGCGCTTGCATTCTCTAAATTGTTAAAGGGTGCCAACATTAATAAATCAAATTTAGGAAGCGGGATGAGTTTCAACACAATTTTGGTAACAATTCCCAAAGTGCCTTCACTGCCCACCAATAATTGGGTTAAATTATAACCAGTTGAATTTTTTAACACGTTGGACCCTGTCCAAATGATATCTCCAGTTGGTAAAACAACTTCCAAATTAAGGACATAGTCTTTTACAACTCCGTATTTAACGGCTTTGGGGCCGCCAGAATTTTCAGCGATATTACCTCCAATAAAACAAGATCCTTTACTACTTGGATCGGGAGGATAAAATAGATTAACGGCTTTAACTGCGTCTTGTAATACTTCTGTGATGACACCTGGTTCGGTGGTCACCTGTAAGTTTCTATCGTCTATTTCTAAAATGCTATTAAAGCGCTCCATAGAAATTACCAAACCTCCTAAATGAGGAAGGGCGCCTCCACTCAAACCTGTACCACCTCCTCGGGGCGTAACAGGAATTAGATATTGATTACATAATTTGAGTAAGTCTCCGATTTCTGAAGCGGTTCTTGGTTTAACAACTACTTCGGGGTTGTAGTGTAAACGTTCTGTTTCGTCCTTGCCGTATTTCTCAAAACTTTCTGCATCGGTAAATACATAATCCAACCCCACAATTGTTTTGAACTGTTCAACTAATTCGGGTGTAATCTTATTCATTCCAGTAAATTATAAATATCAATTAAAATAAGCCATATAACATTCCATCCACTTTGCTAATAATTTCGCCAAAGTCTTCTTCGTTTTCGCCGAATTTATTTTTATCACAATCAATAATCAATAATGGACCTTCTGTATAATTTTCAATCCATTTATTATAATAGTCATTTAACTTCTTTAAATAATCTAAACGAATATTTTCCTCATATTCTCTACCTCTTTTTTGTATTTGAGAAACAAGGGTAGGGACAGATGCTTTTAAATAAATTAATAAGTCTGGAGGTTGTACCATGCTTTTAATGGTACTAAAGAATCCAAAGTAGTTGTCAAAATCACGCTTACTCATTAATCCCATTTCATGTAAGTTGGGCGCAAAAATATTAGCGTCCTCATAAATGGTTCTATCTTGGATAATGGTTTCGGTACCATTCTGAATTTCTAGGATTTGGTTTAAACGACCATGCAAGAAATAAATTTGCAGGTTAAAACTCCAGCGCGGCATATCGTCGTAAAAGTCTGTCAAGTAAGGGTTGTGGTCCACGTCTTCAAACTGTGGGATCCAACGATAATGTTTACTTAACATTTCGGTTAGCGTAGTTTTACCAGCCCCAATATTTCCAGCGATTGCTACGTGTTTTGGTTTTTTAGTCGCTTTTGCCATAATCTTATAAGTGTAGTTGAATAAGTAGTTGTTAGGTTTTAATAGTTCATTCCTACTGCTGATCTTACTTTGGTTAAAGTAGCAGAGGCACTTGCTCTTGCTTTGTCGGCACCTTGATGAATTATTTTTAAAAGGAGTTCTTTGTTGTTTTGTAAATCTGCTGCTTTGGAACGTATTGGGTTAATAAAGTTCACCATATCTTCTGCTAATTGTTTTTTCATATCGCCATAGCGAATAATACAATTGCCCTCCGAACTATTGTTAAAGTCGTCATCAAATTTTTTCACAGTATCAGGGGTACTTACCAAACCCATTAAGGTAAATAAGTTTTGAATGTAATCTGGTTTTACGGAGTTGGGCGTTAAAGGACCTTGATCTGTTTTGGCCTTCATCACTTTTTTGCGAATCATATCATCCTCATCAGCTAAAAACAATGTAGTCATTTGATTCTCACTCTTACTCATCTTTCCATTTCCATCTAATCCCATAATTTTTACCAACTCACTATTGTAGTTGAAGGCATATGGCAAGGGGAAGGTTTCACCATATCTATGATTGAAACGTTCTGCAAAATTGCGAGCCATTTCTAGGTTTTGTTCCTGGTCTTTTCCAACAGGCACTTTAACGGCACGGTGTATTAAAATATCAGCAGCTTGTAAAACAGGGTAAGTTAACAATCCTGCATTTACATTTTCTGGTTGCATGCGTACTTTATCTTTAAAAGTAGTGGTCTTTTCTAACTCTCCTTTGTACGCCAACATATTTAAATACAAATACAATTCTGCAATTTCAGGAACATCACTTTGCACATACAAAGACACTTTTTCTGGATCCAAGCCGCAAGCAATATTTTCTGCAACTACACGCAATACACTTTCTTGTAAGGTTTTGGTATCAGGGTGGGTGGTTAGGCTATGCCAATTGGCTACAAAAAAGTAACAATTATACTCGTCTTGCATACGCACATAATTGCGCATGGCGCCAAAATAGTTTCCCAAATGTAAGAAGCCGGTAGGGCGGATTCCACTCAATACAATTTCCTTTTCCATAGCTGTGCGAAGATAATGAAACAAGACCCCATTTTTTGCTATCTTTTTGGGATATTTGTACCCAATTCAAAAAAAATATTTTGAGCCAAGCATCTCTTTTACAAAG
>JACCDI010637702.1_pt1 | contig 10303 bp, 9 predicted proteins | sample 7442791 | NCBI WGS metagenome assembly JACCDI01 (sample SAMN15323434, study PRJNA562643) | freshwater metagenome | isolation source: river surface water | place: USA:Blue River Watershed | collected 2017-08-15
TACCTTCATGTAAACCATCCTTTAAATAATCTGCTCCGACGAGGGTCTTTGCATGGATTGAAGAGCTCTGTGCTCTTCGAGGGTGGGCCTACTCTAGGCGAATTTTCAGTATTTCCCAAGATTCAGGTATTACTCATGCGTAAAGCGCACATCTGTCCAGGCAGGACCAAGCTCTTCAAAATCGGAGTTTAGATCCCTATCTCGAAGCCCCCTAAAGAGTTCGTCGATGTCGTAACTCTTCTTACCTTTTAGGTCGGCCACCATCAGGTTGTATCCCCCATGTGGAATAAGAAAGTTTCCAGATACATAAAAAATGAACCTGGTTCCGTCGGCCAAGGGATATGAGTCTGAGGTATCCCACACCTTTGAATTAAAGAAGAAGCGAACAGAAGGGCGGCGATCAAAGTAGCCTCGATAGATCGCATCGTGGTCACTGTCCTGTACCCGAGTATAAAGAAAGGATTGATTATCCAGAGCAATTGGGTAGTACGAACTTCGACCTGCACCTGAACGCATTTGTGTGGTGGTGCCATTTACTAATGTAAAAATCTCACCATCTCGTTCAAAGAGAATTGTTTTTCCATCAGGTGAATAGAAGGGCATTGAGGATTCTGATTCGCCCGTGGTTAAGTATTTTTTAGCACCGCCATCTTTGGAAACCGTAGTGAGTACTCCATTTTCCTTATAGATAATTGTGTCGCCATCAGGTGAGAACTTTGGATCTTCATCGCGAGCGCCATTTGGTCCAGTTAGATTCGTGGGCTCGCCCCACTTTGCCCCATCCCACTGGGAAACAAATACATCCCAATCCTTTTCGCTTAGACCAGAGTTCGATCCCATAAAGGTGATGGTTTGCCCATCGGCTGAAAAGTGAGCATTGATTGGTGAGACCATCCCGCGCCATCCCGCGCCTACCTGCGTCTGTCGGCCGGATGGGAGATCAACCATCCATAAACTCGCATCCCAGGCGTCATAGGAGCTGTAACGGTGATAGATCAGAGTTCCAGTTAGGGATGGAACGCTATTTCTAAGGTGTGCAAAAAGAATGGCAGAAAGCGCAGCAATGATTATGAGTGCAAATGAGATTGCGACACGCCTCTTCATAAATACTCCGCTTAACCCCTTGACCATGTTCTGAAAATCTGTAAGGTAACCTAACACAAAGCGGTAGGTTTCCTAACACAACGGCGTGGGCTATTTGTGGACTTACCTAAGAATGTGACAGGAGTAATCAATGATGAAGAAACGCTTGTTCGCTTCATTTGCAGTGTTCGCTCTGGCAGCAGCAAGCATGGCTGCAGCATCAACTACTGCAACTGCAGCTACTCGCTCAGTAACTGTTTGGTCCCCTTATAAGGGAGCTAACCTCGATATGTGGAACGCTGCGATTAAACGCATCGAAGTAGCAAATCCTGGTCTTAAGGTCACCTCAGTTGGCTCAATTGATATGGCTAAATCACTGGCGGCAATCAACGCCGGCAACGGTCCAGATATCTCTGTTTCTAACGGAAATGGAAATCTGGGTTGGTTCTGCGGCACTGGAGCCTGGCAGAAGTTAAACACTCTTATCGCTGGAAGCAACGGAATAAATATGAAGGCGACTTTCAACGCCGCATCTGTTGCATCATCAATTTCCAATAACAACCGTTGTGCACTTCCTTTGTACTCAGAGGTTTTTGCTTTCTACTGGAACAAAGATTTGTTAGCTAAGGCAGGCTTCAAGAATGCCCCAAAGACTACAACTGAATTATTTGAAGCTTCAAAGGCATTAACAACATTTAATGCCGATGGAAGTATTAAGACTGCAGGATTTGTCCCTTGGGCTGGCTATTACGGCTTCGACATGGACTCAATGTGGCTTGGTCAAATGTTTGGTGCGAAGTGGTACGCAGGCGATCGTTCATCTGCATTTGCTTCAGATCCAAAGTGGGCAAAAGCATTTGCCTGGCAGAAAGATTTCATTGCCAAGGTTTATGGTGGTGGAAACTTTGAAAAGGGAAGTAAGGCTCTGACTAAGTTTGTTGCCGCACGTGGTGGCGAATGGGGTACAGATCATGACTTCATGACCGGCCGCGTGGCAATGAAGTGGGATGCAAACTGGATGGGACCTATGTTCTGTACAGGAGATGATTGGGCAATGGTTGATAAGTGCACCTCAAAGGTGAACTTTGGCATCGCTGGTTTCCCTGTTTCTCCAGATAATGCATCTGCTTACGGTTCAGGTGTAGTTGGACAAGGCCAAATGGGTATCTCAAAGGGCTCAAAGAATGTAAAGGATGCATGGATAGTTATTAAAGGTCTTGCAACCGATACAAAGCTTGCCGCAGCCTGGGATGCAGCCAATGGCGCACCTTCATCTCTGCTCTCAAAGGATGCACGCCCGGCTAAATATCCAGATTGGTACCAGCCAATTTACGATGTTGCAGCTAATCCAAAGTCTGCTTATCACACTGTTAAAAACACCGGTGAGCACTTAGAAGAAGCTCTTCTTCAAAACCTGATGGCTTCTTGGCAAGCTGGCGACACCCCAAATATCAAATCAGCACTATCTGATTTGGCAACAAAGGTGAACCAGATCATCGCGAGAAATAGCTAAAAGGAACAACTTAGTTCATGTCACTATCGAGGGTAAAAGCAATCGCTCCTTTCCAAAAGAAAGGAGCGATTGCTCCACCTCGAAAAAAGCTAAAGGTTCCAAAACTATTTATCTTTCTTTGCCTTTCTCCTTGGTTATTTGGAATTATCTTCTTCACTGCTTATCCAATGGTAAGCAGCTTCTATCAATCATTTACAAAGTTCAATCTCATCGAGTCACCTGAATGGGTTGGACTTGAGAACTTTCACAGAATGTTTTTTGAAGATGATGATTTCTGGCAAGCACTCAAGAACACAATTTGGATTTCAGCGGTAAGCATTCCGTTACGAATCTGTTTTGCAATCTTTACTGCTTGGGTGCTCACTAAGCCAAAGTTTGGAAAAAACATATATCGAACAATCTTCTTCCTTCCATCAATGGTTCCAGCCGTTGCGGGCACAATGGTTTTCACCTACATCTTTAACCCTGCATATGGTCCAATTAATAAGATACTCGAAAAGATTGGAATTGATGAGCCTCCATTCTGGTTCATGGATCCAAAGTGGTCGAAGTGGGGATTAATTCTGCTTGGCCTTTGGGGTATCGGTGACACAATGATCATCTTCCTTGCGGGGCTACTTGATGTTCCGAAATCTTTGTACGAGGCTGCAGATCTTGAAGGTGCAAGTGGATGGCAATCCTTCCGCTACATAACATTGCCCTTAATGACACCAGTTATTTTCTTCTCGACAGTTACAGGTGTAATTGGCAGCTTCCAATACTTCACTCAGGCGTATGTAGCCGCAGGTCAAGTAAATGACTACTCGCATTCAATGTATTTCTACGCCACACATATCTATCACAGCGCATTCCGTGCCTACGAGATGGGCTATGCGTCAGCGCTTGCCTGGGTTCTCCTTGTAATTACCTTGCTATGCACCTTGGTTATTCTCAAGACCCAAAAACGTTGGGTCCACTATCCGAACGGATCCCTATTTAAATGAGCATCTATACAGCAGAACAACGCGCAGTAATTGATGCACAATCAATTAAGGCTCGCCGCGCAAAGAAGTTGAACGACTTCCTGCACATGGTGGGAAATCACTCACTGCTCATAGCCTTATCAGCGATTTTTATTCTTCCACTTTATCTAGTGGTTGTAATTTCTCTCATGTCTAAGGGTCAGGCTGAAACCCGTGCTTTGTGGCCGACACCTTTTGTTTGGCATAATTATGTAGATGTATTCACAGCAGTCCCCTTCCTAAAATGGACCCTAAATACTTTGTTTGTCGCAATCATGGGAACAATTGGAACGGTGGTTTCTAGCGTTCCGCCAGCTTATGTACTTTCACGTTTGCAGTGGAAGGGTCGTCAAACTACTTTTATAATAATTCTGTCCACGATGATGCTCCCTGGTCAAGTAACCATGATTCCGGTTTACATCATTTTTTCTAGGTTGCATTGGATTCCATCATTTCTTCCCTTAATCGTACCAAGCTTCTTCGCTAGTGCCTTTTCGATCTTTTTGCTTCGTCAATTTTTCACTTCTATCCCTGATGAGATATCTGATGCCGCGCGTATCGATGGATGCTCTGAGTTTAAACTAATGATGCGAATCATCGTTCCTCTTGCTAAGCCAGCAATATCTGCAATCGCACTCTTCGCATTCTTAGGTTCCTGGAATGATTTCTTTGGTCCGCTTCTCTATATTGTCGAAAACCAAGATTTATGGACTTTGGGAATTGGTTTAAATGCATTCCAAGGTGAACACCATGTCGATACAAATATGATGATGACAGCTTCTGCACTTTTTATGGCTCCTGTTATCGTTATCTTCTTCTTCTCACAAAAAGTCTTCATCGAAGGCGTGACTTTGACTGGAGTTAAAGGCTAAATGCGCGCCACCCCTGCTGTTCCGTCCTTGATTCGTGAGCTCAACGAGCGCAACGTTTTAGATACCTTGCGCGCTCATGGGGCATTGCATGCAGCAGAAATCGCTCGCCATATTGGTTTATCAAAGCCAACTACCTCAGACATTCTGCGCTCTCTCATCGAAGCCGGTTTGATTCAGGAATACACCCCAGGCGAGGATGACCCAAAACGTGCACGCTCTGTATACGAAGCGGTAAGTGATCTGAAGGTCTCTTTGGCGATTGATATCGGTTCTCGTTTTATTCGTGCTGCGGTCGGTGATCTTAGCGAAAAGATGCTCGCTGAAACTTCGGTTGCAGTTAAGGCATTAACGCTGAAGGACTTAGTCTCTGTAATGCATTCAGCTGTTAACCAAGTTCTCAAAGAGTCTGGTCACTCACTCAAGGATGTTGCATCACTTGTAGTTGGAACACCTGGCGTTGTTGATCAAAATACTGGCGTGGTTTCAATTGCTGGAACCATTACGGCTCTTGATGGAGTAAATCTTGCAGAACTCTTAAAGAAGGAGTTTGGTATTGCTCCTTCCGTCGAGAATGACATTAACTTGGTGACGGTCGCCGAACAAGCTGCAGGTCATGGCAAGGGAATTGAAAACTTTGCGGTGCTCTCAGTTGGGTCAGGATTAGGTTCAGGTCTTGTCCTCAATGGCAAAATTCATCGCGGTCATCGCGGAGCTGCGGGAGAAATTTTCTATGTTCCATTTGGAGACCCGCTAGATACTCACCGCGATGCAACTAACCCATCTGGTGATCGCATTGCAGAACTTACACGTGGACTTGCAAAGAAGTTCAAAGGTTCTGTTTTACAGGAGCCATACTCAACAGTTGAAATTTTGAAAGCTGCCAAGGATGACGATGAACTTGCTAAAGCGGTTGTTCACTTAGAAGCTGAGCGAATCGCCTTGTATGTTGCTGCGATTTCTGCGGTAACTGATGTTGAACTCATAGTTTTATCTGGAGGAATCGGCCGTCAAGCCTCATTCTTCTTGGATCCAATAAAGAAACTTGTTGGGGCGATCGTTCCATTCCCTCCACGAATTGAGGTCTCCACCTTGGGCGATACCGGAATATTGGTAGGAGCGCTCAATATCGCTACAGCGCATAGCTGTGAAGTTGTTTTCAACGATAAACACAAGTCTTCACGCCCACTTGCTGGGTCTATGTAATGAAACTTGCAGTAATTGGTGGGGGCTCTACATATACCCCCGAATTAATCGATGGCGTCATCAAGCGCTATGCCCAACTACCAATTACCCATATCCATCTTGTTGATATAGAACCAACAAAGCTCGCAATTATCGCCGCGTTTGCCAAGCGAATGATCAAAGCAGCACATCTTGATATCGAAATCGAGTTTGGAACCGATCTTCGGACTGGTGTTCGAGGTGCGACCTTTGTTGTTTCGCAGTTTCGTGTAGGTACTCAGGCTGCACGCCACCGTGATGAATTGTTAGGTCGAAAGTATGGCTTGGTTGGTCAAGAGACAGTTGGCGTGGGTGGATTTGCAAAGGCTCTACGAACAATTCCTGCAGCGTTAAAGGTTGCTCAGACAATTGCAGAAGAGGCGCCACATGCAATTTTGCTTAATTTTACAAACCCTGCAGGCTTAATTACTCAAGCGCTAATTCAACAAGTACCTCAGGTAACAACCGTTGGGCTCTGCAACGTTCCCTGGAACACCCGCATGGAGGTCGCAGATGCAATGGGTGTATCTTCAACTGACGTTAGCTTTGATTACATTGGCCTTAATCATCTTTCATGGATTCGCGGAGTTGAAGTAGGCGGTCAAGATCGCAGCATTGAAGCAATTAAGGCTTTCCGTAGTTTAACAATTGATAAGGCAAAGCCAGGTGACTCCCCTGCATGGACTCAAAGCTCTATTGATATGTTGCAGGCGATTCCTAATTACTATCTCTTGTATTACTACTCTGAAAAAGAGTGGGTTGACTATCAGTCAAAGAATCCAACCCGCGCCAGTGAGGTTATGAAGATTGAAGAAGTGCTCATTGAAAAGTTCAAAGATGAAGCCTTAGTAACTAAGCCAGAGGAATTGATGCAGCGTGGTGGCGCCTACTACAGCGATTCAGCTGCAGAATTGATGGCTGATATTCATACAGATGCAGGCACGACCCACATCGTCAATACCCTGAATAATGGCGCTGTACCTGGTTTTCCAGATGATGCGGTCATGGAAATTCCTGCGGTTATTAGCGCAAAGGGAGCAACATCGATTAAAACCACCGCGATGCGCGGAGATATCGACAGTCTCGTACGTTCGGTGAAAGATTTTGAAATGCTCACGATTGACGCTGCCGTGCATGGTGATGAGGAAAGTGCTTTGCGCGCATTGATCACCAATCCAATCGGGCCTGACATAAATCAAGCACGGGAGTTGTGGGCCGATCTTCGTAAACAGAACGCCGGAATGATTGGGCTGTTCAATGAGTAAGGTAATTCTTGGAATTGATGGCGGAGGCACAAAAACACACGCGTGCATAGTTGACCTTGAAGGAAATGTTTTAGGCACTGCAGCAACGGGTGGAGGTAACTGGGAAAGATTGGGAATTGGCTCAGTTCAATTAAGTTTGAATGCAATTATTGATGAGGTTCTTCTATCGGCATCTGTTACTCGAGCTGATATTGTTGACTCAACTTTCGCATTGGCTGGAATTGATTGGGATGAGGATCTTGCTCTTTTTGCTCCGGTGATTAAGGCATTGGAGCTAGAAGGACGATGCGAACTTATTAATGATTCATTTGCTGCTTTGTTTGCAGGGGCACCTAACGGAGTTGGGTGCGTTTCTATTGCAGGCACAGGTGGAAAGTCAGCTGGCCGCGACGGTGTTCGAACAGTTCAAACAATGGGAATGGATCTTGGCGAAGGTGGCGGTGCTGGGCAGTTAATTGCATTGACACTAGACAGCATCGCTCGATCATTCCACGGAATATCGGCCCGCACTCAATTGTTTTCTACCGTTCCACGTGCGCTAGGTTTTGAAGACCCAAAGAAATTTTTCACAGCTATTGCTCGCGACAGAGTTCATCCAGATGAGTCACTGGCGCCAGTGATCTTTGATTTGGCTAACGCTGGGGATTCTGCGGCAATAGAAGTTGTCTCGCATGTTGCAAAGCAGCATGCGCGCGATATTCAAGGCATCGTTTTGCAGTTGAACTTCCCAGCAGGTGCAATTCCAGTGGTACGCGCTGGCGGTCTGCACACAGCCAATTGCACCGTTTTTAACCATGCTTTTGAGTCTGAACTCCGCTCACTTGTCCCCCAAGCGGCAATGTCTGTATTAGATATCGCGCCGGTGTATGGATCTGTTGTTCATGCAGCAAACCGCTACTTTGGAAAAACTCCTGAAGGTTTTATTTCTCAACTCCATTTGGCAGCTCAGAAAGTAGAGATCTAGTGCAAACAATTACCTTGAACTCTCAACAGCAAGAGATCGCGGATGCATTCTGGTCAGATCACAGTACAAAGCTGAACTTTGAAATAAAAGTGATTTCTTCACGACCTGCAAATCTTGAGGGATACACGATTGAGGCCACCAGAAATGGTTCTGAGGTATCTGCAACTATAGGTATCGCGCTCGACCACAGTCTTCGCTATGCGCTCAACCATTTGCTTCGCTGGTCAAATGGATCAGAAAAAGAGTTAAAGGTTGAAGATGGTCCTGACTTCCCAATAAGAGGAGTAGTGGAAGGTTTCTACGGAAAACCTTGGAGTCATGAGCAACGCATTCGTGGTCTAAAAAATTTTGGTGACTTCAACATGAACACATACTTTCTTGCACCTAAAGATGTGCCATGGCAGCGATTTAATTGGCGGCAACCATTTGATTCAGACTTCTTGGCAAAGACTGCAGAACTCACAGAGATAGGCCGCAAGAACGCCATCGATATTGTTACCTGCGTGTCCCCTGGCCTGTCGGTTAAGTACTGCGATGAGAATGATGTCGATGCGGTATTGACCCGTTACAAGCAGTTATTTGATCTCGGAGCCCGTCATTTTGGAATGTTATGGGATGACATTGCCTGGGAACTTCAGCACCAAGAGGACATCGATACGTATGTATCAACCGCTGCTGCCCACGCAGATTTCACAAATCGTGTCTGGAACAAGTTGATTGCTTTAGATCCCAAAGTCTCTTTGACTGTCTGCCCTATGCATTATTCAGGTCGAGGAAATGAGCCTTATCTGCAAGAGCTTGGAAAGTCTTTGCATGCACGCATTAATTTAATGTGGACAGGTCGATCCATTATTTCGGAGTATCTAGATATTTCTGATGCAGTTATCTTTGAGCGCACAACTCTTCGCCCTCCTTTGTACTGGGATAACTTCCCCGTTAATGATGGTGGACTCCAAAAGAATTTATACATCGGACCGGTTCGTGGCCGCGAAGCAGGGCTTCAAAAGTACTCTGCTGGGCTTGTTTCTAATCCAATGTTGCAATTTGAGATGTCACAAATTCCGCTTTTTACGATTGGTGACTACTTATGGAATACAGGCAAATATCACCCTGATCAATCATGGGAAAACGCCTTAGTAGCTTTGATTGACCATGAAGAAGATCGAATCGCACTGAGAAAGTTCTTACGCACTTCTATGGGTACAGCAGTAGGCGGAGATCCAGCACCGGATTTACGTCGAGTATTCCGCAAAGGAGTAAATCATTGGCGTGCCGGAGAGTTAGAGCAATCTGGGCAAGTATTTATCGATGCAGGGCAAGAGATTATTGAGAACCATCAATACTTAAAAACATCGGCGTTTTCTCGACCAGAAATGATCGCTGAAATTGATAAATGGTTAGAGAAGTACTTGATTGGCGGTGAGGTTCTCAAGGGCCTTGGAAGTATCTTGAAACAGTGTGCATTTGATTCCCACAAAAAGTGTATCTCGGGAACTAGTGAACAGATTGATCAGTTGGCAGAAATCAAAGATCGCTTAGAAGCTCATCGAAAGAATCTTTTTGGCGATCAAATTGAAGGCCCAATAAATGAATTGATGGCTGAACTTCAAAGTTAAGGAGGACGCAGTGACAATTGTATTCATTGGTGACAGCGTTACCGATTGTGGTCGAGACATTGAACCTCCCTTTGGAGATGGATACGTACTCGAGATCTCACGTTCGGGTTTACTTACTGGAGAAATTATCAATGTTGGTACCAGCGGTCATAGATTGGTTGATTTAGAAAAACGTTGGCTAGCAGATGTTGTAGACAATAAACCATCGATTCTTTCAATTGCCATCGGCATAAATGACACATGGCGCCGTTACGACGACAACGATCCAACCAGCGTTGAAGATTTTCGGGATCGCTATCACCGCTTACTTACCTGGACTAAGGCTGAGTTAAATCCGCGCTTTGTCTTGTGCGAACCTTTTCTTTTAGCGGTACGAGAAGAGATGAATTCTTGGCGCGAGGATTTAAATCCAAAGATCCAGGTTGTTCATGACATGGCCAAGGAATTTAACGCGGTACTAGTCCCATTTGATCGGCACTTAAATGCCCTTGCAACAAGTATGCCCATGGCAGATTTAGCAGAAGATGGAATTCACCCAACACAGCTTGGTCATCAGGAGATGGCCAAGCTGTGGTTGAAATCTGTTGAATTAATGTAGGTGAGACTGCTCGTTAAGAGTACGCAATGCGCGCAGCCCATCGCTTGGCCAGATGCTCACCGTTGTGATTGAACATGGTGAAACATCGATGTGAAAGATGGATTCAGCTGGTGCACCAACAACGACCTTGGCTGCGGATTTAATAGTTCCGTTGTGAGTAACAACAGCTA
>JACCDI010891339.1_pt1 | contig 10303 bp, 9 predicted proteins | sample 7442791 | NCBI WGS metagenome assembly JACCDI01 (sample SAMN15323434, study PRJNA562643) | freshwater metagenome | isolation source: river surface water | place: USA:Blue River Watershed | collected 2017-08-15
AACCTGTAACCTGTAACCTGTAACCTGTAACCTGTAACCTGAAGCCTGTAGCCTGTAGCCTGTAGCCTGTAGCCTGTAGCCTGTAGCCTGTAGCCTGTAGCCTGTAGCCTGTAGCCTGTAGCAGGATCTGATCTATGCACATGAATCAATACTGCTGCCATCATTGTCATTAATTAAGTACAAGCAAATACAATTAGTGCATAATGTTTACCAGGTACTAATAATGTCTCTTTTGAAGGGAGATTACAATACTTGATAGTTTAAATTTACCCTTCATACACAACTTGAATGCATGTACACACTTTTATATGGAGGCTCACATGCCCTTGCATCACATTGCAGCCCTTATGGTTCATTCTAGTATTGTATGAGAAGGATGTTGTAAATAATGACGATAATGCAGTATGACATCTTTTTGTAAATATTTGGGCATTATTAGTAGATTCTTGCTTTCATAAGCACATCAACATCATCCACTTTTTCTAACATCAAATCAACAGTGAGATTTTTGAGTGGATAACCAGTCTTAAGTGTGGAATCCTGTTGCTGTTTTTCATTAATCTGTGCAAGTCTGGGAGTAATGTCATTCTCTAAGATGTACTGAGCATTTAGCACCAGTTCTGTTGTACTACAGGGTAAGTGTAGCACAAAAGTTGCATTTTGTTAAGTATTCAAATAGATTATGGGTGATGATGTCATCATGAAGTACTACCATGTGTATTGCAATCTATGCCATTTAATTCATCAGCATAGTTATTGAGAATCAACTCAGGACTGTTCTCATTTAAGAGAAATTGCAATCTTTGGACACAGTCAATGGTACCATTCCACAAATCAGCAGGAATGTCTTTATGGTCTCTAGAACCATTATATATGATTTGCTGACCCAATACATATCAATAATTCTTATCCTGATTCTGCAATACTTTTAGCATTTAGTTGTTCTAATTTAGTGACTGTGCATTATTTTTTCTGTGGATCATACAATTTTCTACTAAAAATACAATAGGGTTTGCTGCCAAACTCTAACTGTTGCTAGCTGTCATGTAATTGTACTGGTAAATGATTTGATGATTCCTGGGTATGGAAACATTACATTGCATGAGACCATTCCTTTAACCTTTTTAAATTCAGAGTAAAATTTGCTCATCCAAACATAAGGTTTACATGTTTTTCATTTATGGGCCTCAGTGTTGTGCCTATTTGAACAGATCAAAGAGAGGCACAAGTGATGTACTTTGCTTGTCCCACATGTTTTTGAATTATTGAACTGTACCAAAGCATTTATGCAGTTTACATAGTATTTGGGAGGTGCCATGGATAATATTGCCTTGGTCTTAGTGAAGAGATACTCTGACAATTGATATCATAAGTATCTTATACTTTCTGTAATAAAACTAGATTTTGTTATGTTAACTTTTAGACATTTGACCTTCAAGCACTTGTGTTCTACTTTGAGATGCTATAGTTGGTCAACAAGGTTACTCTTAGTTACTATTGGGAGATTGTATATATATAATTTTAAATACACTAGGTTCTTGATTAAATCAGTCATTTTTCTTGGATGATGTCTGGAAATCCAGGATCTAGAAATACCCAAAATGAAACAAAAGTAGCCACTTTCCCCCATGATAATACCATAGTACATATTTTCTGTGATTCCTCATGTTATGGTATGTCATGGTGCCCCATATTGAGATCTAAGGCCATAGCACACTGGAAGAATTGAGGTTTTGCAACATATACAAGACGTTTGATAGGAGAAATGGTTTGGATATTAATTACTCAATAACTTTTCAAAAATCAGTAATGAATTGAAATGATCAATCTCATAACTTGTGAAACATGCATTTCCCTGTTTAGTTTCCTTATGTAACTTTATAGATTCTGATTTTTTGTTTCTGATGTCTAAGGATGTACTTGAGGTGTGCTAGATTAAGGGTATGATCTAACATAGCAAAGTATATCATTTTCCATAGGTTACAGGGCACTGGGGGGTATCCCACAATCCTAGCATATTTCCAAACATCTCCTCTTCCTCTTGAGTTGTAAGTAGGAATTATAAGCGTTGTTGATCAGTGGTAAGTTACATACTACACCTGGTAAATCAGCTCTTTTGCACAAAGCATGTGGTATACCAATTACCTAATGAGTTTCCATATTGGACATGAATAGTGAATAGATAAAATCAATTCCAATTAATTCACTTTGTAGTTCTTTCTATACCATCCCACATAATCATATGACATTCAAAATCTAGTACACAATTGAGTGTTTGCTGTATTGGTCACAGGTCATATTCCATGTACATTGAGACACATTATAACTACTATATCATGATTAGTTTATGGGATTACTATGTTAATGTGGGCTTATTTCAAGGTCCTGACTATCCTTGCACCAGTGTGCCAAGTGGTTACATAATAATCTTTTTTGTGTTATGTGATGTCATAATTTGTATCTACAAATAGTATATCATCATCACAACCACTATCAAAGAACAAATTTCATTATTACTTAGGTGACTTCATTGACTTGGTAAGCAAATTTTAGGCTATCTTGGTCTGCTTATAATAGTATTTGCAATAATAGGTTGCAGAACATTAACTGGACTAGTTTCAATATGTTTTTGCAGGTATTAGTAAGTTAACATAGCTGTAAATTACTCTTAATCTATTTTCTTTCTACCTATAGAAACATCAATATACACTAAAAAATGCAAGTAAATTCAAAATTGTGTCAATAATTATTTAAACTTTGTAGAGAATGATAAAGAAAAAATTATGTGCCATATTTATTTAATAACTCTTATTTGTGAGAGTAATGCTCAATGGCCTTTGGATAGGATTCCCATGTCTATGGAAATTGTTATATTTTTTGAACATAAGACTCTTTTCATCTCTATACTAAAATATGTTTCATCAAATCCTCAAACCTTCATTCCATTATGTTACAGAAATTGAGAAGCATACTCTGTCAGTCATGTGCCAATGGATCCAGAAATATCAGAATAGCATGACTAAATGCAAAATATTGATAATAAAATGGGAATTGTGAAAGTTCTAATACTTTTTTAAGTTTTTTACCTATAGCTGTGAAATAAATTTTGTTCAATTCCCATCTCTTCTAGTTATATTGAAATTATTGATATGTTTGCACAATACAAATAATATTATTTTATGTATACCACTCACCATGTCACCATGCCTGTCACAGCCATCTAACAAAGAGTGTACTCATCCTCATTGCTGCTGTGTACCCTCTCTATGTGTGGTGCTAGCCACTACAGATCTCCATGCTGGAAGTGGCACATCACTGCAGCAAACAACTCTGTTTGTGCAGACATCAGCAAGAATGTTGCTGCACCTGTCATGCTAATCCCTTTCACACAACTAATATTTGTTGTGGATGGACATTGTCAGCACCAACCTCCATCTTTCATACCAGAAAATGTGAACAAATGTGTTCCCATCAAAAAGGTAACTAATGTCTCAAGCACATCATCCATTACTGCCAAAACATCTCCTGCTGAAGTCTCTCCTGCCAAAGCACCTCCCACCAATGAACCTTTCATTGTTTATGTTCCAGTCAATGGCCCTCCTTTTGATGTTGATGACCAAAATCCTCAAGACAATGAAGGCTTGGGTGAGTCTGCTGACAGGGAAGGAATTGTTTGAGGGAGATGAATCGGATGTGTAGGAGTAGGAGGAGGTCATGAGAGTGGATATGAAAGGAAGGGTGGACAAGAGGGAGGGAGGGAGGGGTAGATGTGAAGAAGAGGTTTAAGATCAAAGTGTTTATGCTGCCAAGGATAATGGCTTGTTGAGCATAGATGACAATGACAGTGGGGATGATGAACAGAATGTTGTGCTGAGCAGCATTATAGCTCATAGTAGTGCAAATGGGTATTCTTGGTCCAACATTTTAATTTAGTGGTTGATGTAATCTGAGAGTTGTATTGGTTTTCTTAAGACCTGGTTCTTGGTTGCTGTTGAGGCAATTGGTGAATAAAAATGCCATGCATACACCAAAAATGAATTGCTTGCCATGGATCCATATTTATACAGCTGTCCTATACTTTTGTCATCTGTTACTTTTGAGTTGTGATCACATCCTCTTGTGACGAAGAAAAAGAAAGGTGGTAGTTGGCGGTAACCTATCTGCTCAAGAATACAACAGTTACCAAAGCACACCCATGCACTTGTATTGCCAGTCAAAATATTCTTGCAGTGATTCTTTTTGTAATCAGATGAGTGATTTCATTTGTGCTATGAGAAGAAAGGTATTTTTTATGTTTTCATTTTAAGGAAATGAAATTTTCATTCCTCTTTATTTTTGATTTCATTCATTCAGTTGCAAAGAGAGAAGGTGCAGAGAGGAGATAGTTTGAGTCAAGGCAGAGGATGGGTTGGAAGGTGTATGAGCTCATGTGTTGATTGTTCCTTGTTGGCAATGACACTGAGTGCAGTTTTGCACATCGCTTTCTAACACTGGTATGGAATTTGATTTTGCAATCAGAAACATGGTTGATTGTTATGTTAAAAAAAACATTTGGAATGACAACTAATCTGGGTTTATGTTTCCTAAGTCAAAAACTTATCAAATTGGTAAGAACACTGATTAAATCTGACAAGGCACGCTATCCTTGTTCTTGTCCAGTATTTTTCTCCAATACACATATTTTCATTCCAGTGCCAATCCATGATGAATATGATCCAAGATGTGAAACCAGAATCATAGACCCAATCCTAAGCAGTTCAAACATTTCAAAAATCTGAAATGGTTTCAAAAAACTTTTCCTGAGTTGCAATCAGTATAACAGGTTCATAAAGTGTTTCGGGAAGGTAATTTTGGAAAACTGGGATGAGCTTGAAAGGTTTTGGATTCATGACAGTGACCTTGGATTTCATTCTGCAAGAAAGGAATCTTTGCATTGTCAGGCTTGGCTGTTTCTCCTCTTATTGTGTATGTTTGTTTGGGATTTGCCAAAGGACAAGATTTGCATTACAATATGGCAGGAGACCAACACCTAGGTTGTGTTGTAAGTATTTTGAATTGCAACAGACAATTGTTTTCTGCTTCACCTCCATACTTTGATTTTGATTCTTCAGATGACAATGTCATTTGGATGACATGATGGTGTTCTTCATTCCACAAGGGGGGGTGCAAGAATTCTTGCACCTTTGTATCTTCTGATTGTGTTTTGCTTTGCTTTGCTTCCATTCTGAATTTTAAAAACAGAAACTACACAAGCAAATAAACTGCATGGATCCCCCGTTTTCACCCAAATTACAAGGGCTGTCCGAGATCTTGCTCAAGTCCATTTTCCTTGGAATGCAACTTAAATAATTTATGTTAACACCACAAAAATATTTTTTACAAGTCCTTTGTTTACTATGTTTATTTGTTGTAGGTATTTCTCCAAATATTTCATTACTTTCTAAGGTGAAGGGAATGAATGAGGATTTTAAGAAATTGATGGATTTGTTGATGGACAACTTAACAGAGAATTAGATGAGCAAAGTATTATTGGGACAAGATTTCTGAATATGAAGACTCTGATGGACAAAATGGATGGTATTAAGTCAACCTTGGAAAAGAAAATATAAAAATGCCTGCTTTCAGATCATATTTTTTAACATCTGTCAACAATGATGCAAATGCTGAACCAACTGCAGTTGCAACAGAGAAAACAACTTTTCTTAATTGTCACAACAACAACACTGCTTTCAACCTCTTTGTCAACATAGGTGGCACTAATTGCAAGCTGCTTTAAGGCTAAATTTTCCATACTATGGGAGTTCATTCATTGATATTATCCAGGTACTGTGGTGACCTGTTAAAGCAAATCAGACCTTTCATGCTCATTCCATGGAAGGATTGTGAGAATAATGCTCAGAAATTCTTGGTACAAAAATGAGAGGGATGATGAAAATTGTGGAAAAAGCTGGTTGGCAGAAGGGTGTACATAAATCTGATAATCATTATAAGTGAAGTGTGTAGAGATACAACACACTGTTTGAGGAGGTTGAAATGCTGTAATGTTACCCTGGATTGACTCTTTGGAGTCCTGAGGAGAGCAGCTACTTGATAGTCATAGATTTATACAACAAAAACATAAAACAATTTGGAAATGAAATTTAGGGCAGAAACCCCCTGGGATTGGGTAAGCAGCAGTCAAAATAGCTGTGGGCGAATTTAGGTGGCAAAAAGACACTTGAAAGGGTGGATGGTGTTTACACATCAATAACAAAGTGATGAATTCATTATGTCATTTTTGCTTGAGGATAGTTTTAGCTGTAATGTTTTGGCGTTCTTTAGATAAGTTCTATAAAACTCAAAGAAATAAGTGACTCCGAATTGTAAAGTACTTTTATTTTAGTTGTACAGTATGTTTTACTTTAGGTTTTTTTCTAACAGGTAACCCTGGTATGGTCACTTTCAGTTTCAAAGAATATTACATGAATATTACATATTTTAGCAAACTTAATCTGACAGTTGAATACTAAACTACTGTAAATACCAATGTTTAAGAAACACAAACAATACCCTAGTTAAGATTTTATTTATTCATCACTTTACACATGCCTCTCTCGTTTTAGTGATATAGACAATACCAATTGTAACACCCCTTGAGGTCATCTTCAGTGTAGGAAAGTTTCTCCTCATTTTATTTGATATGATACAGGTTTTTATTTACAATATGTTGCAATAATATCTGCCAATATATCCCACTTCCGCCCTTATGAGCTTATCTGCAAGAAATCCCTAAAAACATGGAAGAGTGAGTGCATCACCAGATGCACTGTATTGGTGATGGAATTGCTTATGTTCATAAAAGGGGAAAATGTGCATTAAGCTACTTTGTTTACATTTATGGTGTTGATAGTTTTCTTTACATTGTGACACGAATTTCCATGTTGATCTCTCACCACTAGTTTCATTTGAAGCTGAATGCTCTAATAGCAATGTTTCCCCTGCTTGTGCCAATATTGAAGCAGAGGAGACTTGCTGCTCACAGCTGAATGTCATTCAAAATGTATTGTCTCATTTTCCAGCAGCTTTGAAAAATTGAAGAACTCCATTTTTGAGGGATTGATGTTGACAACAACATAACTATCCAGTTGTAAAAAAGTCTTGGGCCCCACCACAAGCAACAACCTTCACTGTTCAATGGATCACTCCTTTCATCTGTCCTTGTTGCACTGACCTTAAAGATCATGATTGCCAAGGATAATGGAAAAACAGGAAATCGGAAAAATGAGTGAAAGTGACCTCTTCAGGATGGCAATCCTCAAATATTTTGATGCAGCAATCATCATTCCTGCAAGAAAAAATATCTTGAAGAGACTCTTTAATCTCAAGAGTGTTATGCTGGGCTTGGTTAACAACAATTTTCATGGAAAGTTTGAAGGGGTTGAAAATTTCTAAAATGGGTAGCCTACAAAACCAATCAACCCTAGGCAAGGAACTCCTTTCCACCTCAAAACCACATGCCTAAAATTGATTCATTGATATATGTGCATCCACATTATTCACCAGCAATCAACCGCCCTTCTTTCAGAACAAATTCTACTACAAAGAAAATACATTCTATTGCCTCAATAACAGCATGATCTCACAGCTGAATCACTACTGTCAAGCTTTTATGTTTTTCTAAGGAGGCCACACTCAAGTGGCAATGAATATTATTCTACTAAAGATGGTAATCAAGGGAAGCTGGGGATGAGGCTGATTAATCTGCAAGAAGGGAAGGACTGCCCAGTTGACAGCAACAATAATCCATGATACCCAACAAAGTTTGAGTAACATAATAAAACTTCTGGGCTCATGCTGTACATGATACAAACAATTCTCAACACAAGCAAAGTAGTGACAATAGATAGCAGCTTTAGCATTTCTGCCTGGATTTTGGCAATTTGTGATGTTGTGTTTATGGCCAGTAGTTTTCCAGAAAGAGAGGGCAATATTGGCCATAGCATGTTCCTGATCTGGAGATTGATGATCATTTGAAAGATAAACCTCTTGGACATGCAAAAACATACAAACAAGCAATAGATAGAAAGGACTTTCTCATTCACTGCCAAAAGGATAATTGATCCACAACAAAAATTGTGAGCACCCATAGGATTGTGGCTTGTCAATGGAATTGAAGACTACACACCTCACCCCACCATTGATGAAGAATGGAAGAGCTTCCAGTACATTGAGCCAATGCCATGTCACAAACTTTCCAAACACTGGATTGATGATGCTAAGAACAGTTGTCATGATCTAATTGATTTGGAAGATGTATGGACATCAAAATGGTGGCCAATTCCTTAATCCATATTCATTTGATCTGTTGCTGAAGTGAATGCAGTGATTTTGCAAGCATATGGATAGATGGAGTAATCAGACCAGCAAATCAGATTCAAGAGGATATTGGCACAGGATGGGCTTGAAAATCAAATTGAGATTATTCCTAAACCAAGAGGATCTTTTGTCAACAACCAAAATAGGAATAATCACATTGTTCATGAGTTAAAAGTCCAATCTACACTGGGAGTTGGGATGCAGTGAAAAAAAAACACAACTGATTATGTGCATTCAAGGTGTGCTATCTGCAAGATGCTCTTCTGATTCATTCATTCCACTATGGAAGAACTGCATTGGGAAGCATGAGGAAAATTAAAATGCTTGACCTTCTGCAATTACTACTTAAATAATTGGTGAACTAAATGTTTTGGCACTTTTTAGTAAAAAAACATTTCTTGTCTACTATGAGAACTTGGAATAAATCATTTTTGTGCTACATAGGTGGCTCTTGATGTGACAATGAATTCCCTAGCTCGCTATTTTCTAGAATGTGATTTTTCATCAAGTTTTTACAAGTTGCTTTTTTGTACCAAAAGGTAAAATTTCTCCATGGAAAATCATATTCCTGAGATGTTGCAAAATCAAAAATTGCTGCTGATGCACAATATATAATACTTCATACATGCTAAAGGTCAAACATCAGGACAAGCAGTGTCTTTTGCTGAATTAGCATCAATGTCACAGAGGGTAAACAATATTTATTTTTTCACTACTGCAGTACAAACAGATTGTGTTTAAGTGCAAGACCATTCTCTCTCAAAAACGCAGAACTGAAGCTTTCAAGCAACAAAGGTGCAATTACTCAATAATCAATGAAGCATTTTGAGACACAAAAACACCAAATATTGATTTCTAGATTTTTTGCAACCAGAGGGAAGGGTAGAGATCATAAATCATAATTATTTAGAAATGCAGTAAGCCAAGATGAAAGACTAAAACATTGATCCCCAAAAAGGCAAGAGTCATATCTTCACTGTGTGTAGTCTTGCAATCTTGATCAAGGTCAAGAAGCTGGTAGTTTTTTAACAACACCTAAGTAGTAGACAGAATGCAAAATAAAACAATGATAAGAAAAACTTTTCAAAGTTATTTGAATGGGGGAGAAAGTGAAATACCAGTTGAAAAATTTAGAACCTTTTTGCAATTGCTGCCTTTATGAGCAAAATTACTTTTTTAACTTGCAGCCATACAAGATCCACATTCTGTCAAATCAAAGCAAGGCTCATTTGCACAACCATACAGTGACTAGTGCAGGTGCCAATATCAAAATTAAATGGAATCTGAAACAAGTGGCCGCCATGTGGACTATAAGAAAAATGTCAAAACTCTTGAAAGTCTTGTGTCATTCAATGAGGAAGTCATTTTGCAAAGCATGGTCCAACACTGGGCTTTTGAATCATGATGCACTGTTCTTAGGTATTCTGATGAGATATCGAATGATGGAATCATCAACAAAAAATGTCATCAGAATAAGATATGGCAAGAACACACAGCAGATAGGATGAGCATGGATGGACTCCATTAAAAATAACATTCAACATTTGACACTGAGATGTTCTCTACACAGACTAGCCTAATATTTTAAGTCTTCGCACAATGTATCATGTTTATGATATATGATATGTGGCTCAATAATGTTTGATGGATACCCAACAGGACCATTTTGCTTGCTGCCATAGCCACAATACAAAAATATCCAAACTTTTCTAAGCAGCTTGTCAATGTTGGGAATGGCCCAGCCAATTGTGATGTTCCAATTAATTGAGCTGAAAGATTGTGAAGATGATCAATTGCTGAAGGAATGGTGCCCAGATATGATGTGGTCAATGTAGTAGTAATATGAATTGAGTTTGAAAAATTATGAGATCAAAACAAAGGTTTAATAATACCTCTAACTCCAACTGATTCAGTCATAGATTTGTTGAAAAAATGAATATATATAGAA
>JACCDI010190492.1_pt1 | contig 10302 bp, 10 predicted proteins | sample 7442791 | NCBI WGS metagenome assembly JACCDI01 (sample SAMN15323434, study PRJNA562643) | freshwater metagenome | isolation source: river surface water | place: USA:Blue River Watershed | collected 2017-08-15
AGCCCAAATAGGCTTTATCCCCTGCAGCAGACGCAAGGCGGGGCAAGGCATGGTCCACGACCCGACACGCGCCATAGCCGCCACGCGCAAACCAGATGGCATCAATATTGGGGTCATTCGCCAAGTCCACAAATGCATCGGCACGCGCGGCATCTGGCCCCGCAAAATGGCCTTCAGACAGGAAGCATTGGGGGTGAATGACAAATTCTGGCGCATCCGCGCCATAAGCGGCACGGGCCAGCGCCGGCAATTGCCCGGCAACGGCCTCTTCCAGCCGGCATGAAGGCGCCACAATCCCAATCCGCACAATCTGCCCCCTATTTTTCCAGTCGCACTGTCTGAAATGGATCACAGCGATCTGGATCTCCGGTATCAAGCCCACGCTTCAACCATGCAAGCCGATCCCGCACTGACCCCAGAGAAAAATTCTCTGGCACCAATATAGGCGCCGCGGGCTGCCGCTTTAACTTTGCGCCTTCCGCTTGAGTGAGGCGCAGCCCATTTTCCATGTCGGAGGCATTTGTAAGCGCCCCATTTTGCGCCGCCCAGACACCCGCATAGCAATCCGCTTGGAGATCCAGCGCCGTTTGCAGCTTCTCACTATCTGCAGCAGGGAGCCGCTTTTGATAGGCGCGTATCTGATCCACAATGCCGGTCAGATACTGGATATGATGGCCCACCTCATGCGCCACACTATAGGCGGTTGCTGGCTTGGCTGCCGTGCCGTGCGCTTGCGAGAGGGTTTGGAGCCATGTTTCATCCAGATAAATGGACTTATCCGCTGGGCAGTAAAAAGGGCCCATGGCGGATTGCGCTGTGCCACACCCCGTTTTGCCCGTCTGCGCGTAAAAGCGGATCTGCGCGGGCACATATTTACCAGCGGGAAAGGCCTTGGCCCAACTCGCATTGGCGGCAGCCAAAATCTGACACGCAGGGTTTGCCTGATATTTGGCATCTGCACAGCTGTTACCCGCGACAGGGCCTATCTCCTCGCCAGCCTGCGTGCGGGGCGCAGGGGGACGTGTATCCCAAAAGCGCAGCGATGGTGGCGCAAAGGCATAGCCCAAGGCCAAGATAAGCGCCCCACTGCCCATGGCGATCATTATCCGGCGCATGCTATAGGCTCCTCGCCCGCACAAAATGGGCGGTGAGGCGCGCACCTTCTGAAAGGGGCGCATGATGAAGACAAATGGTCTGACGCATCCTGCCTTTCCTTCTTCCTGCCCCCTCATAAAAGACATTGCACTGCCGATCCGCGTGATGCAATCGCAGGACTTAACCAGCAGGAGTATGCCATGATCCTCAAAGGCAAAACCGCCCTTATTACCGGCTCCACCTCGGGCATTGGCGCAGCTTGTGCAACGGCGCTTGCGCGCGAGGGCTGTGCGGTCATGATTAATGGTTTTGGCGATGCCACCAGCATTGAGGCGCAGCGGCAAGCCTTGGAAGAATTGAGCGGCGCCAAAGCTATGTGGTCGGGCGCGGATATGACGCAGCCAGACCAGATCGCCGCGATGGTCGAAACCTGCCATGCTGAACTGGGCGGGCCAGACATTTTGATTAACAATGCGGGCGTCCAGCATGTTGCGCCCGTGGATGAATTCCCGATTGAGAAATGGGATCAGTTGATTGCGCTGCTGCTGTCTGCACCCTTCCACGCCATGCGCGCGGCCTTGCCTTATATGAAGGCCAAGGGCTGGGGGCGGATTATCTCAACGGCGTCCGCACATTCCATGGTCGCAAGCCCTAATAAATCGGCCTATAATGCCGCAAAGCACGGACTGGTGGGCCTAACGAAAACCGCCGCGCTTGAAGTGGCGAAACAGGGCATTACCGTCAATTGTATCTCCCCCGGCTATGTCTGGACGCCGCTGGTGGAAAACCAAATCCCCGATACAATGCGCACCCGCAACATGACGCGCGAGCAGGTGATTAACGATGTGCTATTGGGCGCCATCCCGCAAAAGCAATTTGTAATGCCCGATCAGATTGGCGCTATGGCGCTGTTTCTCTGCCGCGATGAGGCAAGTGCTGTCACGGGGAGCAATTTGGTCGTGGATGGGGGCTGGACCGCGCAATAAGGGCGCCTTGCCCTCCCCCAACCCCTCCCGCCTGCGGGAGGGGAGCGAGACTTAAGCGGCGGAACGCAGCTTTCGTCGCAGCGGGGAGGGCCTTCGCCCCAGGCTAGCCCCGCAAATCGGGCGGCGTTGCCTCTTCACGCAGCATGGCAATGGCGTCTTCTACGCGCATGATACGTTGACCTTCTTGCCCCAAAGTGCGGATGGCGACCTTGCCTTCTTCGGCCTCACGCATCCCAACAACCAACAAATGCGGCACCTTCGCCAGTGAATGTTCCCGCACCTTATAGTTGATCTTTTCATTGCGCAGATCGGTTTCGACACGCAGGCCCGCCGCTTCGAGCTTAGCGGCAACATCCTTGGCATAGCCATCGGCATCCGAGACAATAGTCGCAACCACCGCCTGCACGGGGGCCAACCAAACGGGGAAGCGGCCTGCGAAATGCTCAATCAAAATGCCAATAAACCGCTCATAAGAGCCGAAGATCGCGCGGTGGAGCATGACGGGGCGATGCTTTTCACCATCATCGCCGACATAGGTTGCGTCCAAACGCTCAGGCAGAACCCGGTCTGACTGGATGGTGCCGACCTGCCATGTCCGGCCAATTGCATCCGTCAAATGCCATTCCAGCTTGGGCGCATAGAAAGCGCCTTCGCCGGGCAATTCTTCCCAGCCATAGTCTGGTGTTGCAAGGCCAGCGGCAGCCACAGCCGTGCGCAGCTCAGCCTCGGCCTTGTCCCACACCTCGTCGCTGCCAAAGCGCTTTTCCGGGCGCAGGGCGAGCTTGATGGAATAGGTGAAGCCGAAATCCTTATAGATCCGGTCCGCCAATTCGCAGAAGGCACGGACTTCATCAACAATTTGGTCTTCGCGGCAGAAGATATGCGCATCATCCTGCGTAAACTGGCGCACGCGCATTAGGCCGTGGAGCGCGCCGTGCGGCTCATTGCGGTGGCAACAGCCATTTTCATACAGGCGCAACGGCAGATCGCGATAAGACTTAATGCCCTGACGGAAGATCAGGACGTGTGCCGGACAGTTCATGGGCTTTAACGCCATCCAATCGGCGTCACCCGAAATCACGGGTCCTTCATCATCCACATTGGGCACTTCGTCCGGAATGACGAACATATTCTCACGATATTTGCCCCAGTGGCCGGACTGTTCCCATTGGCGGGCGTCCATGATCTGCGGGGTCTTCACTTCGCGATAGCCGGCCGCGTCAATCGCCCGGCGCATATAGGCTTCCAACTCGCGCCACACGCGGAAGCCCTTGGGATGCCAGAATACACTGCCATGGGCTTCTTGCTGCAGATGGAACAAATCCATCTCATTGCCCAAGCGGCGATGGTCCCGCTTGGCGGCTTCTTCGAGGCGCGTCAGATGGGCATCCAACTGCTTCTTGTTGAGCCAGCCTGTGCCGTAAATGCGCGACAATTGCGCGTTCTTCTGATCCCCACGCCAATAGGCGCCCGATACGCGCGTCAGCTTAAACGCGTGCGGATCAAGCTTGCCGGTCGAGGCCAAATGCGGCCCACGGCACATGTCCATCCAGTCATCCCCTGACCAATAGACACTAATTTCTTCGCCTTCCGGCAATTCCGCCGCCCATTCGGCTTTGAACGTCTCGCCCTCAGCCTGCCAGCGTTCGATCAGCTTGTTGCGATCCCAGACTTCGCGGCGCAGCGGCTTATCTGCGGCAATAATCTCACGCATCTTGGCTTCGATGGCGGGCAGATCATCTTCGGTAAAGGGCCGCTTGGGCGCGAAATCATAATAAAAGCCATCTTCAGTCGATGGACCAAAGGTGATTTGTGTGCCGGGAAACAGTGCCTGCACAGCTTCGGCCAGAATATGCGCAAAGTCATGCCGGGCAAGGTCCAGTGCCTCATCCTCATCACGCGATGTGACGAGCGCCAGCTCACAATCGCCTTCAAAAGCACGCGAAATATCGCGCAATTCGCCATTCACGCGCGCGGCAATGGCAGCCTTGGCAAGGCCGGGGCCAATAGCGGCCGCAACATCGGCAGGCGTTGCGCCCTTCGGCATTTCGCGCACGGAACCATCGGGCAGGCTGATTTTGAGCATCTCGGTCATGGCGGCGGCTATGCCCTGTGTGCGCCGATCAATCAACCTCGGGCGTCGCGCAAACGCGCGTCACGGCACGAGAATTGTGTCTTGAGCCTCTGGCAGAAGCTCCGGATAATCGGTTGTAGAGTGCAAGCCGCGACTTTCCTTGCGGGCAAGCGCAGACCGAATGATCAGGTCCGCCACTTCCACCAAATTGCGCAATTCCACCAAATCCGGCGTAACGCGGAAATGGCTATAATAGTCACCAACCTCCTGACGGAGCAGATCAATCCGGTGTTTTGCGCGCTCCAACCTTTTGGTGGTGCGCACGATGCCAACAAAATTCCACATGAAATGACGGATTTCGCGCCAGCATTGCTGGATGACGACTTCTTCGTCGCTGTCCGTCACCCGGCTTTCATCCCAAGGGCGAATGTCTGGCGGCGGCGGCAGGCTATCCCAATTGGCGGAAATATGCTGTGCACAGGCTGCGCCAAACACGAGGCATTCTAGCAAGCTGTTTGACGCAAGACGATTGGCCCCATGAAGGCCAGATTGTGTGACTTCGCCGGCCGCATATAGGCCCGGCGCATCCGTGCGGCCATCCAGATCCACCACCACGCCACCGCAAGTATAATGTTGCGCTGGCACAACCGGGATCGGATCTTTCGTGATATCAATGCCCAAGCCCATCAGCTTGTCATAGATATTGGGGAAATGGCCGCGCACAAAGTCAGCGTCCAAATGGCTGATATCGAGATGGACATAGTCCAACCCCAGCCGCTTGATCTCATGGTCAATCGCGCGCGCCACAATGTCACGCGGGGCCAGCTCTCCCCGCGCATCAAAGCGGGGCATGAAGCGTTCCCCTGTGGTTGGGATTTTCAATTGGCCGCCCTCGCCCCGCACGGCCTCAGTAATCAGGAAGTTTTTGACGTCCAGATTATAGAGGCAGGTCGGGTGGAACTGCATGAATTCCATATTGGACACGCGGCACCCCGCGCGCCACGCCATCGCGATGCCATCCCCCGTCGCACCGCGCGGTGCAGTGGAATAGAGATAGGTGCGGCCCGCGCCACCTGAGGCCAAAATTGTTGCCCGTGCGGTGAATGTTTCCACCAGCCCCGTTGTGCGGTTCAGCGCGTACACGCCGTGGATCCGCCCGCTGGTTGAAAAGCGCATCTGGTGACGCCCCATGATGAGGTCAATCGCCACGCGATCAGGCACCAGCGTGATATTGGGGTGGGCTTGGGCCGCTTGCTCCAAAGCCTGCTGCACGGCGAGCCCTGTGGCATCATGGACATGGACAATGCGCCGGTGCGAATGGCCGCCTTCCCGCGTCAAATGCCAATGTTTGTCCGCCCCCAAATCAAAGGGCACGCCCAGATCTGCCAGCCGGGCGATTGCCGCAGGCGCTTGTTCCACCACATGTTCGACCGTTTGCCGGTTATTCAACCCGGCACCGGCAATCATTGTGTCTTCGACATGGCTTTCAAAAGTATCGGTTGTTTCCAGAACAGCGGCAATGCCGCCCTGCGCCCAACTTGTGGCACCATCAGAAATCGCGCCTTTGGCCAGCACAATCACCTTGCACTGCTGCGCCAGCTCTAGCGCCGCTGTCAGCCCGGCTGCGCCTGACCCAATGATGAGCACATCGCCATTCATGCCCGGATCACCTGCCCTGCCAGCAGCTCCAGCTCAGCGGCCGATGGCGGCTCCCATTCGCCTTCCATAAAGTCAAACATCGCGCGGTCCACATCCATGGCGTAGGTTGGGCCGCGCTGGCTGTTGCGCTGAACAACGCGGGCCCAACGCTGCTCGGCTGGCACATCAACCCAATGCAATTTGGCTGATGTGCCAAGGGTCTTGGCAAAATCTGCAAATTCGGCCCGATGGCCCGCCTTGGTAAAGCCAAGATCCAGCACCGAAGCCATCCCCTGCTTCGCCAAAGCTGCAACTAAATCACGGATCTGCGCCTCGCATCTTGCAATACGCGCTATCGTCCATTCAAATTCAATTGGCTTTGGGCTGTCCATCCAGAACAGGCGTGTCATCCAATCATCAATGGAAAAGCGCACAGCGCCCATCTGGTCTGCCAGCGCGATGCTATACTGGGTTTTGCCGGCCCCCGTTGCCCCGGTCACAAGGTGCACCAAAGCCGGCTGGTCCGCCGCCATATTTACGCCGCCCGCGTCAGATTCAGGAAAACATGCTCCAAATCCGCTTCGCGCGTGGACACATCTGCAATGCCATAGCCTGCCGCCTGCACAGCCCCCAGCACATCCCCCGCATTGGCCTGCGCCTTGGAGTAAGTGATCGAAAGAACCCGACCTGCCTTGACTTCCACTTTCTGAAACAAGGGCGAACGCGGGGCAGTCTCCACATCGCGGTCAACCGTCACTTCGACGACCTTTTCCTGCGCCATATCCACCAGCTCCCGCGTGGGCTTATTGGCGATCAGCGTGCCATGATTGATAATGGCAATCCGCTCACACAGCTCTTCAGCTTCTTCCAAATAGTGCGTAGTCAGAACGATTGTGACGCCTTGGCGGTTCAACTCACGCACATAGGCCCAAAGCTGTTGGCGCAGCTCAATATCCACACCTGCCGTCGGTTCATCCAGCACCAGAATAGGCGGTGAATGGACCATGGCCTTCGCCACCAGCAGCCGCCGCTTCATCCCGCCCGACAGGGTTCGGGCATAAGCATGGGCCTTATCTTCCAAATGCACCGCGCGCAGCAACTCTAGCGAGCGGCGCTTGCCCTTGGGCACGCCATAGAGCCCTGCCACATTTTCCAGCGTTTCAAACGGCGTGAAAAAGGGATCAAACACAATTTCCTGCGGCACAATGCCAATAGAATTTTTGGCATTGCGCGGGTGCTCATCAATATCAAAACCCCAGATGCTGGCATGGCCGGCTGTCTTGGTGACAAGGCCTGCCAAAATATTAATCAGCGTCGATTTTCCGGCGCCATTGGGTCCTAACAGCCCAAAAACAGAGCCGCGGGGAACCTCAAAAGAGACACCTTTGAGCGCCTGCTTACCCCCGGCATAGGTTTTTTGGACATTATCGATGATAATTGCTGCGTCAGTCATAAGGATTGCTCTAGCGGTTCGGCGCGTCGGGGGAAAGTGGTCAGTCCCCGAAGAGAATACCCGCTTTTGCGCGTTGCATGCTGCCAAGGGCATTGCTATCGGCGCAGCATGAGCAAAGCACCTGAAACTGTTCGTGTCACATCGCATCGCGTCTCGTGTGATGGCGCTTCTGATATTCCAGGCGGCGCAGCCCTTGGCCATCCTCGCATTTGGCTGGAAATTGACGAAAAAGGCTTTGTTGAATGTGGCTATTGCGACAAGCGCTTTGTGCTGGTCGGCGGCCCGGCGGACGATCAGGCACATTGATCATAGCGCGCAGCGCATTGCGCAGCGGTTTCGCCCTGTTCAGGCGGCCAAGCCCTTCCTATATCAGCGGTTATGACATTTACGACTGACGCTCGCCGCTTTCTCTATCGCAACGATCAGCTTGATCCGGCCACCGCCCAGCGGTTGACGGCAGAGCTTTTAAAGAATTGCGATGATGGGGAACTCTATCTGCAATATCGCGCGTCAGAAGCCTTTGGCTTTGATGATGGTCGCTTGAAAACAGCTGATTATTCGACGGACGCTGGCTTTGGCCTGCGCGGTGTTTCGGGCGAGATGACGGGCTTTGCCCATGCCAATGAAATCAGCGCTGCCGCCATTCGGCGGGCAGGCGAAACATTAACGCTGCTCGACCCAACAAAATCAGCGATGGCCGCCGCCCCGCGACAGAATAACCGCCATCTTTATACTGATGGCGACCCAATGGGGCTGATCCCCTTCGCGGATAAGGTTGCCTTGTGTCAGCACATTGATGCCGCGGCGCGTGCGCGTGACCCGCGCGTGAAACAGGTGACGGTGGGCCTATCGGCCAGCTGGAGCGTGGTCGAAATTGTTCGCGCGGATGGCTTTGTAGCGACCGATGTGCGCCCACTTGTGCGCCTCAATGTTAGCATTGTGGCAGAGGAAAATGGCCGGCGCGAAAGTGGGTTTTTCGGGCTGGGTGGGCGCTATCTTTACGACCATCTCTTTGATCCCAAAACATGGAACCGCGCCATTGATGGCGCACTGGCGCAAGCCATTGTCAATTTGTCGAGCATTGAAGCCCCGGCAGGTGAAATGACGGTCCTCCTCGGCCCAGGTTGGCCCGGCGTGCTGCTGCACGAAGCCGTGGGCCATGGGCTGGAAGGCGATTTTAACCGCAAGGGCACCAGCGTCTTTTCGGGCCGCATTGGCGAGCGCGTGGCCGCCCCCGGCGTGACTGTGGTGGATAATGGCGCCCTTGAAGCGCGACGCGGGTCGCTTTCCATTGATGATGAAGGCACGCCGACAGGAGAGACTGTGCTGATCGAGGATGGTATCCTCAAAGGCTATATGCAAGACCGGCTCAATGCCCGGCTGATGGGGGTTGAACCAACGGGCAATGGGCGCCGTGAATCCTACGCTCATGCCCCCATGCCCCGCATGACCAACACCTATATGAAAGATGGTCAGGACGATCCGGAAGAGCTGCTCTCCCGTGTCAAAAATGGCTTGTTCGCCAAGAGCTTTGGCGGCGGCCAAGTCGATATCGTCTCGGGCAAATTCGTCTTTAGCTGCACCGAGGCCTATTTGGTGAAAAATGGCAAAATTGGCGCGCCAGTCAAAGGCGCAACGCTGATTGGCGACGGCCCGACCGTGCTGACCAAAGTCATGGGCATTGGCAATGATATGGCGCTCGACGAAGGCGTTGGCATTTGCGGCAAGGGCGGGCAAAGCGTGCCGGCTGGCGTTGGTCAGCCGACCTTGCTGGTGGACGGGCTGACGGTCGGCGGGACCGCGGCCTGAGAGGCTGAGACAGCCTGACCTTATTGGGGCCAGGCGATAATCAGGACATTGGCAAAAAGAACGAGCGCCGCGATAATCATAAGGCGCCCTTTGCGCACCTCATTCTTCGCGCGCATAAGTTTGATCCCACCCCAAATCAGGGCGGCAGAGGCCAAGACAGCAAGAGACAGGATCGCTTCAGACATCATCGCGCCTTAGCCTGCCATGACCCGATCAAACAACTGCGGATCGACATTGCCGCCGGACAGCAGCACCAGCGTGCGGGCGCCGGGCGTCACTTTGCCGGATAAAAGTGCCGCCAAGGCAACCGCACCGCCCGGCTCAATGGTGACGCCCAATGCCTGCTTGGCATGGCGCATGGCAGCAAAAGTTTCTGCCTCGCTCACGGCAACCCCTCTGGCCCCTGCGGCCTTCAGCACATCAAACGTAAGTGGGGCCACCTTCAACGTCTGAATGGCATCACAATGGGTCGGGGGCGGATTGGGGCCTACAGGCACAATTTCTCCCAATTCTAAGGATCGTGTCATATCGTCCCAGCCTTCGGGCTCTGCGACGATAATGTGCGCATCGGGGAGCGCGAGCGCCAAGCCAGCCGCCAAACCGCCGCCGCCACAGGGCATGATGACCAAATCTGGCCCCTCCATGCCCAGCGCCGCCATTTGTTCCAATGCTTCCAACCCGGCACTGCCCTGGCCCTCAATAACCCACGGATCATCAAAGCTGGGGACGAGCGTTGCACCGCGTTCCGCGGCGATGCGGCCTGCAATCTCCTCGCGGCTTTCGGTCATGCGGTCATAAAGGACGATTTCTGCCCCCAGAGCGCGTGTGCCATCCAATTTCACCTGCGGCGTATCTTTGGGCATCACAATCAACGCAGGCATCCCCAGTTTCTGCGCCGCCCAAGCGACGCCTTGCGCATGATTGCCACTGGAAAAGGCAACAACGCCTGCGTGGCGTGCCTCTTCGGGCAGGTCTGACAGACGGTGCCAGGCCCCCCGCAGCTTGAAGGCGCGCATCGGTTGTTCCGACTCACATTTGCACCAAAGAATCGATTCGCCATGCGGCAGCGGCAAAAGCGGTGTTGCGCCCACAATTTCCATAATTTTTTTGTGCGCCGCAGCAACGCCAGAAAGCGCCGGTTTTCTGTCTTTTTTCAGCGTGATTTCCGTCGACAAATTTTTGGTCCTTCTTCCGCTTTACACAGGGGCACGCACTTCATATATGCGCGCTCCGCTGCCCCATGGGGA
>JACCDI011485844.1_pt1 | contig 10302 bp, 7 predicted proteins | sample 7442791 | NCBI WGS metagenome assembly JACCDI01 (sample SAMN15323434, study PRJNA562643) | freshwater metagenome | isolation source: river surface water | place: USA:Blue River Watershed | collected 2017-08-15
CAGTCAAGAAATTGGCCGACAAGTCTGGCATTGGCATGCCCGAAGTGGGTGTTTTTCAGGGTGATCCCAATGCGTTTGCAACCGGCGCCTTCAAAAACTCGGCCTTGGTGGCGGTTTCGACAGGCTTGTTGCAAAACATGACCCACGAAGAAATTGAAGCTGTTTTGGCCCATGAAGTGGCGCACATCGCCAATGGCGACATGGTCACCATGACCCTGATCCAGGGCGTGATGAACACCTTCGTGGTGTTCCTCTCCCGCGTGATCGGCTACGCGGTGGACAGCTTCCTGCGCCGCAATGACCAGGAGAACACCGGCCCCGGCATCGGCTACTGGGTCACCACCATCGTGCTGGATATCGTGCTGGGCTTCCTGGCAGCGATCATCGTGGCCTGGTTCTCGCGCCAGCGCGAGTTTCGCGCCGACCGCGATGCCGCCCGCCTCATGGGCCAGCGCCAGCCGATGATCAACGCGCTGGCGCGCCTGGGCGGCATGGTGCCCGGCCAGCTGCCGCAGGGCCTGCAGGCCCTGGGCATCACCTCGGGCGTGGGCAAGCTGTTCTCCACGCACCCGCCGATCGAGGAGCGGATCGCGGCACTGCAGAACCACCAGGGCTGAACGCCGGGCGCGCCCCACGCGCGGGCGCGCATCGCCTAGACTGGCCCGGCTCCGGGGTGCGGATCGCCATGGCGATCCGCTGAGATGGCAAGGCCGAACCCGAGAACTTGAACCGGTTCGTACCGGCGTAAGGAGAGCTGTACCGTCATCCCCCGTCCCCGGGGGCCTGTCGTCCTTCCGGAGCACTTTCGCAACTTCCGGAATGGACACCGATGACCTCTCACGACGACGCCCTGGCGCAGCGACTGGCTGCCTGCCGCCTGCCCTGGCCCGGCTCCCGCAAGATCCACGCGCCCGGCCTCCTCCACCCCGACCTGCGGGTTCCGATGCGCGAAGTCCTGCTCTCCAACGGGGAGCGGGTGGTGCTCTACGACACCTCCGGACCCTATACCGACCCTGAGGTCGCCATCGACCTGCGCCGGGGCCTGCCGCGGCGTCCGCGTCGGGCCGGCACCGGCGGCCAACGGACCCAGCTGCACCTAGCCCGGCGCGGCGTCATCACCCCGGAGATGGAGTACGTGGCGATCCGCGAGAACGGGCGGCGCGCGTGGGCGCAGGCCTACCTGGACGACGGCGGCCGCGAGGACCGGTTGCGCGGGCAGCCCCGGGGGGCGAGCCTGCCGGCGCAGGTGACGCCGGACTTCGTGCGGGACGAGGTCGCCCGCGGGCGCGCCATCATTCCCGCGAACCCGCAGCACCCGGAACTCGAGCCGATGGTGATCGGTCGCAACTTCCGCGTGAAGGTCAACGCCAACATCGGCAATTCGGCGCTCGGCTCCAGCCTCGATGCGGAGGTGGAGAAACTCGTCTGGGCGATCCGCTGGGGCGCCGACACGGTGATGGACCTGTCCACCGGCCCCGACATCGCCGCCACCCGCGAGGCGCTCCTGCGCAACGCGCCGGTGCCGATCGGCACCGTGCCGATCTACGAAGCCCTGGAGCGGGTGGGTGGCGTGGCAGAGGACCTGAGCTGGGCGGTTTTCCGCGACACGCTCGTCGAGCAGGCGCAGCAGGGCGTGGACTATGTCACCGTCCATGCCGGTTTGCGGGAGGCGTTCATCCCGCTCACCGCCACGCGCCGCACCGGCATCGTCTCGCGGGGGGGCGCCATCCTGGCCCGATGGTGCGTGGCGCACCGGCGCGAGAACTTCCTCTACACCCACTTCGAGGAGCTCTGCGACATCCTCCAGGCGTGGGACGTGAGCCTGTCCCTGGGTGACGGCCTGCGCCCCGGCAGCCTCGCCGACGCCAATGACGACGCCCAGTTCGCCGAGCTGCGCACCCTGGGGGAGCTGACCCGCATCGCGTGGTCGCACGACGTGCAGACCATGGTCGAGGGGCCGGGCCACGTGCCCCTTCACCTGGTGGAAGCCAATGTCGAGGCGCAGCTGCACCACTGCCACGAGGCGCCGTTCTACACCCTGGGCCCGCTGACGATCGATGTCTCGCCGGGCTATGACCACATCACCAGCGCCATCGGCGCCGCGATGATCGGCTGGGCCGGTACCGCCATGCTGTGCTACGTCACGCCCAAGGAGCACCTGGGCCTGCCGGACCGGGAGGATGTCCGGCAGGGCCTCATGGCCTACCGGATCGCGGCCCATGCGGCGGACGTGGCCAAGGGCCACCCGACGGCCCGCGCCCACGACGACGCCCTGTCACGGGCGCGGTTCGAGTTCCGCTGGGAGGACCAGTTCCGGCTTGCGCTCGACCCGCAGACCGCCCGGGACTTCCACGACCAGACCCTGCCGGCCGACGGCGCGAAGTCGGCGCCGTTCTGCTCGATGTGCGGGCCGAAGTTCTGCTCGATGCGGATGTCGCACCAGGTGCGCGAGGCGGCCGGCGTGCCGGTCGCCGGGCCCGTCCCTCAGGCCACGAGCGCGCGGGCCACCGCCTCGCCGACCTTGATGCCGTCGACGCCGGCCGAGAGGATGCCGCCGGCATAGCCGGCGCCTTCGCCGGCCGGGTACAGGCCCCGCACGTTCAGGCTCTGGAAGTCCTCGCCGCGGGTGATGCGCAGGGGCGAGGAGGTGCGGGTTTCCACGCCGGTGAGCACCGCATCGTGCCGGTCGAAGCCGGCGATCTTGCGGCCGAAGGCCGGCAGCGCCTCGCGCAGCGCCTCGATGGCGTAGGACGGCAGGCTCGGGTGCAGGTCGCCGAGCTTCACGCCCGGCTTGTACGAGGGGATCACCTCGCCGAATTCGGTCGACGGCTTTCCTGCGATGAAATCGCCCACCAGCTGGCCCGGCGCCTCGTAGGTGCCGCCGCCCAGGACGAAGGCGCGCGACTCCAGCTCGCGCTGCAGGCGCACGCCGGCCAGCGGGTCGTCGCCAGGGTAGTCGCGCGGCTCGATGCCCACCACCATGCCGGCGTTGGCATTGCGCTCGTTGCGCGAGTACTGGCTCATGCCGTTGGTGACCACGCGGTCCGGCTCCGAGGTGGCGGCCACCACCGTGCCCCCCGGGCACATGCAGAAGCTGTAGACGGCGCGCCCGTTGCTCGCGTGGTGCACCAGCTTGTAGTCGGCCGCCCCCAGCAGCGGGTGGCCGGCATGCCGGCCCCAGCGGGCGCGGTCGATCATGCCCTGCGGGTGCTCGATGCGGAAGCCGACGGAGAAGGGCTTGGCCTCCAGGTACACGCCGCGCTCGTGCAGGCGCTCGAAGGTGTCGCGCGAGCTGTGGCCCAGCGCCAGCACCACCTGGTCGGCACGCAGTTCCTGGCTCTTCCCGGTGGCCTGGTCCAACACGGTCAGCCCGCGCAGGTGGCGGCCGTCGGGGCCGTTTTCGATCAGGAAGTCGGTCACGCGCTGCTCGAAGCGCACCTCGCCGCCCAGGGCGATGATCTGCTCGCGCAGGTTCTCCACCACCTTCACCAGCTTGAAGGTGCCGATGTGCGGGTGGGCGGCGTAGAGGATTTCGGCCGGCGCGCCGGCCTTGACGAATTCGCCCATGACCTTGCGCCCGAGATGGCGCGGGTCCTTGATCTGGCTATAGAGCTTGCCGTCCGAGAAGGTGCCGGCGCCGCCTTCGCCGAACTGCACGTTGCTTTCGGGTTTCAGCACGTTCTTGCGCCACAGGCCCCAGGTGTCCTGGGTGCGCTGGCGCACCGTGGTGCCGCGCTCCAGCACGATGGGGCGCAGGCCCATCTGCGCCAGCACGAGCGCCGCGAAGATGCCGCAGGGGCCGAAGCCGATCACCACCGGGCGCGAGGGCAGGGGGGCATCGGCCGGCACCTGCACCGGCGGGCGCCAGTCCATGTCGGGCGTGGCGCCGATGTGGGGCTTGCCTGCGAGGCGCTGCAGCACCGCGGCTTCCTGCGTGGGGTCGGCCAGGGCCACGTCGACGATGAACACCGCCAGCAGGTCGGCCTTGCGCGCGTCGAAGCTGCGCTTGAAGACGTCGATGCGGGCGATCCGGTCAGCGGGGAGGGACAGCGCCTGGCTGGCGGCGGCCAGCAGGGGGGCGTCGGGCGCCTCGGCCTGCGCCAGGGGCAGCTTGATTTCTGCGATGCGGATCATGCGGGTCCTGCGGGCGCGTGGTTATCGCGCCAAAGACGGGTGGATGAGGCCGGATAATACGGCCTGTGAAGCCCGCCAGACCGTCGCTGGCGCAAGGCCCGAAAGGGCGCGCTGGAGGAACGTCCGGACTGCACAGGGCAGCGTAGCAGGTAACACCTGTCCACCGTGAGGTGAGGATCAGAGCAACAGAGACGAGTCGCCACGCTTTCGGGCGTGGCGGGTGAAACGGGCAATCTCTACGCGCAGCAACACCAAGTAGGCCAGCGTCGACCTGTGTCCCGGGGAGCTGGCGGGTAGGTGGCATCGAGCCGTTCCGGCAACGGGCGGCCCAGAGGAATGGCGGTCACGCCACGGGCCTGGCAACGGGCACGCGGCGCACAGAATCCGGCGTACCGGCGGGCTTCACACTTTTTTCAGACCTTGTGCAGGCCCAGCTTCTGCACCCGGTCCACATGCGCCTGCAGCGAGCGCCTGGCCACGGACCACAGCGCGCGCGGCGCATCGTCATAGACCCGTGGCAGCCAGGCATCCAGCCCGCCATCGGGCTGCGCGCGCATGGCGGCCAGCACCTTGGCCTCGCGCGCAAGCCGGTGCGCCTTCAGGCGCGCGATGGCCTGCGGGGCCGACCCCAGCACGTAGCCGTGCGCCGGCAGGATGAATCCGATGCCGTGCTGCGTGCAGGCGGCCAGCAGGCGGTCCAGCGAGTCCAGGTAGTCGCTCATGTCGCCGTCGGGCGGGGCCACGACGGTGGTGCTGCCATTGAGCACATGGTCCCCGGAGAACAGCAGGCCGTCCTCCAGCAGCACCAGGCACAGGTGGTTGGAGGCATGCCCCGGGGTGTGCACCACCTGCAGGCGGTGGGTGAGGCCGCCGCCTTCGAGCGTGAGCACCTCGCCGTCGGCCAGCGCCCGGTCTGGCGTGAACTGCCACACCGCCGGCGCGCCGGGGCCCGAGGGCAGGCCCAGCACCGGCGGCTTCGCGGCGCACAGCGCCTGGAGCGGGCGCGCGCCGGGCGAGTGGTCCGGGTGGGAATGGGTGCAGACGATCAGCCGCACGTCGCCGCCGGTGGCTTGCACGATGCGGCCGATGTGGGCTGCGTCGTCGGGGCCCGGGTCGATCACCAGCCAGCCGGTGGCAGCGTCGCCCACCAGGTTGGTGTTGGTGCCCGGGCCAGTCATCACGCCGGGGTTGGGCGCGGTCAGGCGCGCCACATGCCGCAGCAGCGGCACCGGCTTGTCGGACTGCCAGTCCAGCAGGTGGACGATCTGGCCGTCCGGGCACACCAGTTCGAGCTCGCCGAAGGGCGTCTCGTGCTCCATGTAGCGGACTTCCTCGCCTTGCAGCAGCCCGGCGCGGGGGCAGCTGGTCCACAGCGGCTCGCCGCTGGCGCAGGCCTGCAGCACGTCATCGACGGTGGCATGGGACAGCAGCCGCTGCAGCGTGCGCACCGTGGGGAAGATCATGAAGAAGTTACCGGCCTCGTGGCGCGCCAGCGCGTCGGCCGGTCGCACCCACACCGGCTCGAACTGCTCGCGCTCGTCGGCCACCGGCTCCTGGCCCTCGGGCATGCGCGCCACCAGGAAGGGCACGTCGAAGCGCTTGGGCATGTCGCGGTCGGTGATCCAGCGGGCCAGCAGGTAGACGCCGTCGGTGGCGAGCGTGAGACCCCGGGCGCGGCACTGGTCGGCAAAGGGGCCGTGCCGGTCCAGGGCGGCGATGTCGGCGTCGTCGGCCATGCGGCCGTCGGCGTGGCGGGCCAGCAGCACGCCCAGCTCCTCGAAGCTCTCGCGGATGGCGGCCACCGCCTGGGTCAGCGCCTCGGCGTCCTGGCCGGTCCGGCGGGCGGCGATGTCGTGGCACTCGGCGTCGTTGCCGTCGATGCCGCCGCCCGGGAATACATAGGCGCCGGGCACGAAGCTCGCCTGGGGCGAGCGGCGCGTCATGAGGACTTCGACGCCCTCGGGCGTGTCCCGCAGCAGCAGCACGGTGGACGCTGCGCGGGTGGGCACGGGTTCGCGGGAGGGGTGCAGCAGCTGGCTGGGACGGACCATGGCGGAATTACAGCATGGCCTGCCGGATAATCCGCCCCATGCGAATCCGCTTCACCAAGATGCAGGGCGCGGGCAACGATTTCGTCGTGCTCGACGAAACGCGCGGCCGGCTGGGCCTCACCCCGGCGCAGTACCGGTGGCTGGCCGACCGCCACTTCGGCGTGGGCGCCGACCAGATCCTCACGGTGCGGCCCTCGCCCGGTCCGGGGGTGGACTTCGAATACGTGATCCACAACGCCGACGGCAGCGAGGTGGAGCATTGCGGCAACGGTGCGCGCTGCTTCGTGCGCTACGTGGTCGACCGCGGTCTGACCGACAAGCGCAGCATCTCGGTCAAGACGGTGAACAACCTGCTGCAGCTGCAGCTGCACGGCGACGGCCGCGTCACCGTGGACATGGGCGCCCCGCGCTTCGCCCATGCCGACATTCCCTTCGACCCCCGGGGCCTGGCGCCCCGCGCGCAGGGCGACTGGCAGCAGTGGCCGCTGCGCGCCGAGGACGCCGAGTGGCCGGTGGCGGTGCTCTCCATGGGCAACCCGCATGCCGTGCTGCTGGTGCCCGATGTCGAGTCCGCGCCGGTGGCCACCGTGGGCCCCGTCATCGAAACGCATGTCGCCTTCCCGCGCAAGGTGAACGTCGGCTTCCTGCAGCCGCTGGACCGCCGCAGCGCCCGCCTGCGGGTGTGGGAGCGCGGCGCCGGCGAAACCCTGGCCTGCGGCACCGGCGCCTGCGCCGCGGTCGTCGCCGGCATCCGCCTGGGCGTGCTCGACGCGCGCGTGGACGTGCACACCCGCGGCGGCCTCCTCACCATCGAATGGGCCGGCGGCGACGCGCCGGTGCTCATGACCGGCCCCGCCACCACCGTGTTCGAGGGCGAGGTGGAGATTCCCGCATGACCGCAAGCATCAACCTGAACCCGATGAACCCCATCACCGAAGACGACATCGCCCATTTCCTGGCGAACAACCCCGAGTTCTTCCAGCGCCACGCCGAGCTGCTGGCCACGGTGCAACTGACCAGCCCGCACGGCCACCGCGCGGTGAGCCTGCAGGAGCGCCAGGCCGAGATGCTGCGCGAGAAGATCAAGGTGCTGGAAATGCGCATGATGGAGATGGTGCGCCACGGCAACGACAACATGGTCATCGCCGACCGCCTGCACCGCTGGGCCCGCGCGCTGCTGCTGGTACGTGCGCCGGGCGAGCTGCCGGGCGTCATCGCCGAGGAAATCCGCCGCCAGTTCATGGTGCCGCAGGTGGCCATCCGCGTCTGGGACGTGGCCGAGCCCTGGCGCGGCGAGTCCTTCGCCCAGGGCGTGAGCGAGGACGCGCGCACCTTCGCCGGCTCGCTCACCCAGCCCTATTGCGGCATCAACTCCGGCTTCGAGGCCGCCCAGTGGCTGGAAGACCCGCAGGCCGCCGCCTCGCTGGCCCTGATTCCCCTGCGCGAAGCGCCGGCGGCCGAAGGCGCCAGTGCCCCGGCCCTGGGCATGCTGGTGCTGGCCTCGCCCGACGGCCAGCGCTTTGCCAGCGGCATGGGCACCGACTTCCTCGAGCGCATCGCCGAGATGGCCGGCGCCGCGCTCTCGCGCCTGCGCGAGGCCTGAGGCGGCCGTGGCCGACGCGGCGACGACGCCTGATGCGGCCGACCCGGCCGATGCCCGGCTCGTCGAGCGCTACCTCGAGCATGTGCGGGTGGGCAAGCGGCTGGCCGCGCGCACCGTCGACCTCTATGCGGCCGACCTGGCCAAGCTGCAGGCGAACGCCGCGCAGGCGGGCCTGGGGCTCACCCGGGTGCTGCCCGCCCACGTGCGGCGCTGGGTGGCGCAGATGCATGCCGGCGGCCGCAGCGGCCGCGGCATCGCGCTGATTCTTTCCGGCTGGCGGGGCTTCTATACCTGGCTGGGGCGCGAGGGGCTGGTGGCCAGCAACCCGGTGGTAGGGGTGCGCGCGCCCAAGGCCCAGCGCCCGCTGCCCAAGGCGCTGTCGGTGGACGATGCGGTGACGCTGGCCACCTTCCGCGACCCCGGCGGCGACGACCCCTGGACCGCCGCGCGCGACGTGGCGCTGGTCGAGCTGCTGTATGGCTGCGGCCTGCGCGTGGGCGAGGTGGTGGGCCTGGATCTTCAGGCCAGCGCCGCCGCCCGCGGCTGGATCGACGCCCAGGCTGGCGAGGCCCATGTCCTGGGCAAAGGTTCCAAGCGCCGCACGGTGCCGGTGGGCGCGCCCGCGCTGCAGGCCCTGCAGGCCTGGCAGGCGGTGCGCCACCAGCAGGCCCTCCCGGGCGAAGCGGCGCTGTTTGTCGGCGAGCGGGGCGCCCGCATCACCCGCCAGGCGGTGTGGAAGGCGCTGCGCGAGCGCAGCCTGCGCGCCGGGCTGGCCGCCCCCGTGCATCCGCACATGCTGCGCCACTCCTATGCCAGCCACCTGCTGCAGTCCAGCGGCGACCTGCGCGCGGTGCAGGAACTGCTGGGGCATGCGCACATCGCGACCACGCAGGTCTACACCCGGCTCGATTTCCAGCACCTGGCCCAGGCCTACGACGCGGCCCATCCTCGCGCGCGGCGCAAGGGCTGAGGGCTGGGTCAGCGCCAGCGACAATCTCCCCCATGAAAACCATCCGCCTGAAAGAGGGCAAGGAGCGCTCGCTCCTGCGCCGGCACCCCTGGGTGTTCGAATCGGCCATCGCCAAGGGCGGCGGCGACGCGGGCGAGACCGTGCGGATCGACTCGCACGACGGCCGCTTTCTGGCCTGGGCCGCCTTCAGCCCGGCCTCCCGCATCCGCGCCCGCGCCTGGAGCTTCACCGAGACCCAGCGCATCGACGCGGCCTTTTTCGCCGCCACCGTGCAGCAGGCGGTGGCCGCCCGCCAGCGCTTCGACATCGCCAGCGACAGCCAGCGCCTGGTCCATGGCGAGAGCGACGGCCTGCCCGGCCTCATCGTCGACCGCTATGGCGACACGCTGGTGGCCCAGTTCCTCTCGGCCGGGGCCGAGCGCTGGAAGCCCGTCATCGCCGACGCCCTGCTCGCCGCCACCGGCCTGCAACGCCTGTACGAGCGCTCGGACGCCAGCGCCCGCCAGCTCGAGGGGCTGGAGCCCGCCACCGGCTGGCTGCGCGGGGAGGGCGCCACCGAACTCACCATCCGCGAGCATGACTGGCAGCTCACGCTGGACATCGCCACCGGCCACAAGACCGGCTTCTACCTCGACCAGCGGGACAACCGCCGCCAGTTCCGCGACACGGTGCGCCGCCTGGGCCTGCAGGACGTGCTCAATTGCTACTGCTACACCGGCGGCTTCACCGTCGCGGCGCTGGCCGGCGGGGCCGCGCGGGTCACCTCCATCGATTCCTCCGGCCCGGCGCTGGCGCGGGCCTCGGCCCATGTGGCGCTCAATGGCTTCGACGCCGGCCGCGCCACCTTCCTGGACGCCGACGTCAACGCCAGCCTGCGCCGCTTCATCGACGAGGGCCGCCGCTTCGACGCCATCGTGCTGGACCCGCCCAAGCTCGCGCCCACCGTGGCCCATGCCGAGCGGGCCGCCCGCGCCTACAAGGACATCAACCGCCTGGCGTTCAAGCTGCTGCAGCCGGGCGGGGTGCTGTTCACGTTCTCCTGCTCGGGTGGCATCTCCGCCGACCTGTTCCACAAGATCGTGGCCTCGGCCGGCGCCGACGCAGGCGTGGATGGCTACATCACCGAGCGGCTGGGCGCGGCGCCTGACCACCCGATGACGCTGGCCTTCCCCGAGGGCGAGTACCTCAAGGGGCTGGTGGTGATGAAGGCGGCGTGATTCGCGGCTTGATTTCGCCGCTACACTCCCCACCTTTCGCGCGCAGCCACCCCCGAATCCGGGGCATCGGCCACCCCCCGGGAGTCCCTCATGTCGCTCATCCCCGCCACCATCCTCACCGGCTTCCTCGGCTCGGGCAAGACCACGCTGCTCAAGCGCGTGCTGACCGAGGCGCACGGCCAGAAGATCGCGGTGATCGAGAACGAGTTCGGCGAGGAGAACATCGACAGCGACATCCTCGTCAACGACACCAACGAGCAGATCATCCAGATGAGCAACGGCTGCATCTGCTGCACCATCCGCGAAGACCTGCGCTCCACCCTGTCG
>JACCDI010176185.1_pt1 | contig 10299 bp, 8 predicted proteins | sample 7442791 | NCBI WGS metagenome assembly JACCDI01 (sample SAMN15323434, study PRJNA562643) | freshwater metagenome | isolation source: river surface water | place: USA:Blue River Watershed | collected 2017-08-15
GTGCCTATGGTAGTGACGCTGAACGGCGAACCATCGATGGGAGGAGTTCGAATCATTATTTTATAGGTTTTACGAATTGTCATGCTATTTGGAGTAGTGAAAATGACGGTGGGTATGACGATGATACTGAACTTTTACCGGTTGATATAACGCCGTACATGTTTGAAGTGGGGTTTTCCGGAGCAGCGGAGGATTCTTCATGGATTTTGGATGGCGATGAGGACGAAGACGAGTATGACGACTACGATGAGTATTACACTGGCGATGAGGGCGACGCTACCATAGGAAAAGACAGTAATTTTCATACTGCGGTTAGAGAAGCGCATGTTTCATTTGACTTTTCCCGTGCGATGGATTGGTATGTTGCAAATGCCGCCAAGACGTCCGTTGTTGGCAGTCATAACACAGCACAGGAGAAGGCGGAATCTTGTGTTACCGATCTTGACGACTACAATATTGAACGCAAAGACCATGAGGTCAACGAGCTAAAATGGGCCGCGAAATACTCATCAATCAATGATACTGAACGAAAAGCACTTTTTGCCTCCATCCAGAAAGAATCTCGCACGATTGACATGACATTGAAGTTGTTGTTTGGTATGATGATTATCTTTGTTCCCGTACTAGCATGGGTAGTGTGGCGAGGGCTGTCTGTTTCAAGTGCAAACTTTCGTAAGAAGGGAGCGAATGCTGGTATGACTGGGCACCGCAACTCCTGCGATGGCAGCTCACCTTCCATCGACTCATTTTTCTCTCGATTTGGCGTGGTTGTCAGTCGTAATAATAGGAAAGAAATCGTTTCAAAGCCAGAGGAGCATCAGTGTGAACTCCCTCAATGCCTTGGATCCGTAGGGCAAGGAATTGTCAATGAAGTAAAGAAGGAAATCATTCCGAAACCTCCTACGAAGCATTCTCCCAAACTATCCCCCTCGAAGAGATCAAGCGATGATTCTCCCCCGAGAAAGGCCTCAATAGCAGTTCATGGAAACGAAAATGCCCCCCCTGCGTCTCCTCGTCATTGGTATGACGAATACCTCTCTCCTCGAACTTCCGTATTCAACAAAAATGAGGTGAACGGTGAGAGTATCAGTATCCCCGCTAGGAATGGTATCAACGGCGTTGGTGCATCAAAAGTATTTACATCCAATTCCAATGGCAAGGAAAATCTACCATTTGGAGGAAAAGTTATTCGTGCAACCCACAAAGTCAATGAAAACGCCGCGAAAACCAAACTTTCATTTGCTCCTAAACCCAAATTTTCCAAAATGACGCACGCAACCAAGAACCCCGATCCTTTTGTTCGTTCGGCAGTCGTGGAGCACAAGACAGGCGCAGAGACATCTGTTGGAGAGAAAATTTCCTACGTCCGTACTGCATCCAGAAAACCGTATGATCAATCAACGGATTTCATTCCATTGCAGCAAACCGAGCCTGCCGCTAGGAGAAATGTCAACGTCAAGACATTCTCGTTCACCAAAAATGACCCGCCCCCTAGAATCCAATTTGCCCCTTCGTCAAGTTCGCACATGAAGGATTCCGCTACCCTTGCGGAAAGTAGGAATGCTGCTGGAAACAAATTTTCCTTTGCTCAGAACCTGAAGTCGAAACATCAATCAAAGGGTAGCAGTTCCATCCCTTCCAATAGCAACGCCACGACGGCTAAAAGCGACCAGTCAATCGAGAAATTTTCATTCACGAAAAAAGATCAGGTGTGCGAAGAAGAACCAGAGAAGGTCGCTTCTGTCAATAAGGATTCTGCTGTAAATGGAAAGGAGAATGCTATCACTTTGAAGGTTTCATCCATTACCAAGTCGCAACCTGAGATTACTCCCTACAAATCTTCATTTTTTCCCAGCCCATGCAGTGTTAGCCTCCTCAAATTGTCACATGATATTGAAGCATCGGCATCTCCCATTCTGAAGGCAGATGAATGTGTCGATGAAGATGAAGCGGGAGCACCAACCATATCAGCCTTTCCCAATCTAGAAATAGGCGCAAATGAAACGGACGCAGAAGCTACAACAAGATCTCCATCTTTTCCTACTGGTCCAAAATTAAGTTTTCCTGCTACCATTGTCGACCAATCTCATCAGGTGCAAAAGTCCGGCAGGAAATTTGATAATGCATCATCCTCTCGTCAAGCATCTCCCTTGGGGTCTCCGTCAGGCAGTGGCAATGATTCCGTTTCTTCTTCTAAATCCTTCGATAATGAGTTGAAATTGAAGGTCAAGAGTCGAATGTCCCGTGCAAATGCCATGGTACCACAAGATCCACCAAAACGTATAAAAAATAAAGTTTCTCTTCACTTGGGATCAGCGTCGAGGGGTGAAATCGACACCGCGAATTGCTCGTATCTATCCAGCGAACCATCTACCCCTTATACTTCCGAGGATGGCGAGGATAATGATTCCATAGAAGCACAACCTGAAACAGGAGAAGTTGAGGAGGAATCAGAATCATCCTCCCTGTCAGAATCTGAAACTGGTGCAAAGCAACAACATCAGGAAGACCAGGAAGATGCGATCTCCAACGAATCTTCGGAAGATGACACTGCGGCAAGAGCAGCAAAGACGGAACGAGCATTTCATGATATGAAGCGAAACGTGATCATTGAATTACAAGTGAAGACAAAGAATCGTTCCACTTGTTTTGGAGTCAGACAAACAAGCTCAGCCGATAAGGAAAATGGTTTTGATAGTGATGCGCTTTTTGTCGGAAAGGATATTGATGGCTTTGCGGAGGAGCTGGCAAAAAAGGCCAGCAAAAAGAAAACGAATGAAAAGAAAAGTTCCCGCAAGAGTTTGGTTCCTGTTGAACAGGTTTCAGATTCAGTTCAGGGCAGTCCTTTAACCTCGCAAGTGGAGGATGACTCTTTCTTAGCTGATTATTGGTAACACAAAGGCAACTAGAGACAAACTTTTTCGATGTTAGATACATATTATTATCATTATTATATGAATTAGACCAAAGATATGATTCAGTGCCTCATCAATAGTAGTTTCGCAGCTTCTTTGCAAGGTTCCGAATCTGCGAGACTCGTTTGCATTGTAGTGTTCCATGCCTCTTTGATTCAACATGGTTCAGTGCAGTTTCAGCGCCTTTGTCACAAATCACAAGGGCAATGGCAGCTGTATGAATAGCAACTGAAGCAGCAGCCTCAGTGGACAATTCATAATTGAGTGGTTTCTCATAGCTCTTATGGGCTGGGTCGTTGTCAAGCATGAAAATGACATCTTTGTCCGATCGGTCAAGCATGATGAATATCTCTGTCATGATTTTAGTACCATGGCGAGTCATGATAGGATACGCCCCTTCCAAAAGGCACAGTAAACCTGCCAACGCTGCGATTTGTATAGAACGTGATTCCATGCTCATACCACGCCAACCGATCAGTGGTAAAATTACCGACAATCCAACCCTGGCAATTTCTATAGCTGCTGCGTTTGGTAGACTGGCTAGTACCGCCAACAACGGATCAATCCCTGCGACTAAGGCACCCACGATTCGTTCATCATTTCTGTCTTTCCCCCCCAATTGGAGTTGCTTCCTTACTGCAATCAAATCATCGGATACAGCCTTCCGTATCCAAGCATGAACGGTTGTCAACTTGAGGGAAGACTCGCTTGAACGAGATAGCCAATTCTCAAGGAATCGCAACCATTTCGACTGTGCCAGACAAATCGTGGTAAATATTGTGGCATCTTGACGACTGTTCAGTTGTATAGCCCTCTCCAATGATTTCGAAATTATAGAACTTGAGTTTTCTATGAATGGAGGGATTCCAGTGTTATCGATCCGGCTACATGCCTCTACAACTGACAGCAGTATCAAAGCTCCCAATGCTTGATGAATACTTTGAACATCATCCAAGAGGGTTAGCATCACCGGAATAGAGTCCGAAAAAGCTTCGCCGCATGTTTTCAAGTCATTGATGGTCTCAAAAAGTAAACAAAAAACGATGATTGCCGCATTCATTCGGATCGGTTGGTCAGAATAAGGTTTGTCATCAGTTTTACTCGACGATAGATGCTTTGAGACTGTTCCAATGCGTGACACCATGGGCATAAAGGGACCAATGATGCTAGTTTTGGGGGACATCGTACTGGTAGGTTGCATTAGAGACATGGACGAAAATTCCAACCTACCAAAGAATTGTGCGCGAGCGGACGTAGCTAAGATATTAGCGCCGATATTTCGTGCAATTTCGCGCAGTAAAAAGGACAGATTTTCCAAATATTTCTCTGTGCATATTGTGAAATCTGTCCCTTTCGGTGGGGAGTCGTAAAAAATGCATGAAGCTTTACAAATTGTTTGAAGCAAAGCCATTGCAGTCCTCGAACCAACCCCAGAAACTCCATCCGTCCAAGCGGCATCCAGACGTGCTGATGGCACTGACCAATCTATAACTGGCCTAGTCAAGAAATCATTGGTTGCCACTGATTCAGACAGAAGTGTTGCATATTCCTTGTGCCCTTCTGCCTCAAGATCACTTGCACATGTCATTGGAGATAAAGCGCAGCTTTGTAATACGCACGCCAGTGACAAAACCCCATAAGAGCTGTCTTCCCCGTCACAACTGCTGAATTTCCCCAATACCCATTCAAATAGTGCTCCGATTCCGAAAGACCCGCTGCTCGTTCTTCCATCACCGATAAAAGGCACAGCCGCAATCGTCGCAATGGATAATACTTCCTTCACAACGGCTACATCTGGATCACGATATTCGTAATTGATTATGCTGAAGTGGATCACTGTCACTGCATGTTTCACGAGACGTAGCAAGCATGGAAGAAGTTTGTTTCGGATTTTCCACAGTCTATCCTTGTTTTCCTTTGGAAGTTTGGAAGCCCATTGCGTTATTTCGGTTGTCATGACGTGTATTGTTTTCCCGGTGCTCAAGATGGAACAAGATTTGTGTGAGGCATTTGCATAAATTTCCGAGACTTGGGCATTTTGAAATTTTGGGGAAGCTGTTCTATTTATTGTGGATTCATTCTGTTCTGAGTTTGCATTTTTTCTCTTTGAGTATTTTGATCTTGCAGACGGTAAAATACCACAAAAATCTCTGACAAAGTGTGCAATGAGCAATTCGTAGTGATAGACAACTTTAATGACGGCATCCAAAGGTATATCGAGTTGATTGCTGCTTTCACTAAGTAAATCATCTCCGTGGCTATTCCTGCTTCTCTTTCGTACAAGTGGGTGAATTGTAGATTCGTAATTGCAAATCAACTCACGAGCTGCATGAAAGCCTGCTATCTTTCCATTGTCAATTGGCTCAATTTTTCCGCCATGACTAAAAACTTCGTCGTCTTCGCTGAGCCATTGAGAAGTTACCTCTGTAAGCCGACGGAACCAAAACTTACAAAACGGAGGCAGTGCTGGCATGGGACAGCCCAATATTGAGTCAAAATATGGTACCGACTTGGAATCATGATTTTTACTGGGGTCAATCGAATTGCTTTCATGTGCATCCTTGGAGTCATTTTGATGAATAGGATCAGAATAATGTTGTGCTATTGACGTGCATGCTTCTCTGGATATCTCTCTGACATGGTTGACAAGTTGGTGGGGTGACCGTGGTTGTTTTGAGATCAATTCTACTTTATTGGAAGACGACATCTAGGTATGATTGCAAAAATATCAATCGATACAGTCTTCAGGCTTAGTTCCGATCATCTGTGGAGCGAATATATCTGCTGCTGGATATGACGTGTATGGTGCAAGTCTCAAGGAGGATGTAACGAGATTCGATATCCTCGTCGAACTTTAAATTGTCGTTATTTTCGTTTCTGTGCGCGTGGTGTGTTGATTTGACGAGTGTTCTCGTGTCCGTGTGTCCATTAGGTCACGCAAATAATATCGTGGAGGCCTGTATTGTATCCTATTCTATCGTCCCGTGCGTACCACCTGGACAAATCCCAACTCTCAACTGATTATTTGTTCCTACGTTGAAATAAACAAACTGATCGTTCTTGATTGTTGACTCGGTAGGCACACACACACGTCTCTCACAAAAACACACACAACATATTTTATTCTGAAAAGACATGATATTATTATCTGCTCGTGTTTCCTACCACATTCCCCAGACAGCCTACTTGGGCAAAAAGAAAAGGATTGAACATTTTCAATTCGCCTCTAAACCATGAAATCCATTACAGCTTTCGCCCTCGGACTCGCTGCTGTCGATTCAACAAGTGCTTTCAATCTTCCCAGCCTCAATACCTTTTTCAAGCCACCAGCTTCGTTAGTGAAAGCTTCTTTTCTCCCCCAGGTGCGTTTGAAAAGGTGTGGACAATTAGTATCAATGACCGTAGTTGTTGATGTAACACATATTTCAACGTACATATCTTTGTCTCACATCCAGATCTTATATGTACGTATTTTTATCAGGATGAATTAGAGCTCATCGAAGCAATCTCATACACAAGTAACGGGAAAAACGCGGACTTGAATACACAAGCTCGTGTGCTTTCGATTGTTAGAAGAATGGAAACTTCGGCTCCACCGAGTCCTTTGCTTTTATCGGATCCCGAGGAGGCAAAGATTCTTGATGGAGATTGGTGAGTCATTGTGCATGTATATTGTTTGTGAATTTGGGAGATTTCGGTTGAGTTTTTATTTTTCAAATGATTTTTTCCAACGAAAATTTGCCTACAACAAACAACAATATTTTACACCTTTCTCATAGGTACCTTCAATACACACAACCAAGTGAAATTGAGGCAGTGAGTGTAGAATGGACGTTAAATCATTTTTTGCCTTCCACAGAGAAATTTATTTGCCTACTCATTGCAATACTTTCATACGGTAAAGGTTGCAGACTCAGACGACAAGTGGGTAGCAATAGGAGCCTCTGAAGGAGATTCCCGAATCGATACGCGCCAATTCAACGCCCGTGGATCTGTCAACGCTGCAGGCATCACGGTAGATGCCTCCGAAAAAGGCGTAGCCAAACAATCCTTCGACATTTCCAAAAATCAGATCCGGAATGAAGTTGAGACAGTTGTTGGACGGGTGACAGTGGGAGGATCTATTCGTCCAAGCGCTACTGTCCCGTTGAGGGCGATTGCTGCATTTGATTTTGGGAGGATCGAGACGAAATTGGGTATAACTGTGGATATAAGTGGATTGTTCGCTATTCGGGCGTTGCTCAAGGGATCGAAGGAGTCAGGGTGGCTCGAGACGACGTATGTTTCGGAGAATTTGAGGATCGGACGAGGAAATAAAGGGTCGTTGTTTGTTTTGACTAGAGATCGGGATGCTGTGAAGCCTTGATAATTTGCTGAAAGGGTACTTTTCAAAAGTGAAATTGATAGAAATTTTGGTATTATTTGAGATCTTGGGATGACTGTTAGACGTCAATGAAACTTGGTGATAAAGATTCTCCCGTGCATTTAAAATTGAACTGCAAAACATGTAGTTTTAGGAAATCGACATGATGGCTGGGTGTGTCATGTGGTGATAATATCTGAGTAAACGAAGGTCAAACTGATTTGAATTATTAGCATTTCTTGAGTAGGTGCCGAAGCATTATATTAGAAGTCATGATTTTGTAATGTCAAATAAAGGTAAGAAAATTCCTCCTTTGATTATTGTTGTCATAGCATCTTAATTACTACTGTTAGCAAGATTTTGTCTCGCTTGCGCATTATGATCAACTGTTGCATTTGCACTCCACTCAGATGGAAATGTATCCACACCAGGTACCGTTTCAACCGAGGACATACCGGTTATGGCTTGGAATTGGTCTGCTGAAGTACATTCAGCCAGCACGTTAATAATGTGCTGATTCAGAAATCCCTGTTCACAGCTTCGCAAAAAAAGTCCTTGGAGAGCATTGAACTTTTCGTCTGGATCATCGACTAGATGTTTGATAACGTTAACCATGCTGGTGTATGTGATGCTGTCAGCGGATATCCCAATGCTCTCGAGAGAACTAAAGGCCGATATCGCAACTTGTAGAGCGTTTATCTTAGCGTCTTCATTTTCAAATACGCTTGCACACGTCTTGATGCTTCGTCGCAAAATCATTTGATCCTTGTCGTGAGATATTGATACCAGAATGAAGAAACAAAACCAACGAACAATGCCTATTACTCACAGTATGTTGAAAGTTACCCGATTTGGCTTAATACCTTGCTCTTCCATTTTCTCAAAGAGGGATAAGACTTGAGAAACCCTGTCTTGGCTGCCGATGCTTGTAATAGCACCCGCTAGTGCATGAAAATGAAGAAGATTCGGCTTGCAAGTGTTGTCACCACTTTGATATCTGGACACGCACTGTTTGAAAAGCTCATTGCATGCATGAACCTTCGATTTGCTCTTACTTCTTCCCCACTTCGGTCATTCAACGTAAAGTAAGCATGCGATTGAGAATAAACAGCGAATAGAGATAATTTTCTTCAAGACGTACCGCTTCCATACAGACGCCAAACGATACAGAGTTGGGAGAACAACGTCGATATCCTCTATCCTCCAATTCGATCATCCTTTTCAATACAGACTCTGCTTCTTGCCCACGTCCTTCCATTCTATAACCATTCATAACTGTGTTGAATACTGTTTGATTTTTGGCAGAATCATCCAATTCGTCCAGTAAGCTTTCCGCTTCCCTTAAGAGTCCACTTCTCACGCAGGCATCGATCGCAACTGCATATGCCTTGAAATCTGGTTTCGCGTTGGCGTTTCCACTACTGAATTGCTCCTTCATTTCATGAAGAATTTTTAACGCTTCCTCGCCGCCATTTGGATGGTTAACATAGGCTTTCATAACGCCTGTGTAACTTATGACATCTTGATTCACAAAATGAAAGAATGTATTAGCATTTTGTTGCTGACAGACATCTTCACAAATGTCAAAATCAAAAACATCTCACCAGGCCTCAAGGAAGGATTTTTTGTTTTGTTGTAATTCTCCACCATTCGACGTAGGACTCGATTCGCTCGCACGCCTGAGTTAGGCCCGATTCTTCGAGACCATGCATCGATTACTGCAAGGTAATGAGGTTGGTACACATTAAGACGTCCGACTTTGCTTTTTGATACACTGTATAATTCATTTTGACTCACCTAAGTTATAAACAATATTACTCAGCGCTTCGTTTGGATTCGTCGAATGTAGAAACAAATCTTCCAATTTATCCAAAAAAATTTCAGCATGTTCAGCTGTCGATTCTTGTTCATCTGCTCGTGCATACGCGTCAATTACAGCACCAAAATGTTTGGGACCAGGACGAAGTTTCGGGTCTCCTCCACTACTTTGATAAAGATTCTCTAGGCGTTCAATAAGGCGCTCACATCGTTTGGCTCCCATGACACCTTTACCGGCTTTTGCCCAGGCATCAATAACAGTTCTATTTGAGGTTTTGAAGTTCAATGAACGTGACACACCATGATCAGGACGACAAAACACAGACGCGCTTGGCACGACGGAAGTTGGCAACGCACTCACAAAAAATGTCGATTGGTAACGAGGATCAAATCATCACCACGGTTGTTGACTGTCGCTTTATCCTTATTTTCCACGATTTTGCGTCTCCCTTTTTCTTTCGAAGCAATCATCCATTCAAGGATGCGTTCTGCATTTTCAGCGCCCCATCCCAATTTTTGGTCGTTTGCCCCGCTCAGTATGTTGCGTGACCACCATTTACGTGTGACATCCCCTCTCGACATGTCCTCCTTAAGCAGCCTATCAGCAGCGGCATACATTGACAGCACAGTTCCAAACGTAACGTGTGTTGGACGTAGATTGATGTCACTGTAATTAGACTCCTCGAATTTCTTCACAAGACGAGATAGAATTTCTTCCGCTTTTGTTGGATCATTTATATCTCGTTCAGATCCACGTGTCGTGAATCTCTTTTGAAATGCATTCATGACTATTGTGTATGAGTACGCATCCGGTGAAATTCTGTGCCCTGATTCTTCCATTTCTTTCAGAAGTGCTTCTGCTTTGTCAACATCACCGCGATTTGCATGAAGATTAAGTAGATTGTTGTACGAAAATACATCCGGGCGCGCATATGTCTCGAGTGGAAATGACATTCTTTCCAAAAGTGTCATGGCTTCTTTTTCTGCATTTGAGTCTGTGGATCGCGACCAGCAACTCAGCACATGGTTGTAAAACGAGGGAGTCGGAGCAACTTCCAACAATTGGAAGCTAACTTTTTGTCCAGATGGGATTATTTGTCGTTTATGAGCAATCTCTTCGAGCTTGATTAGCAGGTCGTTCGCTTTGTTTGCCGCATCTTTTGCCACGGATCCGTCGCATCTTGACCAGCCCAATGCGACAAC
>JACCDI010871963.1_pt1 | contig 10299 bp, 6 predicted proteins | sample 7442791 | NCBI WGS metagenome assembly JACCDI01 (sample SAMN15323434, study PRJNA562643) | freshwater metagenome | isolation source: river surface water | place: USA:Blue River Watershed | collected 2017-08-15
GAGACAGGGCGTTCAGCCCAGCAAGGCCAACGCCATGGCGTGGTATGCCGGCAGGGTGTGAACGTCGTTGGCTATGTTGGCCGCAATCGGGTGGGAGGCGTAGCGCGCAATCACCATCTCCGCTTTGGGATCGATGTAAATGTTTTGCCCGTGTACGCCCCGTGCCATGATGGCCCCGTGCGCGTTGTGTGAGACCCACCACATGTTGCGGTAGCTCCAGCCTTGCAGGGTGGCCGGGCCATTGGCCGCAAAGCGGGCCGGGTCTGCCCCCGCAAACGTATCCGCTATCGCCGCTGCGGGCAGCACTTGTTGGCCAGCAATGCGTCCGTGATGGCGAACCAGCTCGCCAAAACGCGCTAGGTCGCGCAAACCGGTGTTCAAACCGCCACCTGCAAACGCGGTGCCGATCGGGTCCACCGTGTAATACGCGTCCAGCTCGGCCCCCATGGGTTGCCAAATTCGTTCAGACAACAGGTTTTCGGTGTTTTGCCCGCTCACGCGACGCACGATCCAGCCCAGCACATCGGTGTTGGCCGTGCGGTAGGTGAATTGTTGACCGTGTTCACCCAGCTTGCGGACTGTTTTGAGGTAGTCATAAAAGTGGGTGGGGCCGCTGTAGTCCGGCGGGCAAGGCATTACGCCGCCTGCTCGCATGTGGTTCCAGATTTCGGCTTTGGGGTCGGCGTAGTTTTCGGTGTAGTCAATGCCGGTGGTCATGTCCATGACTTGACGGACTGTCGCATCGCCAAAGCCACTGCCAGCGAGTTCGGGCACGTAATGGTCTACCCGTCGTGCCTCGTCCAGAACACCTTCGGCCACCAGACAAGCGGCCAGCAGGCCCATGAACGACTTGCTGACCGACATGGCGATGTGCGTGTGCAAAGGTGTCATCACGCCCCCCCAACGTTCGAATACCACCTGGCCTTGGTGCATGACCAGCAAGGCGTCGGTGTAGGTGGCCTCCATCATGTCGGCCCAGTTGCAGATCTTTTCGCCGCCCATTGGGGTGTAACGGATCTCGGGCAAAGGACGCTTGGCTGGCGGCAGGGGCGTGGCGGCCCCCAGTCCTCTGGACACGGTGACCGTGGGCACCAGCTGCCGCTGGTGCGCAAAACTCCAGCGCAATTGCGGAAAGCGATAGCCGCTACCGTCTTGAAAGCGGATGATTTTGTCCGTCGCCGGGGGGGAGCCTTGCATCCAGCCCAGTTGTACAGGGTCACAGTCTTTGGCCGCTGGAAACGCTGGAAACACGGATGGGTTGGACATGCAAAGCTTTCAAAAGAAGACTGGGCATGACCGAGTGACATGCCCTGCGATCATTATGTTGGGCCCCAGCAGTCTTCGATATGAGGCAAACCCGCACCTGGAAGTTTGCAAGACCCGTTCAACCCGTGTTGCGCAGCCCCGCCGCAATGCCGTTGATCGAGATGTGGATGCCGCGCTGCACCCTTTCGTCGGCTAAGCCCGCCCGGTAGCGGCGAATCAGCTCGACCTGCAGGTGGTGCAGCGGGTCGATGTAGGGGAAGCGGTGGCGGATCGATCGGGCCAGGGCCGGGTTGCTTTCGAGACGGTTTTTCTCGCCTGTGATCTGGGCCAGTGCGTCGGCGGTGCTGTGCCACTCGGTCTCGATGGCCGCAAAGATCTTTTTGCGCAGGCGGGTGTCGCTTACCAGCTCGGCATAACGCGAGGCCAGGGCCAGGTCGCTCTTGGCCAGCACCATGTCCATGTTGGACAGCAGGGTGCGGAAAAACGGCCATTGGCGGTACATCTTTTGCAGCAAGGCCAAGGCGGCTTTGCGCTCAGCGGCGTCCGGTTTGTCCAGAAAGGCTTGCACTGCTGAACCAAATCCCAGCCAGCCAGGCAGGGTCAGGCGGCACTGGCCCCAGCTGAAGCCCCAGGGGATGGCGCGCAGGTCTTCGATTTTTTCCAGCGCTTTGCGCGAGGCGGGGCGCGAGCCGATGTTCAGCTGCGTCAGTTCCTTGAGCGGGGTGGCGCCAAAAAAGTAGTCGGTGAAGCCGGGGGTCTCGTAGACCAGGGCGCGGTAGGCGCCCATGCTGGCTTCAGACAACTCAGCGGCTGCGTCGAGGAATGCCCGGGTGGCGGGCTTGGTGGGTTGCAGCAGCGTGGCCTCCAGCGTGGCGGCGACCAGGGTTTCGAGGTTGCGGCGGCCGATTTCTGGGTTGGCATATTTCGAGCCAATGACTTCGCCTTGCTCGGTCAGGCGAATTTGCCCGCGCACGGTGCCCGGGGGTTGGGCCAGGATGGCCTGGTAGCTGGGGCCACCGCCCCGGCCCACGGTGCCGCCCCGGCCATGGAACATGCGCAAGGTGATGCCGTGGCTGCCTTTGAGGCTGTCAAACAGCTCGACCAAGGCGATTTCGGCGCGGTACAGCTCCCAGTTGCTGGTGAAGATGCCGCCGTCTTTGTTGCTGTCCGAATAGCCCAGCATGATGTCCTGCTCGCCCCCCGAGCGCTGGATCAGCGCAGTCACCCCGGGCAGTGCGTAAAAGTCACGCATGATGGGCGCGGCGTTGCGCAGGTCCTCAATCGTCTCGAACAGCGGCACCACGATCAGGTCGTTGTGTGCCTGCGCGTCCAGCGTGCCGCGCAGCAGGCCCGCTTCTTTTTGCAAAAGCAGCACTTCCAGCAAGTCGCTCACGGTTTCGGTGTGGCTGATGATGTAGTGGCGAATGGCTTGTTTGCCATAGCTGGCGAGCATGCGGCGGGCCATTTCGAAAATGGCCAGTTCGGACACGGTGTGCGCGCTGTAGTTGGCCCCGGGCACGCGCAAGGGTCGGGCGTCGTTCAAAAGGTTCAGCAGCAGGGCTTGTTTGGCGTGTTCATCGAGCTGGCCGTAGTGCTTTTCCACGCGCGCAATGCTCAGCAGTTCGGCCACCACTTTTTCATGTGGGTCCGAGCTTTGGCGCAGGTCCACCGTGGCCAGGTGGAAGCCAAAGACTTCCACAGCCCGGATCAGCGGGTGCAGGCGCTGGGCGGCCAGCGCTTGGGCGTGGTGGCTGCACAAGGACGCCTCGATGACGCGCAAATCGGCCAAAAATTCTTCGGCGCTGGCGTAGGGGTTTTGCGGGGCCACAGCGTGGCGGGCAGCGTCACCGCCAGTCAGGGTTTTGAGGGTCGCGGCCAGGCGGGCGTAGATGCCCGTGAGCGCCAGGCGATAAGGCTCGTCCTGGCGGTGTTCGTTGGCGTCGGGCGAGCGCTCGGCCAAGGCCAGCATCTCGGGGCCGAAGTGCACCAGCATGGTCGACAGTGACAATTCGCTGCCCAAAAAGTGCACCTCGGTCAGGTAGTGGCGCAGGGCCACATCGCACTGGCGCGTCAAGGCATGCTCCAGGGTTTGCGCGGTCACGTTGGGGTTGCCGTCGCGGTCGCCGCCAATCCACTGGCCCATGCGCAAAAAGCTGGCCACGGGTTGACCGGGCAAAGCCGCTTCCAGTTCGGCATACAGCTTGGGGATTTCGCGCAAAAAAGTGGCTTCGTAATAGCTCAAAGCGTTTTCTATCTCGTCGGCCACAGTCAATTTGGTCAAGCGCAGCAAACGGGTTTGCCACAACTGCATCACGCGGGCACGCATCTGCAGCTCGTTGGCAGCCAATTCTTTGGGGCTGAGCGCATCCTTGGCCGCGTTGACGGCTGCGGCGCGGGCCTTGATGCCGTCGCGCTCGGTCAACAGGTGCGCGATGTCACGCTCGGCGTCCAGAATGCTTTTGCGCTGCACTTCGGTGGGGTGGGCCGTGAGCACGGGCGAGACGTAGCTGGTGGCCAGCATGTCCGAGATGCTGCGGGGTGTGATGCCTGCCCAGCGCAAGCGTTGCAGCGCCACGTCGATGCTCCCCTCTTGGGTGTGGCCCGCGCGCTCGTGGATGGCGCGGCGGCGGATGTGGTGGCGGTCCTCGGCCAGGTTGGCCAGGTGTGAAAAATAGGTGAAGGCACGGATCACGCTCACGGCCCGGTCGCCCGGCAGGCTTTTGAGCAGTTTTTTCAGGGCCTTGTCGGCCTCGTGGTCCGCATCTCGCCTGAAAGCCACCGAGAGTTTGCGAATTCGCTCGACCAATTCATAGGCCTCGGGGCCTTCTTGCGCCCGGATCACATCGCCCAGAATGCGGCCCAGCAGGCGGATGTCCTCGACCAGGGGGCGCTCGCTGTCGCGTTTTTCGCTGCGGGGGATGGCCTTCGCCGGGGCGTGGGCGGCGGTGTGGGTGGTGGCTGGCTTCATGGGTGTGGGTGTTCAAGCGCAACGGTCATGGAAGGGGCAGGCGAAAAGTTTCAAGGCCCTTGTGGGTGTCAATTTGCCTTGACATCATGCTAGCATCGCCGAAGGAGACAAAATTACCCATTGATTTCATTTTGATGAGGTCAAAATTTTTTCAGGAAGCCTGCTGTGACCGAGTCGAAACACCCCCATATCGTCATCGCCACCCGTGAAAGCCGTTTGGCTTTGTGGCAGGCCGAACACGTCAAATCCTTGCTGGAGGCCATGGGCTGCAGCGTGCAGCTCTTGGGCATGACCACACAGGGGGACCAAATTTTGGACCGCAGTTTGTCCAAAGTGGGCGGCAAGGGCCTGTTTGTGAAAGAACTCGAGGTCGCGCTGCATGAGGGGCGCGCCGACATTGCGGTGCATTCGCTCAAGGATGTGCCCATGGACATGCCCGAGGGCTTTGAGCTGGCCTGCGTGATGGAACGCGAAGACCCGCGAGACGCCTGGGTCTCGTCCCAATACGCCCGCTTGGAAGACTTGCCGCAAGGCGCTGTGGTGGGTACATCGAGCCTGCGCCGCACCGTGCTGCTGCGTGCTTTGCGCCCCGATTTGAAGATCGAGCCGCTGCGCGGCAACCTGGACACCCGCTTGCGCAAGCTCGACGAAGGCCAGTACGCCGGCATCGTGTTGGCCGCAGCGGGGCTCAAGCGCCTGGAGATGAGCGAGCGCATCCGCCATATTTTTGAAACCGACCAGATGTTGCCCGCTGCAGGGCAGGGCGCTTTGGGCATCGAGATCCGCAGCGACCGCGCCGACCTGCGCGCCTTGCTGGCGCCGCTGGCCGATGCGCCTTCGTGGCGGCGCGTGGCGGCCGAGCGGGCCGTGAGCCGCGCCATGGGGGGCAGTTGTTCCATGCCGCTGGCTGCCCATGCGGTCATCGAAGGCGGTGTCCTGCAACTGCGTGCGGCCTGGGGTGATCCGGAAGGCGCAGCCACCCTGGTGCGTGCCGATGCCCAGGCCAGTGCCGATGGCCTGCACGCTGCCGAGGCCCTGGGCCTGAGCGTGGCCCAAGCCTTGCGTGACGGCGGAGCGCATTGAGCGCTGGCGCAGACATGGCGCCGACTACTTGGGCCCCTTCCAGTGTGATCGTCACCCGGCCTGAGCGCGAGGCCAAAGCCTGGGCCGATGCTTTGCATGCGCAGGGCGTGCGCTGCGAAATCTTGCCCTTGATTGAGATTGCCGCACTCGCAGAACCTTCGGTCTTGGTAAAGGTTTGGCACGCGGTGCCCCAGCACCTGGCGGTGATGTTTGTCAGCGCCAATGCGGTGCGATTTTTCATGGCCGCCCGCCCAGACCACTTGCCCTGGAATGCTTGTCGTGCCTGGTCAACGGGCCCCGGCACTCGGGCGGCTTTGTTGGCAGCGGGTTGGCCCGCTGATTTGATCGATTCACCGGATGAGACCGCCTCGCAGTTTGATTCTGAAGCGCTTTGGTCCTTGGTGGCTCCAAACGTAGAGGCCGAGGTCAAGCGTTGCCAGTTTTTGAACTTGAGCGCGGACGTCCAGCAACCTTCTGTGTTGATTGTGCGGGGCGCTGATGCGCACGGTCAATTGGCGGGCCGCGATTGGTTGGCCCTGCAGATGGAGGCGGCGGGTCTGCAGGTGCTGCAGACGGTGGCCTATGTGCGCCAACCCCCTCGCCTGACCCTGGCGCAGCAGCAGCGTGCGCGCCAAGCCATGAGCGACGGCAGCCGATGGTTGTTCAGCAGTTCCGAAGCGGCCCAATTTTTGTTGCAGGCTTGTCCCGACCTGATTCTGGATCACGCCAAAGCACTGGCGACCCACCCTCGAATTGCCCTGAAGTTGAAACAGTCCGGTTGGCCTTGTGTTGAATTGGTGCCGCCTGGCCTGGAGGCCCAAGCGCAGTCGATAAAATCGAGGCCATGACATCCCCCATAGACGTTGTCCCTGATCCTCAGCCTCCAGCCAAGGCCAGCGCCCCCAGCACACTTGGGGCCAAGCGTTCACGGCTGATGTTGGCCGTGGTGGCGGGTTTGGCACTGCTGGCCTTCTTGTCCTCTTTGTTCTTGTGGCAAAAGCTGGGCAGGATTCAGGAACAACTGGCTCGCCAGAGCGCTGATGCGGGCGTGCAAGCCCTCGAGGCCAGAACTTGGGCCAAACAAGCGCAGGAAACCGTGCAGGACAATGTGGCACGGGTGGCGCTTTTGGAGGCCCGTTTGGCCGAATTGGCGCAGCAGCGCACTCAGCTCGACGATTTGATGCAAAGCCTGTCGCGCTCCAGAGATGAGAACCTGGTGGTGGACATGGAGTCCGCTTTGCGCATCGCCCAGCAACAGGCTTTGATGACGGGCAGCACCGAACCCTTGCTGGCGGCCTTGAAATCGGCGCACAAGCGTGTGCAGCGAACTGCCCAACCCCGTTTGTTGCCAGTCTCGCGTGCCCTGGAGAAAGACCTGGAGCGACTGAACAATTTGCCAGTTTTCGATTTGCCTGGCCTGATGGTCAAGCTCGACGAGGGGGTGGCCTTGGTCGATGGCCTGGTTTTCGCCAATGAAGCTTTGTCTTCGGCCAGCAAGACACGACAAAGCGCCGAAACCACGGGTTCGCCCAGCAGCTTGTCCTGGTGGATGGCGGGGTTGACGCGCATGGGGGACGAGTTCAAGGGTTTGCTCCGGGTCAGCCGCATCGATGCCCCAGAGGCTGCTTTGTTGTCCCCTGAGCAAGCGTTTTTTGTTCGTGAAAACCTCAAGCTCAAGCTGCTCAACGCCCGGTTGGGCTTGTTGGCCCGGCAAAAAGATGCGGTGCGCGCCGATCTGAGTGCCTCGGCCATTTTGGTGCGCCGCTATGCCGAGCCGCAATCGCGGCGCACGACCCAATTGATGCAGTTGCTGGAACAAACCAGCGAACAGGTGCGCACGGCCGAGGTGCCCCGCATTGACGCTTCTTTGGCGGCCTTGAGTGCCGCTGCTGCTGGCCGGTAAAGCACCATGCGCGCAGCTCTTTGGCTCATTGCTCTGTTTGCCTTGGCTGCGGCGGGGGCTTGGTTGGCGGGCAACAACCAAGGCAGTGTCAGCCTGTTTCTTTACCCGCACCGGGTGGACATTTCCTTGAACTTGGCTTTTTTGCTGGTGTTCTCGGTGATTGTTCTGGTGATTTTGGCCCAGCGCGCCTTGGCCGCGTTTGTCTCCTTGCCTCAAAAAGCCCAGCGTTGGCGATTGCAACAAAAGGAAAGAGCCAGCCATGCTGCCTTGTTGGACGCGATGGGGCACTTCATGGCAGGGCGTTTTTTGCGCGCCCGCAAAGCGGCTGAACAGGCCTTGAGCAAAGAGGCCCTGTTGGCCGAGTCCGGCGTGAGTCTGGAGCATGCCGTGTCTTTGCGGACCCTGGCGCACATCATGGCCGCAGAGGCTTGTCATGCCCTGCAGGACAAGGCCCAGCGACAACACCATCTGGATCAAGCGATGTCCGAGGCATTGAAAGCCCCGGGCAGTGAGCGTCAAACTTTGCTGGAAGGCACGCGCATGCGCGCAGCCCGCTGGTTGCTGGATGACCGTGATGCGGCTGCCAGTTTGAACGAGCTGGAGGCTTTGCCGCCTGCAGCGGGTCGGCGCATGGTGGCGATGCGGCTACAGCTCAAGGCCGCGCGTTTGTCCGGTCAACCCGCCAAAGCGCTGGAAACCGCGGCATTGCTGGCCAAGCACAAGGCCTTTTCGCCCGCTGCGGCCCAAAGCCTGTTGTCCCGCTTGGTTCTGGAGTTGATTGCGCACACCCACGACACAGAAGCCTTGCAGCGCACTTGGCAGCGCTTGACGGCTGCGCAGCGTTTGATGCCCGAGGTGGCTGCTGAGGCCGTTTTGCGTTGGTTGAAGTTGGGGGGTTCCCCCCAGATGGGCAGGACTTGGCTGCAGGACTTGTGGGCGCCTCTTCAATCGCAACACACCCAGTGGTCCCACGAGCAACGGGTGAAACTTGTTCTGGCCCTGGATGCCTGCCTGCCGGATGTCGACGCTCAAGATGCGTTGGTTTGGCTCTCGCGTCTGGAGAGTGCCCAGCAATCCCAGCCCCGGTCTGCCCATTTGCAGTATTTGGCGGGCATGCTGTGTTGGCGTCATCAGCTTTGGGGAAAGTCCCAAAGCTTGTTGAGCCAAGCGGCCAAAAATCTGGACAGCCCTGTTCTCCTGCGAAAGGCCTGGATCGCCTTGGCCGAACTGGCTGAACAACGCCAGGACCCGGTGGCCGCAGCACACGCATGGAAGCAGGCTGCCAAGTCTTCAAGCGACTGAAAACTTGTCCGGGCCGGTGGCCTCTGAGTCAGCGCGATGTGCCGGTTCATGAGGTTTGATCCACTCCAAAAAAAACCGGGCCATGTGGCCCGGTTTTCGATGGAAGCCAAGGTGCACTCACCGAAATCAGAATGGCACTTTCAGGGTGTTGAGGTCTTTGCGTGTTTCCACCAAAACCAGCGGGCCTTCGTTCAGCACCACTGCTGGCGGACGCTCACGGGGCACGCGCACCGGTTGGGGTTCGGCGGCAATGGCAGCCTGAACGGCAGCCACTTTGCTGGCGTCGGAGTTCACCCAGATCAGACCTGAGCTTTGTGCCAGTTGTTGCAGACCTTCCATGGGCAAGGTGTACTGCGCCACTGGGGGCAGGCTGGCGCGAGCGGTCTCGGTGGCCGATGCAGCAGGTAGTGAAGCGGAGGGTGCAGCGGGTGCAGAGGCCGTGGCAGGCGCTGGTGCAGGCTCAGCCGCGGGTGCCGGGCTTTCAGACACCTGCGGCGCCACAGCGGGCGCAGCCGTGGTGTCAGGCGCTGCGGCCACGGGGGCTGCAGGCGCTGGGTTGCTGACGACCGATTCTTCAGCGGCAGGTGCCACGGCGGCCGGCTGTGCGCGCTCGAAATACGAGCGCGGGGCAGGACGGTCTTGCGTGCTGGTTTCGCTGGCGACGGGTGCGGCATTGATTTCGCCAGAGCTGTCTTCAGCAGCGCCGTCAGGGCGTGATTCGCCTGCGCGTTCACGGCGGTCCCGGCCGTAACGGTCACGTGAGCGCCTTTCGCGGCGTTCACCGTTGTGGTCGGCTGGCGTGCCGCCTTCTGCAGCGATCGTGCTTGCTTGGGCATCCGTGGTGGTCACTTCGGCTTCAGGGGCGTTGTCCGTTTGGCGGCGCTCGCCACCGCGCTCACGACGGCCCTCACCGCCGCGTTCGCCACGTTCACGGCGACCTTCACCTCGCGGCGCACGCTCTTGACGCACTTCGGTGCTGTCGGTGCTCAACTCAGGGCTGGCATCGCTGCGGCCTTCATTTTTGCCTTCCTGGCGGTTTTCGCTGCGGCCATCGCGACGGCCTTCACGGGCAGGGCGTTCGGCCCGCTCACCCCGCTCGGTGCGTTCGCCACGTGCCGGGCGGGTTTCGCCGTCACGCAATTCGTTGCGACCTTCCGCACGGCTCTCACCGCGACCTTCGCCGCGTCGACCGCCTTCGCGGGGCGCACGCACTTCAGCGTTGGCTGATTCGCTGCGCTCGCCTCGGCGGCCACCACGTCGGCCCTCGCGTCCAGCCTCACGGCCTTCGGTGCGGCGCTCGCCGTTGCGGCCTTCGCGCTGTTTGTCATCTTTTTTGCCAACGGCGGCTGGCGCCGCTTCTGGGGCGCTGCCCCCGAACAGGTTTTTCAGCCAGCCAAAAAAACCGCCGGTCGCTGCCGGTGCAGCCACCGGTGCGGCGGCAGCTGGGCGCGCAGGTTTGGCCGTGGCGGCAGGTGCCTCTGGTTTGGCCGGGGCCATCGGCGCAGGCGCGTCGGGCAACACACCCTTGATGACGGGCGTTTGCTTGTTGGTGGGCTCTTGTGAACGGCGCGTCACGGTGGTCGCGTCTTCGATCTCTTCGGCCATCTTGTAGCTGGCTTCGATGCGGTCCAGGCGCGGGTCGTCGTGCTTCAAGCGCTCCAGTTTGTAATGAGGGGTTTCCAGCGATTTGTTGGGCACCAGCAGCACATTGATGCGTTGCTGCAACTCGATCTTGGCGATCTCGGAGCGCTTTTCATTGAGCAGGAAAGACGCCACC